>ENA-OYZL01000506-OYZL01000506.1-human-gut-metagenome-genome-assembly--contig:-NODE-506-length-17882-cov-7.697313_pt1 | contig 17882 bp, 14 predicted proteins | sample MGYA00243292_ERZ653479 | MGnify/ENA primary metagenome ERZ653479 (study PRJEB26926, sample SAMN06165116) | human gut metagenome | biome: ENVO:00009003; feature: ENVO:2100002; material: ENVO:00002003... | reverse complement strand
ATTTGCAAGCAGATGGCGTGCAAAGTCGCCAGACGCTCTTTGTGTGGTATTGCCTATAGTATAGCACACCACGGCGGGAAAAGCAAGCCTTTTTCCACTTCCTTTTTCTGTTTTCATCATTTTTTCACATAGCTTTACAAAAATCCTCTGCGGAGAGCCAAGGCATTATTTTTTTCAATAATCTTTTCAGAACGTTCTTATGTTGCCATGAAAGACAATCTCTATGTGCATAAATTTTTCTGAAAATGTACAGAAAGGACTATTGACATTGCACAATACTTGTGATATAATAAGCATTAAACATGGACAGTCGCATCGCTGGGCGGCTCCGAATGTGTACTTTATCACTATGAAAACATAAAAAGAAAATGCACTGCGGCAGCAATGAAACCAGCGTTCTTGCTGAACGCAGCAGAATGGAGATCAGATTTATGAAGAAAAACCTCAAAAGAGCACTGACTACCGCAGTTGCCGGCGTAATGTCTGTCAACTGTCTGGCACTGTCCAGTGTTCTGCAAGCTGATGCATCAGCTGCCAAGTACGAATTTGAAAGCGGTAAGCTCACCGGTGACGCGGAAGTAAAAACCGATGACGGCAACGCTTCCGGCGGCAGCTATGTCTTTCTGAAAACCGGCGGTGACGAAATTTCTCTCACTGTTCCGTCAGAAAAAACCGGTATGTACACGGTAAAGGTAAGCTATTCTGCTCCTTATGGCGACAAGGTTCAGAACCTGTATGTCAACGGTGTCGATCAGGGACAGTGCAGCTTTGCATCTACCGCAGAAGGCGTGTGGAAAGAACTGGATCTGGGTACTGTCAAGCTGACTGCCGGTGACAACACCATTGCCATTAAGGGCAGCTGGGGCTGGACCAACTTCGACTATCTCACTGTAGAAGAAGCTACTCTGCCAGACATCACCGCAAGTGACACCACCTGCAGCGATCCGGCGGCAACCAAAGAAGCGGACAGCCTGATGAAGTATCTGTCCAGCGTCTATGGAAAGCACATCATTTCCGGACAGCAGGAAATTTACAAGTATGGCCCCCACGATTTTGAATATGAGTTCAAGTACATCAACGACACCACCGGTAAATATCCGGCAATCCGCGGCTTTGACTATCTGAACTGCAACCCGCTGTACGGCAGCGAAGACGGCACTACAGACCGCATCATTCAGTGGGTCAACAACAACCCCTATTCGGAAAATCAGGGTATCGCAACCTCTTCCTGGCACATCACTGTACCGAAGGATTTCTCCAGCTACAACATCGGCGATAAGGTAGAGTGGGCAAATGCGACCTATGTTCCGAAGGAAACCGACTTTGAGCCGTCCAAGATTCTGGAAGAAGGCACAAAGGAACGGGAATACTACATGCTCTGCTTGAAAGGTCTGGCAGCAGAATTGCAGAAATTGCAGGACGCAAACGTTCCGCTGATCTTCCGTCCGCTGCATGAAGCAGAAGGCGGCGGCGGTGAAACCGGTTCCTGGTTCTGGTGGGGCAAGGAAGGCTCCACTGTTTACAAGGAACTGTGGATCCTCACCTATGAAACCCTGACCGAACAGTACGGTCTGCACAACCTGATCTGGGAGTGGAACAGTTATGCATATGACACTTCCGCAAACTGGTATCCGGGCGATGAATATGTAGACATCGTGGCTTATGACAAGTACAACTGCACAGACTGGTCTACCGGCAATGCAGTTCTGACACATAATGACAGTGCCATCAGCAGTACCTTCTACTCCATTATGCAGAAGTACAACTGCAAGAAGATGGTAGCTATGGCTGAAAACGACAGCATTCCGACGCTGAACAATCTGGTATCAGAAAAGGCTGGCTGGCTGTATTTCTGCCCGTGGTATGACGGCGGCAGCGAAAGCACCAACTTCCTGACAAATGAACTGTTCAACAAAAAGGACGACCTGAAGGAAATGTACACCAGTGACTACTGCATTACACTGGACGAACTGCCGACCGACCTGTACAGCAATGGTCAGCAGGGCACCGGCACCAAGCCCAGCCACACCACACAGCCTACTACCACAACTACCGTACCGGAAGGCAAGGGAGAAGCGGCAAAGATCGTGGCTGACAGCGGCAATTACAACATTTCATTCAAACAGTCCATTGGTAACAGCGTGGATCTGACATTCGATCTGAGCGATGACGTTTCAAAAGCAAACGGCTGCATCGGTATTTCTGCTAATGTAGACGGCGTGGATTACTGGCTGAACTACAAATGGGATCTGGACTCCACTGACGAGGTCACTGCAAAACTGGACAAACCGTATAATATCACCTACAACAACGGCAAGGACGAAGTTACTGATGCCGACATGATCAAGAAGATCTCCGATGAAGCAATCAAGCAGAAGAATGCACAAGTACAGATCTGGTGGGTCGCTAATGGTGCTGGCGATACGTTGGAATCCTCCAACGTCAAGCTGACTGGAGCATATCTTCCAAAAAGCAGCAGCACTTCTACAGAGTCCTCTGGAACAACTACTACAATTTCTTCTGAAGAAACCACAACAGAGGCAACAACTGTTTCTGATACAGAAACAACTACCGTAACAGAAGCAACAACTGTTTCCGATGCAGAAACAACTGTTGCCGATACAGAAACCACAGTCGTAACCACCGAATCCGATACTGATGTTTCCTCGGATACGACAGCTGTTTCCACTGATGAAACCACAACAACTGCGGCTTCTACCACAGCCAGCGACAGCGGCGAAGTTCCGGTTATCGGTGCATCGCTCTACGGCGACGTCAATCTGGACGGCAAGGTAGACATTACAGATGCGGTTCTGCTGAACAAGAAGGCAGCTGGTCAGGTAGACCTGAACGCACAGGCTGCTGCAAACGCAGACTGCATGTTCAACGGCGAGATCAACGGCGATGATGCAACTACATTGCTCCAGTTCCTGGTACAGCTGATAAGTTCTCTGCCGGTAAATCCTCAGTAATGCCATTTTGATATTTTCTACACTCCTATTATAAAGGAAAAGGATTGTCCCATTGCAGGGCAGTCCTTTTCTTTTTGGTGTGTATACAAAAACGGGCTTGCGGCAATTGCCGCAGCCCGTTTGTTTTTATGGTTTCAGGGTTTCCTTAGTTCCGCCACTGCCGCCGATAGGCTCCGGCAGAAATCCCCTCTGTGGTACGGAAGATCCGATTGAAATAACTGGAATCGTGTATGCCGCACTCCTCTGCAATAGTGTCGATTTGCTTATCTGTAAATCGCAGTTCGTTTTTGGCGTAGTTCATACGGCACTGGTTGATAAACTGCACGATCGTTACGCCATACCGCCGTTTGAATCCACGCAGCATATAGTATTTGCTCACACTGAAACGCTTTCCCAGATCCTCCAGTGTGATTTTTTCTGCAAAGTGTTCTTCCAGATACTGATGAATTTGTTCCCATTTCTGGAGTGTTTCCCCCGAAGCATGCCCGCCGCGTTCCGGTTTTTTGGTCAGCAACAGCGTCATCAGCTGAGTCAGGCACTCGGATTCATACAGTTCATAATCCGGTGCTTCTTCTCTTGCAATAGATTCCAAACGCAGGAGCACAGGTTCTACCCAGTCTGCTGCACCGCCGAGAACAACTGAAACATTCCGCTGCCGAAAGACCTCGTATAAATGTGGCATTACCTGTCCGTTCCAGTGTACCCAAAGGATTTTCCACGGTTCTCTGGCATCACAGCAATGAGAATAGGGTTGGTGGCAGTCCAGAAACGCCACGTCCCCCTCTTGCAGGGCAAGAGTTTCCTCTCCGACGGTAACTGTTCCGCAGCCTTCTTCCACCAGAATCAGCAGGTACGAATCCAACGAATTCCGCCAGTTCTGACGCGGCTCTTTGCAGGTCATTTCTCCGATTTCCTGCACATACAGCAGAGCCTCCCGTGCCAATGCCGAGGGTGTCCGCAGGATTCTTCTGGATTCCATATACGCATTTTCCACGGTTTTTAAACCAGCTTCCTGTGTTTCCATACTGAATCGACCCTTTCTTCCTCAAAAGTTGAAAAGCATTTGAATTCCATTATATTATACAAAATGCAAGCCGAAAATTCAAGTATTTTTTGAAAATTTTCACAAAAGAAAAAGCATCAGAACCGCAAATCACTTTTGCAATTCCAATGCTTTTGGTTTCAGATTATGAAGTTGACTTCTTTCGGGAAAGCAGTCCGGCAATTCCGAAAAACAGCAGAATGACCACAAGGGCACTGCCGGCATTCAGCAGCGATTCCGAAAAGTCGAAGTGCCGTCCGGCAATTGGGATTTTTTGCAGTTCGTCCAAAAACGCAATTATCGTGCTGCAAGCTGCCGCCCCCAGAATACGCCACCCGATTCGATGCAGTTCCAGAAGCAGCTGCCAGAGCAGAGCCATCATGCCGCCCAGCATCGCATACAAGAAAACATGTGCCAGTTTTCGCAGCAGCAGGTTCAGATGGTTCAGCTGCTGTACAGTAGGAGATTCATAGATCCAGCTGCCGATTTTTCGGGCAAAACGCATGCTGTCCTGCAGCGTTTCCGTTCCGTCTGCGGTGGATAGCCGCCACATCAATCCCAGCCACACTGCCATAACGACAAGCAATCCCACGATTTTTTTCCAGTTCCGCATGCTCTTATCCTTTCCCAGACACGTCTTTGTGCGGTATTGCCTTAGAGAAACGTTATTCTTCCGGCTCCTCGTCCCGCAGCTGCTGCAATTCTTCTGGTGTGAACGTATACTTCTTGCCGCAGAAATGGCAGTTGACCTCTACCGGTTCCCCTTCTGCGATCAGCTGTGTCAGTTCCTGATTGCCCAGTGCTTTCAGGACACGCTCGGTTCGTTCCCGATTGCAGTCGCACTGGTAGTGCACTTCGCCCTCGTCCAGCAGGTTCGGTTCCAGTCCGTCCAGCAGCCGCAAAGCGATCTGATCCGTTGTCATGCCCTGTGTCATCATAGTGGTTACCGGCGGCAGTGTTTTCAGATTTTTCTCAATGGTATCAATGCAGGCATCGCTGGCAAAAGGCAGCACTTCGATCAGGAAGCCACCGGCAACATTGACTGTCAGATCCGGATTCACCAACACGCCCAGTCCGCAAACCGTAGGTGTCTGTTCACTAGTGGCAAAATACTGTGCCACGTCCTCGGCGATCTCACCGGACACCAGCGGCACAATGCCCACATAAGGCTCTTTCAGCCCCAAATCTTTTACCACAGACAGCGTACCGTCTGTACCTACGGCACCGCCAACGTCCAGTTTTCCCTTGGCATTCAGCGGCAGTTCCACCACCGGCTGATCTACGTCTGCCTTGACATTTCCCCGACTGTCTGCCACAGCTACCAGCATGCCTGCCGGACCGCCGCCCTTGACACGCAGGGTGACAGTATCGTTCTCATTCTTCAGGTCATAGCCCATCATACTTGCCGCAATGGACAACCGCCCCAGTGCCGCCGTAACTACCGCAGATGTCTGGTGAATCTTTTCGATCTCTGCGACAATATCCGTGGCATCTACCGCAGTTGCCACGACTGATGCATCTTTTGCAATTGCACGTTTCAGAATTCCCATTGTTTATGCTTCCTTTCTCGCCACAACCACCATGCGTTCGCTGTCCGAATGCAGTGGTTCTTCTGTATCTGCATGATAAATGCCCAGCACGTGAAATCCAATGGTTTCCAGTGCCGCCTGCACCTGTTCCGGTGCATAAGCACGCTCGGTGATCTGCTCCTCTGTCCGCCGATAGCGACCGTCTGCACAAAGCTGAAACAGATCCAGTCTGATCTCCACGGTGCAGTTGTCCTCGCACAACGCGTTTTCCCAGACGCAGTAAACCGCATCTGTTTCGTAGACGTAGACCTGATTTCCCAGCAGTTCCCGATGCTTATAGAGCGTGTTCATATCGAACACAAACACGCCGCCGGTTTCCGTGGATTCCCACACACGCTGAAACACCGTTGTGACATCTTCAAACGACGGCAGGTGATTCAGACTGTCCAGCGTACAGATCACGGCATCAACGGTGCCATAGAGTTCCAGTTCCCGCATGTCCTGACAAACATACTGGATCGGCAGCTGTTTTTCGATTTTCTTTTCCATTGCCTGCCCCAGCATGCCCTCGGAATAGTCCACGCCGATCATGTCATAGCCACGTTCTGCCATTTCTTCTGTCATGGTGCCGGTGCCGCATGCCAGATCCAGCATGACTTTGCCGGCAGACTGTTTGTACTTCTGCACCAGTCCGTCCAGATACGCCGCCCGTGCCGGATAGTTGACATTTTCCGTCAGGGCATCATAGTAAAACGAAAATGTTTCATAGCCCGTTTCCTGCATGAATCCACCTCCACACAAAACAAGGGCACACAGCGAATGCCATGTCCCCCTGTTTTCGTTTGCTTATTTGGTAGGGCAGCACACTTTCACCAGATCGTGTGCCACATTTCCCGAAACATTCTTACTTCTTCTTTGCACTGCGACGCTGACCGCCAAAGCTGCCGTCGCCTGCTCCTGCATTGGGAGCGTCCGGTTTGGAAACCTGTTCTCTCTCCGGAGCCTGATTCTTCTGAAGGCGAACTGTCAGCAGCATGCGGACAGTGTCCTCGCGGATAGAATCTACCATTGCATCGAACATTTCGAAGCCCTCGTAACGATATTCGACAACCGGATTCTGCTGACCGTATGCCCGCAGACCGATACCCTTTTTCAGTTCGTCCATATCGTCGATGTGTGCCATCCACTTGGTATCGACAACCTTCAGCAGTACAACGCGTTCCAGTTCCCGCATTACTTCGGAGCCGAATTCTTCTTCCTTTGCAGCATACAAAGACTTTGCCTTTTCAGTCAGAGCCTCGGTAATGTCCGCAGTGGTCAGACCTGCCAGATCGGTTTCATCATATTCCAGATCGCCTTCTTCTGTGATCCAGCCCAGGAAGTGATCCCGCAGACCAACCAGATTCCACTGGTTGTGATCGGTTTCTTCTTCGTTGATGTACTGCTTTACAGTTCCGGCAATCAGTTCCTCGAACATCTTGAGGATGCTGTCGTGAATGTCTTCGCCGTCCAGTACCTGTGCACGCTGCTTATAAATGATCTCACGCTGGGTGTTCATAACGTCGTCGTAGTTCAGGACGTTCTTACGGATATTGAAGTTCCGTCCCTCTACCTTTCTCTGGGAGGACTCGATGATCTTGGTCAGAGCCTTGCTCTCGATCGGGGTATCCTCGTCCACGTTCAATGTACGCATCATGTTTTCCAGACGATCGCCGGCAAAAATACGCATCAGGTCATCTTCTACCGACAGGAAGAAGCGGCTTTCACCCTCGTCACCCTGACGGCCAGAACGACCACGCAACTGGTTATCGATACGGCGGGATTCGTGACGTTCTGTACCCAGAATGTACAGACCGCCGGCCTCCTTGACTGCCTGTGCCTTTTCTTTGACTTCTTCGCCGAACTTTTTGTACAGTTCCTGATATACGGCTCTTGCGTCCAGCACTTCCTGATTGTCTGTATCTGCATAGCCGATTGCTTCTGTAATGATTTCTTCCGGATATTCCCGCTTCCGCATTTCTGCCTTGGCGAGGAATTCGGCATTACCGCCCAGCATAATATCCGTACCACGACCAGCCATATTGGTGGCAATGGTAACTGCACCCAGCTTACCAGCCTGTGCAACGATCTCTGCTTCCTTTGCGTGATACTTTGCGTTCAGGACTTCGTGCTTGATGCCCTTTCGCTTCAGCATGCTGGAGAGCAGTTCAGATTTTTCAATGGAAATGGTACCTACCAGAACCGGCTGTCCCTTTTCATGACACTCGGCGATCTGTTCAATGATTGCCTTATACTTGCCCTTTTCAGTGCGGTAGATCAGGTCGGTGTGGTCGATACGCTGTACCGGACGGTTGGTCGGGATCGCGATAACGTCCAGCTTGTAGATCTCACGGAATTCGTCTTCCTCTGTCATTGCAGTACCGGTCATACCGGACAGCTTGGTGTACAGGCGGAAGTAGTTCTGGAATGTGATGGTTGCCAGTGTTTTGGATTCCTGTGCGACCTCTACACCTTCCTTGGCTTCGATTGCCTGATGCAGACCGTCATTGAAACGACGGCCCAGCATCTTACGACCGGTGAATTCGTCGATGATGACAACTTCGCCGTCCTCTACGATATAGTCAATGTCTTTCCGCATGACACCGTTTGCCTTCAGTGCCTGATTGACATGGTGCAGCAAGGTCATGTTTTCCGGATCCATCAGGTTTTCGACTGCAAAATATTCCTCTGCCTTCTTGACACCGCGGCGGGTAATGGTTGCAGTCTTTGACTTTTCGTCTACAATGTAGTCGGCGTTTTCATTGACTTCTTCCTGATCCTGCTTGTCGTCCATTTCCACGACAGTTGCAGCGGTCAGAGTCTTGGCGAACTTGTCCACCACGCCGTACAGAGCAGTAGACTTATCGCCCTTACCGGAAATAATCAGCGGGGTTCTGGCTTCATCAATGAGAATGGAGTCCACTTCGTCCACGATCGCGAAGTTGTGTTCCCGCTGTACCTTATCCTTTTTATAGATGACCATGTTGTCACGCAGGTAGTCAAATCCCAATTCGTTGTTGGTACCGTATGTAACATCACAGTTATATGCCGCACGACGCTGGTCGTTGGTCAGACCGTGGAGAATACAGCCGACAGTCAAGCCCAGATACCGCAGTACCTTGCCCATTTCGTCCGACTGTGTCTTTGCCAGATAGTCGTTGACTGTAACAACGTGTACGCCCTTGCCTGTCAGTGCGTTCAGATATGCAGCCACACAGGCTACCAGTGTTTTACCTTCACCGGTTTTCATCTCGGCGATACGTCCCTGATGCAGGACAATGGCACCGATGATCTGTACCGGAAACGGTTTTTTGCCCAGAACACGGTATGCAGCTTCCCGCACGGTTGCCAGTGCTTCTGCCTCCATGCTTTCCAGCGATTCGCCGTCCTCCAGACGTTCCCGAAATTCATTGGTCTTTTCTTTCAGATCTGCATCAGAAAGTGCCTGATACTCCTCGTCCAACTCCAGAACCTTTTTTTTCAGCGGTTCAATACGTGCCAGTTCACGGGTACTGTACGAACCGAATACTTTACTAAAAATGCCCATTGACTTACCGCCTTTTCATCGAAATATACAATAACTAGTATAGCACGAACCACTCTGCTTGTCAATAGATTTTGAAATATTTTCACAAAGTGCAATTCATTTTCAAGCAGATTCTCTGTGCATTCCGCAACATTTCCCCTGCCGACTGTCGCGGAACTCGCCCTTACTCGCTTCGGGAGGGACAGAATGCCGCCATGGGACAGCTCTTGCACCGGGGCTTTCGTGCACGGCAGGTATCTCTGCCGAACCACACCACCCGATGACAAAAGTCCGAGGAACGCTCCGGCGGGATCAGCGGGCGGAGATCTTTTTCCACCTGTACAGGGTCTTTGGATTTGGTCAGTCCCAGCCGTCCGGTGATCCGGATAAAGTGGGTATCCGCCACGATTGCTGGCTTGCCGTAGACATCGCCGAGAATCAGGTTTGCAGTTTTGCGTCCCACGCCGGACAGGGAAAGCAGATCTTTCATATTGTCCGGCACCACGCCGCCGAAGTGCAGCAGCAGCTGGGCAGACATTTCCTTGATGCTCCTGGCTTTCATGTGATAGAAGCCGCAGGGACGGACGATCTCTTCCAAATCGCCGATGTCTGCCGCCGCCAGTGATTCCAGTGTGGGATAAGCTGCGAACAGTTTTGGTGTGATCTGGTTTACCCTTGCATCGGTACACTGTGCCGACAGCCGCACCGCGATCAGCAGTTCATAGGGCTTTTCATATTGCAGTGCACAGGTTGCCTGCGGATAAACTTCTTCCAGCGTCTGCACCGCCAGCAGGGCACGTTCTTTTTTGGTCATATGTGTTTCTCCTTTTTATTCTGTGACACGCTCCATTTTCAGCAGCGAAATAACTTCATCTTCGATTCTTTTTTCTCCAGTCAGACGGAACCCGTTTCTCTCATAAAATGCAATGCCGCGGGGCGAATCCGCTGAATCGGAATCCTGCAATGTTTCATACTGTTCCTCCATTCACAAAACGTGTTTCAGGCAACAGGCTTTGCACGCAATCTGACAACGTATCTTGCTCACAAGCGTTATGCAGTGTTGCCTGAATCATAAAATGCAAACGCCTGCTGTAGCAATTTCCAAGCTTGTGTATCGTTGCGGTCCCAGTACGTTTTCACGCGGCACAGCGTAGAAAACGGTTCTTTTGCCTTGACCGCTTCCGGCAGGTAATGCCATAGGCAAAAGCAGCCGATGCTGTATGTTTCAGGGTTAAATTGGCTTCCCTCATATTGCTTTTGCAATGCGGAAAACAGATATTTCCCAAAAGCAGCATAACTGGAAGAATCCGCACGTCCGGCAGACACGCTCTCATAGTTCCAGTGGTGCAGAAACAAACGACAAGTGACTTTGCGGCTTTCAGAAAATTTTTTCAGCTTCAGCAGTAAGGCGTTTTCGGGGTACTCCAAAAGAAGCGTATCCAGCATGGACAAATAAGTTTCACTGGAATGAAACCCGCAGTTCCACAGCAAAAATTCCCCGTACAGTTCTTCGATTCGCGATTCCCGTTCCACTTTCGGCAAATCTTCTTCATACAGTTCCAGCCATGTTTCCACGGGAATCCCGCCGATCTGAAAAAATCTCACATTTTCCCAACGTTCTTTGACAGATCGCCCATGAAAAATTTTTGCATTCAACAGTGCCGAAGCTGTACGAAAACAGCCGCCCTCCGAAATATCGCAGTACCCTGCCCAATACGGTTCCTCGTATTCCCGAAGGCAACCCAAATAATATTCTTCGTCCGGAGCATAGTCCAGATAAAACACCGTTTCATCAATCAAAAACCAGTCGTCATGTTCAAAGATCCGCAGGAATTCCGCATAGGAAAAAGGATTCTGATGTTCCACGTTCTATGCCTCCATTATTTTCGCCGCATAAACTTTCCCCACTGTCGGTGTAGGAATTGTTCCTTGGTCGCGTAACGCGAATGCCAGCTTTTCTTATAAAGAAGTGCACCCGCTTGCAGCTGCTTTTCCTCCTGCTCCCATTTTGCCTCGGCAGCTGCTCTGGACCACTTATAAATATCATCGCAAATGTCCCAGCTCTCCGTATATTTCCGGTGATAGGCAGACTTTCCGAAAGGCGTTTCACAAATAGGAATACGACGAAACACGCGGTTGGCACGCTGCTTCCAAAATCTGCTTTTTCCATTATTCTTTAAAACCGGACTCTTTTTATAGCTTCTGCTCATTGGAAACCTCCGTGAATTCAGGGAAACACTGTGCGATTTCTGTCGTATTTAGGAAACGCTGCATAAAGCCCGCCTGACGGCTTTGCACGTAATCTGCCAAAAAATCTGACTACGCATCTTACGCACAAGCTTTATTCAGTGTTTCCTTAGTCATGCCGCTGTTCCTGATTGGCAAAGGTTTCACAGAATCTTGCTGCAAATGCCGGCTCCTCATGATTGGCAAACAGGTGAGCCGTATCACCGAAAGCATTCATGCGAAACAGTGCCACACCCTTTCGCCGTTCCTCAGTAATCAGAGAAGTGACAGAAGTTGGAGCCGCACAGAAGCCATGCCACAAGATCATAGGGGAAATCCTCAGCAGATGACTTAACATGACGCATGTAACGCCGAAGTGGCAGAAAAACGCCAATGTATCCTCATTGGGAGATACAGCAGCATAATAATTGCCGTTCCGAACATATCCGTGCTTTGCCAGTACTTCGTCCAGCCCATTCCAGACACGATTCGCCTCATCGATCACATGTCCTTCCAGCATCGGCAAAGTTTCTGCCCAGCGGATATTGTCATAATATTTCGGTTCTGCGGTCCAGTCAGCAGGAAGCTGATCCCACGGAATACGAGGTTCTCCCGTGTGGAAATCCGGAATCGGTGCATGGAATTCCCGCAGCCACGCCAATTCTTCTGCTTCCCGCCCCATTTTTTTCAGTGTGCAGGAAGCCGTGTCTTTGGCACGCCCCAACGGAGAAACATAAAACGATTGAATTTCCAGTTCTGCCATACGCTGTGCCAGCAGTTCTGCTTCGTGCCAGCCTTTTTCCGTCAAAGAATCTTTTTCATAATCCGGATCACCATGACGGATCAATAAAATTTTCATCAGAAACCTCCTTTTATGGCAATACCGCACAAAGATTGTGCGACAGATGCGTCGTCAAATTTTTCGTCAGATGAAACAAAAAGCGGAGTGAATACTTGATGTATTCACGAGCATTTTTGTGAAATATGACGGGAAATTTGCAAGCAGATGGCGTACAAAGTCGCCAGACGCTCTTTGTGCGGTATTGCCTTATGTGCTGTGGTTCATGATTATAGAATGACAACTGCCTGATAGCCCATTTGTGCATATCGTGCTTCCACCACGCTGCGTTTATAGGCAACCAGTCCCTTGCTCTGGTACGGATCATTCATGTAGTAATATTCCGCATCATAGCCCACCAGCACCAGACAATGCTCATGCCGTTTCCAAGTGAACAATTGACCCGTTTCCGGAATGACCCACTGTCTGCCGTTGTCCACATTTACCATGTTAATTGAAGCCCAAACCGCCACTGGAATACCATTGTCAATATAATCCGTCAGCAGGGACGTGAAAGCAGTACCAGTCAGATTCTTTGCAGTCTTGCCGTTTCCAAGAATCTTGTTCATGGCTTTTGTAAGCACCGGAGCATAGCAGCCAAACCCGCTGGAAGAACGCGGATCTCCCACAAACTTGCTGTTGGGGTCTGGTCCGTACTGTATACCGTTTTTCCATGTAAAGCCGCCCTTATCCAGATACTTATCCACAAAATCGGCAACGCTGACGTTGTAGCCGGCGTTTTGCAACAGCATGACAGCACTGGCACTTTCACAGCCGGTAGGGAATCCACTCTGGCTGATATATTTTACTGACAACTGCCGCTTTGTGATAACGCCGTTGCTATCAGTGGTAATACCATTTACTGTTTTACTGCATTGCAGAATGCCGGTATCGTCCGCAAAAAGGTAAGACTTTCCGTCAATCACCGTGACACCATGAGCCGGAATGCCATCTTTCTGAAAATAATATCTGTTCTTATCAATGTCCAGCCAGCCGATTGCCATGGAACCGTCTGCCTGAAAATAATAGCTGAAACCATTGGCAGCTTTTTGCCAGCCGATGACCGCAGAACCGTCTGTCCGGAAACAATATCGTTTGCCGTCAATTGTCTGCCAGCCAGTGCAAAGCTGGGCATCTGCTCCGAAATAGTACAGCTTGCCATTTTCTTTCAGCCAGCCAGTCTTTGCAGCACCGTCTTCCTGAAAATAATAGGTGGCACCACTAATGCTTTGCCAACCAGTGACCATAGAACCATTTTTTTCGTCAAAATAATATGTCTGGTTGTTCTGATAGAACCAGCCTCTGTGGAATGCACCGTTATTGTAATAATAGCGAGTCGTGCCATCCGGCATCTTCTGCATGCCCTCTTGAATAGCACCGTTTTCTTCCGAGAACGGATAATATTCTCCGTCTACCTGCTCCAGACCAGTATATTTTCCCTTTTCTTCGGAAATATAATAATTCCGGTTGTTCCAGTTGATCCAGCCGAACGTGATCGCACCGGTTTCCGGATCGTAAAAATACCGCTTACCGTCAACTGTCTGCCAGCCAGTGTGCAACGCTCCGTCTTCATAGAACCAGTAGGGAGCACCGTCGATCTCATGGATCCCGCCTTTCAGCACTGCACCATCTGCTTCGGCGTAGTAGATCGGGCTGCCTTCTTCCGCACGAAAGAAACCGGTCTGCAAAACACCGTCTGCATTGAAGAAATACCGGCGGGAAATGTTGTTATTCTCCAAAACCAGCCAACCGGTTTGTTTACCAGTGTCTTCTTGAATGTAGTACCGGCTGCCGTTCCAGTCCAGCCAGCCGAACTGTGATTCCCCAGTTTCTTTGTCATAGTAGTATCGATTCCCATTGACAGTCTGCCAGCCGGTAAGCAGTACACCACTTTCCGAAAACACGTAATATTTTCCGTCAATTTCCTGTGTGCCAGTCAGCTTATTGCCATCGGTATCATAGTAAATAATAGAACCGTCCGCCTGATGCACCCAGCCTGTAGTCAACTGCTCCGACTGTGTTGTTGCGGTGGCAACCGGCGGGATCGTTTCTATTGTTTCATCTGCATACGCAGGAGTTGTCAGAAGCGACAATCCCAGAATCGCCGCGGCAACAGTTCCTGTCCCAATCCATATTTTTTGCATGTGATGCATGAGTGTATCCTTTCGCTGTCCATGTTGCATGTAAATGTTTCTAACTACTATTATACGAGAACAAAATTGCGTTGTCAATGCTTTGCGAATTTTCAGCATATTTCTCAAAAATGAGTAGGGTTTTCACCAGAAAAGCTGTCACTTTTTCAGGAATCCAGAATCGGAAAATCGTTCTTTCCGCCTTGACATTTTCACATCTTTCTGCTATGATAGATACTGGACAGTATTCCCCATGGGAAATTGTACTATTCTCTGTTTGGAGGAATTGATTTATGAAACAAACGGTACAGACGCTTCAGGCGATGAAAGAACGGGGAGAAAAAATTGCGATGCTCACCTGTTATGACTACACCACCGCGAAGCTGATGGACGAAGCCGGCATGGATATGCTGTTAGTCGGCGACTCGCTGGGGAATGTAATCCTCGGCTATTCCGACACCATTTCTGTGACTATGGAAGACATGATCCACCATACCGCTGCGGTTTCCAGAGGTGTACAGAATGCTATGGTTGTAGCAGACATGCCGTTTTTGTCCTATCAGACCTCTGTTTATGACGCAGTTGTCAACGCTGGCAGGCTGATGAAAGAGGGCAGAGCCGGTGCTGTGAAGCTGGAGGGCGGCAAGCTGGTATGTGAACAGATTCGTGCCATTGTCAACGCTTCCATTCCGGTAGTAGCACATCTGGGGATGACGCCACAGTCTGTCAACACGCTGGGCGGATTCAAAGTACAGGGCAAAACTGCTGATGCAGCAAGGCAGCTGCTGGAAGATGCCAAAGCGGTAGAGGAAGCCGGAGCCTTTGCATTAGTCATGGAGTGTGTGCCGGCAAAGCTGGCTGCATTGGTCACCAAGACACTGCATATTCCCACAATTGGCATTGGTGCCGGAGCAGGCTGCGACGGACAGGTACTGGTATATCAGGACATGCTGGGCATGTTCTCGGACTACCGTCCGAAGTTTGTCCGGAAATTTGCCGAAGTCGGAAAAGTGATGCAGGAAGCATTCGCGTCGTACCGCAGTGAAATACAAGAGGGGAATTTTCCCACAGAAGAACATTCGTTTGCCATTTCTAACGAAGTAATGGCACAGCTGGAACAGGAGGCACAAGCATGAAAATCGTAGAAACAGTTGCAGAAGTACGGGAACAAGTCAAGGCTTGGCGAAAAGAGGGACTGACCGTCGGATTGGTTCCTACCATGGGTTACCTGCACGAAGGGCATCAGAGCCTGATTGCGAAAGCCTGTGCACAGAATGACCGTGTTGTGGTCAGCATCTTTGTCAATCCGACCCAGTTCGGACCCAACGAAGATCTGGAAAGCTATCCGCGGGATCTGGAACACGATGCTGCACTCTGCGAGAGTACTGGTGCCGCACTGATCTTCCACCCTACACCGGAAGAAATGTATCCCAAGGGATTTTGCAGCTTTGTGGATATGAACGTTCTCACCAAAGAGCTCTGTGGCTTGAGCCGTCCGGTACACTTCCGCGGTGTCTGCACCGTTGTGTCCAAGCTGCTGCATATCGTCCAGCCGGACAAAGCCTATTTCGGCGAAAAAGATGCCCAGCAGTTGGCGGTTATCCGCCGTATGGTGCTGGATTTGAATATGAACGTAGAAATCGTCGGCTGCCCTATTGTGCGGGAAAGTGATGGCCTGGCAAAGAGTTCCAGAAACACTTACCTTAGTCCTGCGGAACGCAAAGCCGCACTGGTGTTAAGCAAGAGCATTTTTGCCGGAAAGCAGCTGGCAGAAGCCGGAGAAACTGATGCAGCAAAGCTGGTACAGGCAATGACCAAGATCATCGAAGCCGAGCCGCTGGCAAAAATCGATTATGTAAAAGTTGTTGACCTGATGACTATGCAGCAGATTCCGAAGCTGGACAGACCGTTTCTGGCAGCAATTGCGGTTTATATCGGAAAGACACGTCTGATCGACAACTTCATGATGCAGGCAGGAGGTACCGCTGAATGAATATCACCATGCTGAAAGGCAAGATTCACCGTGCTACTGTAACACAGGCAGAACTGAATTATGTGGGCAGCATCACTGTGGATGCAGATTTACTGGACGCTGCCGGCATTCTGGAATATGAAGCGGTACAGGTGGTCAACATCGCAAATGGCAACCGCTTTTTGACATATACCATTGCCGGTGAACGGGGCAGCGGTGTGATCTGCCTGAACGGTGCTGCTGCACGGCAGGCACAGACCGGCGATAAGGTGATTTTGATGTCCTATGCTCAGGTAACACCGGAAGAAGCCAAAACCATGCAGCCGAAAGTTGTTCTGGTGGACGAGCACAACGCCGTGGCAAAAATCTCCCACTATGAAAAACACGGCGAACTGGCATAAGGCGGTGAGAACATGCTGCAGGGAAAAACAGTCGTTCTCGGCGTAACCGGAAGCATTGCGGCTTATAAGATCGCTTCTCTTGCCAGCAAACTGGTAAAGCTGCATGCTGATGTGCATGTGCTGATGACACAGAACGCAACAAATTTTATTACGCCGATCACTTTTGAAACACTGACCGGAAACAAATGTCTGATCGATACCTTTGACCGAAACTTTCAGTTTGATGTGGCACATGTCAGTTTGGCAAAAAAAGCAGATGTCATGCTGATTGCACCGGCTTCCGCCAACGTGATCGGAAAAATCGCCAACGGAATCGCTGATGACATGTTGACCACAACTGTTATGGCAAGCACCGCACCGGTGTTGATTTCGCCTGCCATGAATACTCACATGTACGAGAATCCCATTGTGCAGGACAACCTGCAAAAGCTGGAACGATTCGGTTACAAAATCATTGCACCGGCTGTGGGAATGCTGGCGTGCCATGACGTGGGAGCGGGAAAAATGCCGGAACCGGAAATGCTTCTGGATTGGATTCTGCGGGAAATCGCCTGCAAAAAAGACTTGCAGGGCAAAAAGATACTGGTCACTGCGGGGCCAACACAAGAAGCTGTAGATCCGGTGCGTTACCTGACAAACCATTCCACCGGTAAAATGGGATATGCACTGGCACGATGTGCCATGCTCCGCGGAGCAGATGTGACACTGGTAACTGGTCCTACGGCAATCACACCGCCGCCTTTTGTACAAACTGTTGCTGTGACCTCTGCAGAGGAAATGTATCAGGAAGTGACCAAACGGGCTGCGGAACAGAACGCCATTATTATGGCGGCTGCTGTGGCAGACTACCGTCCGGCAACAGTTTCTGCGGAAAAACAGAAAAAACAGGCAGGAGATGCAGTCTTACCGCTTTCCCGTACCAAGGACATTCTGGCATATCTGGGCGAACATAAGCCAGCAGGACAGTTTCTCTGCGGCTTCTCTATGGAAACCCAGCACATGCTGGAAAATTCCAGAGCCAAACTGAAGCGAAAACACTTGGATATGATCTGTGCCAACAATCTAAAAGTTGCTGGTGCCGGCTTTGGCACCGATACTAACGTAGTAACACTGATACAGGCTCAAAAAGAACAAGAATTGCCGCTGCAATCCAAGGACTGTCTCTTATACACATCTCCGAGCCCACGAGACCTCTCTACATCTCG
>ENA-OYZL01000460-OYZL01000460.1-human-gut-metagenome-genome-assembly--contig:-NODE-460-length-18843-cov-6.636789_pt1 | contig 18843 bp, 13 predicted proteins | sample MGYA00243292_ERZ653479 | MGnify/ENA primary metagenome ERZ653479 (study PRJEB26926, sample SAMN06165116) | human gut metagenome | biome: ENVO:00009003; feature: ENVO:2100002; material: ENVO:00002003... | reverse complement strand
AGATGTGTATAAGAGACAGGTTCTCACGGTAAGCGTCAAGAAATACTCTGTATTCTGCCAGAAGCCTTCCCCGAAACTCCGGATTCAGCAGATCATCCGTCAGACGCTCCGTTTCCTCCGGGAAGTTGGTGCTGTGGATATTGCCCAGGCAGGACAGGTACCCCAGCGACTTTGCCTCGACCGAAAAATCGTGATAAAGGTTCCAGACCGCCACGGCGATACTCAGCCGCTCATAGCGAGGGGCTTCCGTGACTTCAAGATTGGTGGCAAATGCGCCGCCGTCCAGAAGCGCCTCAACACGCTCCGCTGCGTCCGCCCAGCTTATCACTTGGACAGAGCGAAGATGCCGTGCCGCATCGCCGGTTGCAATGTGGATACCGTCGTCCCCGTACCATGCGGAAAGCCTGCCGTTATCCGTAATCAGGCCGTTGCCACCGTAGTAGAGATTTTTGAGAAATGCCGCGCGATCCTCTATGGGCTTTTGCTTGGAGAACTCTGCGACAATTTTCATCCGCGCATCATCCGCATTGCCGCCTGTGCGCAGGATGTGGTCGATATCGTCCTGCGAAATGAACATGGAAAAAGCGGAGGGCGTAGAATTAACGCTCTCCGCTGTGTCGATATACGCAATTTGTTCCTCTTCCGTAGGAAACAGGCTCATCTGATATGCCGCCGTGGGCTGCACCGGTTCAACTTCCGGCGCGTCATTGGTCAGTTGTACACCAGCTCGTTCAGAATGGTTTCTTCTGCCTGCGCCTTGCAGGCGTTCATCAGCCCTACCCATTTCATCGGGTCGCTGGTTTTCAGATTCTCCGTCACGCCTGCCAACTTCATCAGCTCCGGCATCATCTGCTCCAATCTCTGCCTTGCCGTCTCGTCGATCTCCCGCAGGTGCGGGAACAGCGTCTCGGACAGGATCATCTGGTTCCAAAGGATGGGGCGATGCTCCTGAAGGTAAGTCTTCCGCAGCATCCCGTACTTGCCCAGTGGCTTGCTCTCCGGTTCCTCGCTCAGCTTCAGGTCGGGAATCCGGTAATCTCCGTTCTTCGTGTAAGTCAATTCGGTCATTTTTCTGGCTCCTTTCGCGCTCATAATTTCGGATGGCAACTTCTATCTGTCTGAGTACCTGCTGGCTGATCTCGCTGACCGCCGTGCCCAGCGCCGCAACCGCAGCCGGGGTGTTGAAGTCGAACACGGGCATGAAATCTTCCGGTTCAAGATAGGCTTCCGGCTCCAGTCTGCACCGGCTCATCAGCATGTAGGTAATGCTGACTTTTGCGGCGTTCCGGAACTGCACTTCGGTGTTGAACTCATCATACCCATCAAGATAGGAATCGTCAATGTTGTGGAGAATGTCCCGCTTGTGATCCGCCCAATATTCCTTTGCAAGCTGGGTAGCTGCTGACTCCATCTGCTCGACAATGCCGTCGCTGACGGACACATCGTAGCTCCGCTCCAGCGTGGCAGCAACAATGTCCTCGTGCTCCGCGCGGAACCGCCAGAGATGCACGGGCCGGGAGTGCTCCCGTTCTCCGGTGTCGGCCACGTCAAAGACATAGCGCAGTTGCGGCTTCTGGCCGCTTGTGTCTATAAGGGCAATGCCGGTGGAGCCGCGCCGGATAAAGCGCCCCATCTTTTTGTTCCAGAAATCGTACTCGGCGCAGGCAGTCGCGTCCGGCCGCTGGGCGTGGATCATGACCTGCTCGTTATACGGATACTTGTAGAGCCGTGCCGCTGTGCGCAGGAACTGCGTCCAGCTTTTATAGCTGCTGGTAAGCTGCCGCTCCGCTGTGTCTGCCATCTGCCTGTATTCCTGATATTTACTCGGCATAGGGCTGCCTCCTTCGGATAAAAATTTAGAGCACCCGGAAGTGGGTGCTCTATGTAAAGGAGCGGTATCTATTAAGTTGACCTTCTATTTCCCAAAATCGAAATTTTTCTGATTTTGGGAAATAGAACATCAAAGCGTATCCGCCAGATAAAAGTATGAGCGCAAGACCGCTCACCAATGAATCTGACAGAAAAATACCCGCCTGTTGTGACAAGCGGGCATTGTGCCATAGGTGTTACATTTTTCCGTTCTGTCCGTCGGCCTCCGCCTTTCCAAGCAAATACAGAAATGCGATGGCAGGTACTCGCAAAAGCGGCACATGGGTTTCGTGCTTTGCGATGCCGAAATCATCCAACTGTTTTGTAATGAGGAAAGCGCTTGTGACCTTTGCACTTTCATCCTTGCAGAGTTCGACGATGGCGTCCGTGGCAGGTATATGGGAATTGTTGCGGTATTTCACCTCGCAGAGAATCTTTTCGCGCGGCAGCTCAATGACCACATCGACCTCTTTCTGATTATCCTTTGCCTTTCTGAAGTAGCCGAGCTGCGCCGTGCTGCCCTGATAGAAGGATACGATATGCTTATATACCGTCGTTTCCACCATCGCCCCAAGCTCCCGTTCATCCGAAAGAACGTCGTCTATCATTAGAACGGCGTTGCGTATGGCGGCGTCGGCAATGTATATCTTCGGCTTGCCCTTCAAAGCACCCTTGCTGCCCACATCCATCGGCTTCGACAGATAAATCAGGTTAGACATTTCAAGCGCCTCAATATAGCTGTCTATTGTAGAGGCGGAGGTATTTTCCAACTCCTTTGCCGCCGTGGTCACGCTGAAAATCTCTGTTGAGTTCATACAGAGATACAAAAACAGTTTTTCCATCAGAAGCGGGCTTCGGATATTAAAAAGTGTCAGAACATCACGCTTGATAACCTTATCCACCACATCTTCCCGCAGCATCCGCTGTGCATACATATCATCGTCGGATAATACAAGCTCAGGAAAGCCACCGATCATAAGGTAACGGTTGAAATGCACTTCCAGCGGCGCAAAGCGATCCATCAGATCGCCCAACTCCGCTTTACTCATTTTTACGAGCTTTGTGAGCCGCAAATTGTCCGGGAGAATCGGCTCTTCAATTTGCAGCAGACGACAATACTCATAAAACGACATGGTGGGTATCTTCAGGATGCTCCATCGCCCCGTCCCGCTGTCGGTCGAGCCTTTTTCCAATATCGGGCTGGCCGAGCCGGTCGCTGTAAGCCGTATGTCCTTCCGGCTGTCGTAGATGACCTTCATCCAGAGTTCCCAATGCTCCGTATATTGAATTTCATCGAGGAAGATATACCTTGTTCCCTCTATGGGATAAAGGGATTCGTAGATAGAAAGGACTGTCTCCACATTGACGAGTTTTACAATCGGATTGTCGAAGGATACATACAGGATATTTTTGGGGTTTACGCCCTCGTCGATCAGGCTGTTCATCATCTGATACATGATCGTCGTCTTGCCGACACGCCTTGCGCCGGATAAAACGGCAAACCGCCGAATCGTTTTGTGCGAAATCATTCTCAATGCTTCGTAATAGGCAAGCCTTTTCTGTGGTTTGTTTTCCTCTTTGATTGCCAGCGGATTGCGCCACCAGGGATTATACTGCCGCAGCACCTTGATGACCTGCTCATCGCTTACGATTGCCATACAAACACCTCCGTACAGGTAGTATTTCCACGGAGTTGTATCTTCATACCAGCGGAACTCCGTGGGAGTTATGCAAGTATATTATAGCAACGGTCAAGCACGAACGCAAGAGGGTTTTGAAAGATGCGGAAAAAACGTCAGATATTTTGCTGCCTGAAGCCTTATATCTTCCTTCGTGTTTGCTGCAATAACGATAATGTCAACAGCGAGACGGCTCCGAATGGAACCGTCTCGCTGCATTTGCTGTTCAGTCAAAGTCCGGCACTAGCTCCAGCTCCGCAAACTGCTCATCGGTGATGCGGCCCAGCTTGCGAAGAGCACTGTCGGTCATCTCCAGCAGCTCGGCTTCATCGGGTTCCAACTGTCCGCGCATGTCGGTCAGCGCCTGCATCAGACCGGCGCGGGTGCCGGTATTGTAGATGCACATCAGGTTGATCTCGTCAAATGTAAAGTTGCTCATGTCACAGCTCCCTTTCCGCGCTCCGTTTCGGGGCGCTCTTCACAGATTTGGTGTCGGCTACGGACGGCGTTTTCAGCTTCGCAAGGATGGAGGGTTTTTCGCCGGATTTTTCTCTGCGCACCGGCTGCTGGGCACGGCGCTTTTCCGCGTCTTCGCGCTGGACGGCCTGTGCCAGTTCCAGCAGAGAAATGGGCGTGCCGGTCTTAGACTGTTCCTCCAGCTCCGCGACTGTTTTGCGCGGGCCATTGTTGATGATACCGTCGATCATACCGTAATCATCCTCCATGGCCATCTCCGCGTTTTTTAGATAGTTTTCCGGCTTGAGAAAGCCCGGCAGCTCCTTGAAGCCCCAGGAATCGACGTAATGACAGGATACCACGCCATTCTGCTTCAGCGCTACGATGTCGCTGACGGATAGGCTGTGGCCGCGAAAATCCTCCGGACGGCGGATATTGAAGGTCTCATACAGCTCGTTCAATTTATCCTGCGTATCACCCCTGCGGTCGAGGTCTCCTGCATAGACGGCGGCGTAGTTCTCCTTTTGGATGGATAGTCCTTTCTTCTCCAGATACTCGGAGTTCATATAGTGGAGCCGCGCCGTGTCGTCATTATCCCGAAGCTGATAGATGGCAAAGCTGTCGGCAGGGTTATCAAGGAACGCTTTCTCATAGTCCTGCGGCACGAAGCGGTCTTTGACCGTCCCCCATTCGGAAGCTTCCACGCCGAAAATACCGTCAAAGCTGCGGATTTCGTCGGCATCAAACGCCATGGCCTCGGTGTTGTCGGTGTGAAGCATATACACGGTCACGTCGCGCTCCATGAGTTCCAGCGCACGCTCCTTTGTCAGCGGCAGCATATTGGAATCGGTGTAGCCGTAGGCGTTCATGCTCTCAATAGAGATGGCAGGATCGGGGACGCAGCCATTGTCCGGCGCTGTGACCGGCTCCGGCTCCTGCACGGCGATCTCCTGCACCGGCTGGGCGGCAAGGCTCTCCGTCTCCTTATCCAGCCCGCGCTCCTTGCAGATTTCCGCGTAATGGCGGTCGATATCCGTAATCAGGGAGGATGAGGTTCGGTTGATGGTCTCCAGCGATGCACGAAGCTCGGTCAGCTCCCTGTCCTTGGCCCAGGTCGCCAGATACCCGAAGCTGTTTTCGCCTGTCTCAATGCCGTAATAGGCGCAGACGGCGAAGGAGATACTCTCCGCCTGAATCTCCTCGGCGGCGCGGGAGAGCTTTGCCTTTTCCGGGTACTGTGCGTGCCAAAACTCCTTCACGGTCTGCTCGCCGCCCGTGAAGTTCAGCCCGTCCTCGCCCAGATACAAAAAGCCCTGCTCCGGCAGCTCAATGGGCGCTGCGGCAATAACGGTTGCCGCGTGGTTCACCACAACGTGCTCCTGAATGGTCACGGGCAACCCCGGATCGTAATCCGAGCCGCGCAGGTCATATACATACAAGCCCTCCGGCAGCTTATCCCGGTCGATGCGCCCGTTGGAGAACAGCGCGGGCTTGCCGAACAGCTCGACCGCCTGATATTTTTCTCCGATTTCGTCCTTATTGTGGAGCTTGGAGTGGGCGATCTCATGGACGGCGGCGCAGACCGTCTGCACCTCGCTCATGCCTTCGCGGACAGCGATACGCTGTTTGTCCACGGAGAAGTAACCGTCCATATTCTCCGCCAGCTTCTCAAAGAAGATGGGTACGGGCGCGCTGCGGCGCAGAGCTTCCATAAACATCTCGTAATTCTGCACGTCCCCCGTAAGGTTCGCCGCCAGCTCCGGCAGGGGCTTGCCTGCGGTCTGCTGCACGTCGAACACCACCACGGGCTTGTACATGGGGATCTGCACCGTCTTTTCCTCCGTGATAATATCGCCGTTCTCGTCCCGCAGGGGGAGCTTGGTGTCGGGGTCTAACTTCTGCTGCTCGATTTTCTTCTTGAAGGGCGTGGGGGCGATGATCTTAATGCCCTTTTCGCCCTTTTTGACGCTTCTTCCGAACTGATCGCGCCATTTGTTGAAGCCCGCCACATGGGTGGCGTCGGGGCGCTGCATATAGATGAGCATGGTGTTGTTGACGCTGTAGCGGTGAAAGCGGCTCATGGTGGCAAGGTACTGCCTGTATCTGTCGCTCTCAAACAGCTCCTTTATGCCCGTCTCGATGCTGTCGGTGATGTCCTTGAGCCGTTCCTTGTTGGTCTGTTTTTCAGCCATTTCATGCATACCTCCTTTGGATCATGGTAAAAACAGCGGCTCCCGCAGGGGAATGAAACGCCTGTGCGGGAGCCTGTGAGGGTCACTTGGTGAAGTCCAGCTTATAGGAGGAACGCGCGCCGTCGTCCTCCAGCACGATGAATGCGTCGTAGGTCTTGCCGGTTTTCTCGGAATAGACGCCGCTGGCATAGGCGCGTCCCTGCGTCAGGAGCGAGGAAGCCATCTTCTTTGTCAGGCTGATCTTCTTGGCGGCAAGGAAGCGGTTGTCCCGCCACAGCCCGAACTTGCAGCTCCGTCTCTCGCAGAAATAGCCGTTTTTGCTCTCCGTGACCTCCGCGCCGCAGCGGGGGCATTTGCCCACAACGGGTCTGCCGGAGGGGAACAGCACCTCCGCGCCGTCCACAGGCGCAGCGTCCCGAACAAGACCGGAAACCATTTTCTGAATGCCGGCGAGGAACTCGTCCGCGCTCAGCTCGCCGCACTCGATCTCCTTGAGGCGGTGCTCCCATTCGGCGGTCAAAAGCGGGGACTGGAGCTGTTCGGGCAGCACGGTAATGAGGGAAACGCCCGCTTCGGTGGGAACGAGGCGTACAGATTTTTTCGCCTTTCTGCGCTCCGCAAAGCCCGTGGCCACCAGCTTTTCAATGACCGCCGCCCTTGTCGCGGGAGTTCCCAATCCCTTTCTCTCGGCATCTTCCGGCATATCCTCCTTGCCCGCCGTCTCCATGGCCGACAAAAGCGTATCCTCGGTGAAGTGCTTTGGCGGGGTCGTTTTTCCCTCTTTGACCGCGCAGGAGGAAACGGAAAGCAACTGTCCCTCGGAAAGCTCCGGGAGGGTACTGTCCTGCTTGCCCTTTTCCGTGTATGCCCTCCAACCCATATGAAGGATTGTTTTCCCTTTGGCGGCAAAGGCATTTCCGCCGCAGTCCAGCCTTGCCTCGGTCTCCAGATAGACGAAGGGCGCGCTGACCGCCATAAGCACCTGACGGGCGGCAAGGCGCAGGATATCCCGTTCGCCTGCGGGCAAGGTTTCCAAGTCTGTTTCGCCCGCTGCCATGGTGGGAACGACGGCGTGGTGGTCGCTGACCTTTTTGCTGCTGCACACCTGCCCCGAACAGACGGCTGCGGGCGGCTCCGTGCCGCAGACGCCAGCGCAGCACAGCGCCAGCGCGTTTACGCCGCCCTCCATATCGTCGGTGAGATAGCGGCTGTCGGTGCGGGGGTAGGTGCAGAGCTTCTTTTCATAAAGACTTTGCAGGTAATCCAGCGACTGCTGCGCCGTGTACCCAAGCAAGCGGTTCGCGTCCCGCTGGAGGGTGGTAAGGTCGTAGAGCGCCGGGGCTTTCTCCGTCTTTTTTGTCTGCATGACGGAGGTAACAGCGGCGGTTTTGCTGTTGCAATCCCCGGCAAGCCGCTCCGCCTCAGCCTGCTCCTTCATGCGCCCGCCTGCGGCGGAGAAGCTGTTAAAGTCCAGATGGACGGTGTAGAAGCTCTCCGGCTGAAAGGCGCTTATTTCCGCTTCCCGCTGCACCAGCAGCGCAAGCGTGGGCGATACCACGCGCCCCACGTTCAGGGTGCGATGGTACATCACGGAGAACAGGCGGGTGGCGTTGATGCCCACCAGCCAGTCCGCCTTGCTGCGGCAGAGGGCGGAGGCGTAGAGGTTGTCGTACTCCGCGCCGTCGCGGAGATTGTCAAAGCCATCAAGGATCGCCGCATCCTCCATGGAGGAAATCCAGAGCCGCTTTACGCGCTTGCGGCAGTTGTTGAGATTATACGCCGTGCGGAAAATCAGCTCTCCCTCGCGCCCGGCGTCGCAGGCGTTGACCACTTCATACACATCGTCCCGGTGCATGAGGGCGCGGAGGGTGTTCATCTGCTTCTGCTTGTCCCTCGCCACGGTATACTGCCAGCTTTTCGGCAGGATGGGCAAGTCCTCCCTTCGCCATTTGCCATACTTTTCATCGTAGGCGTCCGCATCCGAAAGCTCCGCAAGATGCCCGAAGCACCAAGAGACGAGATAGCCGCCGCCCGAAAGAAAACCGTCCCCGCGTTTGCCTGCGCCAAGAACGGCGGCGATGCTCCTTGCCACGGAGGGCTTTTCACACACAACAAGCCGGTAACAGGTCGTATTCATCATTGGTTTTTGTCCTCCTCACTGTCAGCAGTGTTTTCATCTTCAAACTCGTAATCCTCTTCTTCCTCGTCATCGCCGTAGTCGTAATCGTCCAGGTCGTCCGCCCCGCGGGTGTCGGCCTTGGGCTTGCGGAGCTTGAACCAGTACAGCGCACCGCCGCCGCCCAGCAGGAGCAGGAGGACGACCACAACAAGCCCCGCACCGCTGGACTTCTTTTCGGGCGCGGTCTCCGCAGGCTCGGCGGGCTGGGGCGTAATTTCTGCGGCTTGCTCCTTACCCGCGCACTCGCTCATATTGGTTCTGCACACCTTGCAGCCCGTGTTGATTTTGCCCACGGCGCATTTGTCCGTGCAGGCGCAGGCCGGGACGATGCTCTCGCCGTCCTTGGTCAGCGCTAGCAGGTCGGCCTCGTCCACAAGATTCAGGAAATGGACGTTCTCATTGCCCTTATCGTCTCGGTCGATGATGAGATAAAAGGTGTTGCCGCCCTTGGTCGTCACGGTGATGAACTGCTTGCCTGCGCCGAAAGCGGAGCCGATATCGTCCATGAGCGTCAGGTTGCCGTCCGGGGTCAGGGGCGCGGAACCTCCGGCATCGGCGTAATATTGCAGCAGTATATCCAGCAGTCCCGCCATATCCGTATCGCTTCCGCTGTTTTCTGTCGGCGCGTTCATGACATCAAGGTATTTGCCGTATACATAGCCTGTCTGCTCCGGCACGACCACCTTATACCAGCCATTGCTTTCCTCCAGCACCTTCACCTCCGCGCCGTTGAGCAGATGCCCAATCACAGTGTAGTCCGTGCCGGGGCCGGTGCGCAGGTTCAAATAGGTGCGGACATTGACCACCTTTCCGGACTGCTCCCGTTTGGCGGGAAGCGTCCAGCTCCGGTCTCCAATGGTCACGGTATGGCTTCCGTCCGCGTTCTCAGTCACGTTCACCGACAGGGTCTGTTCGATGTCGGTCAACTCACAGCCCTGTACGCAGATCTCCGCATCCTCCGGCTGCATGGTATCGGTCGGCTCATCCATATCGCCGCCGCCTGCATAAGCGGTAACGGAAAAGACCGTCATGCAGAGCACGACGGCCAGCGTCACGGCAAAAAATCTCCATTTATTCTTCATCCATAAATTCCTCCGTTTTTCTGTATTCGTCGGGCAGCGCCGCCGTGGGACGCTTTTCCAGCATCTCCATCAGCGCCGCGAGCTGCTCGATGGTCAGCCCGTTCTCGCGGACAATGCCCACAATATCCGTGTTTTCCAGCTTCAGAATCTGCTCGTCCAGGGCTTTGAGCCGTGCGGTCAGCGATGTGAGCTTTTCCGCCAGCTTCTCGCGCTCCTGACGCAGCTTTTCAAGTCGCGGGTTCATAACATCCTCCTTTTTGCGTTGATATGGTTGTTGTTAAGGTAATCTGCCGAACTGGAGAAAATGGCTTCGCCAGTAGCTCGTGTCGATGGAAGCGTAGTGAATGGGGTCGCCGCAGTGGAGCATCCTGTTATTGCCCACATAGATGCCCACATGGGACGCGCCTGCGGTGTCGTAGGTCTTTTCAAAAAAGATCAGGTCGCCGGGACGGGCGCTTTCCGGGGAGACATAGGCGCACATGCCCCGCAGCCCCTCCGCGCCCAGCCTGCCGAAGCTCCAATGCAGGCCGCAGTGGTTGTAGACATACGAAACGAAGCCGGAGCAGTCGAAGGAGGTGTCCGGCGAGCTGCCGCCCCAGATATAGGGGTAGCCCAGATACTTCTCCGCTTCCTTGATGATGGCGGCGAACTGCTCGTCCGCCAGCGCCTCCGGGGGTATCTCGTACTTCTCATACTGGGTGTGGTAGTACCGGTTCACATACGGGGAATTGGGGAACAGGTCGGGGCGGTTGCCCAGCACGCTCATATACACGGCGTACATGGAGAGCTGATCGTGGGACATGATATGCACCGGCACATGGGAGAGGTTGAAGTTTTCAAGCGTGACCGTACAAATATAGTAGGTGTATGGCACTTCCACCTCGTACTCGTAGCTTTGCAGATTGCCGTTTTCGTCGGTGTAGTAGCCGATATGCGTTTCGGTGCGGTATCTGGTTTCCGTGGTGACGGTTTCCGTTAAGATATACTGCTTTTCAAACAGCGTCTCCAGAATCCCGCCTATTTCGTCAATCGTCCATTCTCCGCCCTTGAGGGCGGTAATCATGGAAATGAGCACATAGGGGTCGTGCTCAATCTCGTCCAGGTCGAAGTGGTACTCGTCGTAATCGTGGGTGCTTTCGTAGCTGTTCAGGTATTCCCGCAGCTCGTCCTCCATGGCGCAGTAGGCGGCTTCCGCCGCCAGCATATCCGCATCCTCCAGCGGATAGGTGGAGGCCGCAACACCGGATATTCCTCCCTGAAACAGCGTGGAGCAGGAGGAAATGCAGGTCATGAGCAGCAGTATCGCGGCGGCGACGCCGCCCGCGATGAGGAAGCCCTTCTTGTGCCGGACGAAAAAGCTGCCGGCCTTTTTGCTTCCCTCGGCGGCGCGCTTTGCCGCCTTTGCGGTGGTCTCGGACGCTTTGACGGTATTCCTCGCGCCGTTCCCCGCTTTTGCGGCGGCGTATTCCTTTTTAATGGCCTGCTTCTGCTGCCAGCGGGAATAGGGGTTGGAAGCCCTGCCGTATTCCTGCTCGTACTGTTTGTTCAGCGCCTTGAGATTGGCTTTGTCTGCGGCGGCTTCCGCCTTGTCCGTTTTGCGGTAGGGCTTTTCCGCATGGGAGCGGTGCGCCGATTCCGCAATGCGCCAGGTGCGCTCCGCCGTCTCGGGCAGGGTGTTCGCCGCCTCCGTGCCGGGGTTGTCGTCGCCCTCCTCCCGGAGCTTGCGGTGGACTGCGCTGCGGACGGTATCCAGCGGAGCTTTCCTTGCGGCGTGCGCCAGCTTGGAGGGCGGACGCTTTTTGTCCGCCTCCTCAAAGAAAAGGCGCGTTGTGACCTTGCCGCTCTCACTGTCCACAACGCGCTTTTTGACCTTAACGGTTTTCTTGGGAATTTTCGCTTCGGCCTTTTCCAGCTTAACCGCCGCCCTGTCCGCCTTGCGGACAGCTCGTTCCAGCTCCGGCAGGGCGCGTTCTTCCTCGGTGAAAATCAGCCTTGGCGAGCGTTTTGCCATATTCATCACCTCGATTCTGTGGGGATTGGATCGTCATACGCACGCGGCAAAGACGGCCTGTTCGCTGGCGTCTTTGCCCTCTGCAACCTCACGGGGCTCCCAGACGCGGATTTTCTCCGCGATTTTCAGAAAATGCGCCTTTCCGGCAGGCGTGACGAGGGTGTATTCGCTTTTTGTGCCGTTGGGAAGGTAAAAATCCCTGGTCACAAACAGCGGGTCGTTGCGCTTGCCGGCTCTGACAAATACACGGTCGCTGCGGTGACGGTCTCTGAACACATACCCCTTTTCCAGCAGGTAGCCGATAAATTTCTTCTGCGGAACGCCCAGCTCCTTGGCGGTATAGCGGAGACAGGTCACGCTCTCGACGCCCACAAAGGAATCGTAGTAGCTGGCCTTCGGAGCCAGCCGCGCGTTCTCGGCTTCCGCCTTTTTCAGCGCCTCCCGCGCGGCGTTCGCCTTTGCGTTTTCCGCACGGAGCTTGCCGATATACTCCGAGATCAGCTCGGGGTGCTCATCCATCCGGCTAAGAAGCGCATCCGTCATATACGCGCCGTGCTTGCGGATGGAGGGCAGCACCTCGGCCGTCACCCAGCGCTTGAACTTCTTTGCGCGCTCCAGCTTGCTGGAGAGGATGAGACTGTAAAGGCCGGATTCGCTAATAAAGATAGGTTTCTGACCTCTGCCGATGGGGTCACGAATCGTTACCCCATCCAATTTATCCTCCCCATCAACATGGTCGAGCAAGGCTTTTCGGTGGTTGCTGTAACCAAGGCTGGAAGCCACGTCTTTACCGACAAACCACGGGTCGCCGTCGATCAGGATGCTGCGTACAGCTCCGAACTCCGGGTTTTCAAAGATCATCAGATTGTTATTCATATTCGCACATCCTTTCTCGTCTCTATTCTGACTGCACCTGCTCCGAGAGCTTGGTCGTGATGATTTTGTACAGTTCCGTATCCTTGGGGAAGCGGTCTACGAAGGGCAGGATCACGCTGCCGTAGAACAAAAGCCCCTCGCCCTCGGCGGATTGGGTCACATACGAGAGCTGATGGGGCGAGATGTTGAGCTGCTTCGCCAGAATCTGCCGGTCGCCGGAAGCCTGGTTGAGCATATACACATAGTCGGAGTTTTCAAAGATGTTCTCCACCTCACGGCTGGAGAGCAGGTCTTTGACGTTCTGGGTGATGCCCGTGGGAACGCCGCCCCACTTGCGGAATCGCTTCCATATCTCCACCGTATACGCGGCGGTCTGCTCCTCCTTCAGAAGAAGGTGCATTTCGTCGATATAGTAGCGGGTGGACTTGCGCTGCTCCCGGTTGATCGTGACGCGGTTCCACACCGCGTCCTGCACCACCAGCATCCCGATCTTTTTGAGCTGCTTGCCCAGCTCCTTGATATCGAAGCTGACCACACGGTTTTCGATATTCACGTTGCTGCGGTGGTTGAACACGTTGAGGGAGCCGGTGACGTAGATTTCCAGCGCCGTGGCGATATACTGCGCTTCCTTTTCATCCTGCCTGCGAAGCTCGTTGTACAAGTCCTCCAAAATAGGCATCTTCTCCGGGCGGGGGTCGCTCAGGTATTCCCGGTAAACAGAGCGCACACAGCGGTCGATGATAGTCTTTTCCACCGGCATGAGGCCGTCCTTGCCGCCCACGATCAGCTCGCACAGGGAGAGGATGAAGTCGGATTTCAGGCTCAGCGGGTTTTCGTCGTCACTGTAATTCAGGTTCAAATCCATGGGGTTCAGATAGTCGGTGGAGGTGGGCGAGATCTTCACTACCTGCCCGTGCAGGTGCTCCACCAGCGGCCCGTACTCCGCCTCCGGGTCGCAGATGATGATATCGTCGTTTGTGACGAGGAACACGTTGGCGATCTCCCGCTTGGCGGAGAAGGACTTGCCGCTTCCGGGCGTGCCTAAGATCAGCCCGTTCGGGTTTTTAAGCAGCTTTCTGTCTACCATGATGAGGTTGTTGGAAAGGGCGTTCAGCCCGCAGTACAGGGCTTCCTTGCCGTCCTGAAACAGCTCCTGGGTGGTAAACGGCACGAAAATCGCCACGCTGGAGGTGGTCAGCCCCCGCTGGATCTCGATCTGGTTATACCCCAGCGGAAGCGCGGACATGAAGCCCTCCTCCTGCTGGAAGTCCAGCCGCGTGAGCTGGCAGTTGTACTTCTGGGCGATGGAGCCCGCCTGAAAGACGTTGTTGCCGAGGCGCTGCCTGTTGTCCGCCACGTTCACCACAAGGAAGGTCAAAAGGAACATACGCTCGTTGCGGCTTTGCAGTTCCTGCAAGAGCTTTTTCGCCTCCGTGCCGTAGGTGGCGAGGTCGGAGGGGATAATATCCATATCGTAGCCGGAGCGCACCGCCTTTTTCTGCTCCTCAATGGTCATCTTCTGCAAATCGGTGATCTTGCGCTTGATGGTCTTGATGGCCTTCACCTGATCCACGGACTGGACGTGCATACTGACGATAAGGGAGCTTTCCATATCCAGAAAGTCCGCCAGCATCCGGTCGTTGAGTTCCGGCGCTAAAATCTGCAAGAAGGATACGCAGCCGGTTTTGCTGCCCACGCCGAAGCTGTTGCCGGTCTTGAACTCGAAGGCGCTGGGCGCGATGAAGTCCTTCACCGACAGCCCGGAGGGAGCCAGCCAGTCCCACGAGAAGCGGAAGGGCTGCGGCTCGTCCATGTGGAGCATCCCGTGCAGCAGGCGCAGGCGCTCCATCCCGTTCAGGGCTTCCGCCGTCACGCCCAGACGGCGGAAGTTGTTGAGGATATCCGTCTCAATGCGCTCCAATCGGGGCTTTGCCGCCTTCAGGCTGTCCGCCTCCACACCGAAGGTCAGGTACTTGGTTTTAATAAGCCCGTTGTTGCCGCGGGCAAGCTGGCTTTGCAGCATCCCGGTGTACTCGGTGCGGAGCTTGTCGAAGCAGTCGCCCTGCAAGGGGATGGCGATGCGCCGGGCGTAGGTATCCCGCGTGGCGGAGAGGTTGATGAAGGAGAGCTGGAAGCGGATGGAGGAATCAAAATAGTTGAGGAAGTCGCACCAGCCGTCGAAAATGGCGGTCTTGTCCTCGTTCTGGTTGAGCTGGTAGTTGATATCCTGAAACTGCACGGTTTTCGTGTAGTAATTGTCCGTCACGCGGCACACGCCGTCGGGGTACATCCGCTGAAAGGGGATGCTGTCCTGGGCGGACTTCTTTCGTTTATCCTGACGCTTTGCTCTTGCAATCGCCGCGTCGATCTGCTTTCGCTCGGCTCGTGTGAGCTTTCTTGCGGGGGTTTTGTTTGTGGACAATCGCGTAGACCTCCTTATCCAAAATATCCTGCCGGTTCAGCAGGTCGTAGAAATTGTTCGTCCTGTACGGGCGCTGTTTGGGGCGCAGGAAGCACACCTGCACGATGTTGCGGATGAGCTTCTCCGGCGGCTGACCGTTCTTTTCATACATGGCCAGCAGGAAGAAGGGCAGCATGACCAGCATCATGCAAAGAGCCGCCGCGCTGCCGCCGATATGGCCCTTGAGCAGAAAGAAAAGCGGTACGCCGATGAGCGCGCCGCCGCCGAAGCACAGAATCTGCCGTTTTGTTAAATTGAACATGACCTTGGTTTTCACCGCGTTCAAGTCCTTGGGTACGGGAACGTATGCCAAATTTCATCACCTCCGTCAGTGAGCGTGGAACAGGCTCCTGGCAAGGGAGCTCGTCTTAAACAGCGTGAAGCACAGCAGCACCGTATACCCCATGCACGTCCATATGGCCGCCGAGACGCTGCTCTCCACCACGATGTTCTGGATCAGCACCGCGTAGATCGCCACGCAGACGATGATGAGGAAGCCCTGAAAGCCCAGCGCCAGCAGGCTTCTGAGATAATTCTGGCCCATCTGTCCCCATTCCCGGTTGGCCATGGTCGCCATGGGGATGGGCGCAATGGAGGTCACGCAGTAGATCTCGATCATTCTGCCGTAGCAGATGATGAAAATGCAGATGGTCAGCGCCCACATGGAAAGATGCACGACCACGGACTCCAGCCACAGCCCCAGCAGCGACCAGACCTCCATTTCCGCAAGCGCAGCTTCAAATCCCGCGATATGCTCGTTGAACGTCAGGGACGTGTCCGATATGATGATGCCCGACGCGCTGTTGACAACGCTCTGAGCCGCTTCGAACACGCCCATGACGATGTTCCATGTGTTGGTGACGATGAGCACGGCGCAGGCGGTCTTGAATATCCACTTGAAGAACATCCAGGTGTCCACGTCGTGCATGTTGTTCTTTTCCGTAATGAGCTGAATCAGCTCCAGCGTCATGACAAAGGCCAGGACAACGCCCGCGATGGGCAAAATCACATTGTCCGACAGCGTTCGGATCATGCCGTAGACGCCGCTGTTCCAGCCCTGGGGCGTAGCGCCCACCTGTCCGGCGATGCCAGCCACGCGGCTGTTCACGTTGTCAAACAGTCCGTTCACGTTGTCCATGATGCCGCTGACCAGCAGCTCCTTCAGCCATTCGGTGAATTTCTGCCATATCAAATCCAATGGGCTTTACCCTCCTTTCCCGCAGCGCCCGCCCCGAGGGGCGGACGCCGCGAAGGATTCGTGCGGGCGATTAACCGAACAGGCCGGAGAGCAGGGGAACGAGAATGACGCCGATGAGCGCCACGCCGCCGCCCGCCATGAGCTGTTTCATACCCAAATAGGTGTAGGAAACCGGCTCGATGGCGGGCGGCGGCGTGTCAAGAAATATCTATGGAGTTTTTTAAGAACCGCCCCGGCGGGGCAGGTCAGGCTGTGACCTGCTCCACTTCCGGGATGGGTTTGAGATTGAAATGAATTTCGATAGAAATGTGTCTTGTCTTATCGCTGTCTATGCTCTCATGGACAACGATTTCTTTAATCAGGCGGTTTAGGGTGGCGGCGTCCAGTTCCGTGATGTCGGCGTATTCCTGAATGGCTTCTACCCACTGGCGGGCGTCACACGCAAGCCGGATTTCATCGGCCAGCTTCTTCCGGCCTTCCTCAACCTTTGCTTTCAACTCGGCCTGTTCCGCCTGCGTCTTTTCCATCAGCAGATTGAAGTTCGCTTCGCTGATACGCCCGGCAACCATATCCTCATACAGCCGCAGCACCATCTTTTCCAGAACGTCAATCCTTTCCTCGTCTTTGGTTAGGGAACGCTCCAACGCTTCCCGTTGGCCTTTCTGCTCGGCTTCGCAGGTGTCGGTCAGCTTCCCGGCAACGGCTTCCCCGTCCATCAGGGCGGCTCTGGCGCACTCCCGGATTTTGTTCAGCACAAGGCTGTAAAGGGTGTCGTACTCAACCCGGTGCTGGGTACAGTGCTGCTTGCCGTAGGCGTTGTAGGTCTTACAGGAATAAATTTGTTTCGGGTGCTTGTCGTTAGTGTAGCGGATCGTCAGCGACTTCCCGCACTCGCCGCACTTGATAAGCCCCGCAAACAGGCTGATTTCCCCGGTCTGGCGGGGGCGCTGCCGGGATTTCAGCTTGCGCTGCACGATGTCAAAGGTCTTGCGGTCAACAAGCGGCTCATGCTGGTTCTCCACCACAATCCAGTCTTCCGGCTTCTTTTCCCCAATGGTGCCGATTTTGAAGCGGTATTCCTTCTTCTGGGAAGCGATAGCGCCGGTGTAGACGGGGTTCATCAGGATGTCCTTAATCACGGAGAAGTCCCACATATACCGCCCGTTGACCGGGTCTTTCTTTTCCCACTTGGTTGACACGTTCCGAAATCCCCGCACCCGGTTCCAGTAGGTCGGGCATGGGATTTTTTCTTCTTCCAGCCTGCGCCGGATGTAGTTGGGGCCGTGTCCTTCCAGCGCCCACGCAAACAGACGCCGGACAATGGGGGCCGTTTCCTCATCAATCAGCAGATGGTTTTTGTCCTCCGGGTCTTTCCGATACCCAAAGGGGGCAAGGCAGCCGGTAAACTGGCCTTTCTGCGCTTTCAGCAGATAAGAGGAATGAACCTTCTTGGAAATGTCCTTGCTGTACATCTCGTTGAGGATGTTCTTGAACGGCGCTATGTCGTTGTTATCCCGCATGGTGTCGATACCGTCATTCATGGCGATATACCGCACGCCGTTGCGGGGGAAGAAATCTTCAATCAGGAAGCCGGTCTGCAAGTAATTCCTGCCCAGTCTGGACAGGTCTTTCGTGACCACAAGGTTTATCTGCCTGCGCTCGATGGCTTTCAACATCCGTTTCAGGTCGGGGCGCTCCATGTTCAGCCCCGTGTAGCCATCATCCTGATAGACTGCAACAACCTCCCATCCCTGCTTTTCGCAGTAGGTTTCCAGCATAGCCCGCTGGTTTGCGATACTGGCGCTCTCCCCGTCAAGGTCATCGTCCTTGGAAAGCCTGCAATAGATAGCCGCCCGGAAGCTGCTTGCCAGTACCATGTCCATGCCTGCATATTCAAATCCGTTCATCATAACCGTTACCCGCACAATCCAGACGGAACACGGTCACTCTGAACCTTGTCTTTATTATATCCTAAATCTTGCTTTTTCGCAAGATATTCTTTGTTATTTCTCTGGCTGTATTTCTGTGCAATCAGGCTCACGAAAACGTCCGTAGCGTCCAGTTCGCCGTCAAATACCGTTGTGACATGGATTTCAGTTTTGCTTTTTGCCATAGGCAGTTACCTCCATACATGAAATAAGCCAGACAGGAGAGGGTCGGCAACGAAGTCCGGCAACGGGCTTCAAAAAACCTCGAAAACAATCTCTGTCTGGTGGTTTGGTTATTTATTACTTTTTCTTTTATTTTTCTGTTGCTTTGGTTGTCATAGGGGAGAAAAGCCCGCAGTTACGGGCTTTTTCCCGGCAACCGGCCCGGCAACGGGATAACAACGGGGTCGGCAACCGGCTGTCATTTCCCCGGATTTTTCAGAAGGGAAGCTCCATCTGCTCCGTGACTTCCACAAATCCGTCCGGCGTTTTTTCACGCCCGTTGTCAGCGCCCGTTGCCGGGGTTTCCCGTTCCCAGCCCTTTTGCCTGCCGTATCCTTCAAATATCCGGGGATTGGAGAAATACTTCCATCCCGTGATACCGTGGTTCATAATGTCGTTGACCTCCCGGATTTCCCATTGTTTCGGTTCGTCAAAGGGATGGTTTAAGGCTTCCTTGAAAAGCTGCTTGGAGCATACGGCGCTGCCGGTGTAGCGGTCAAGGTACGCCTGTATCATCCCGGCCTTGGTGTCCTCCGGCATAAAATCCCGCTGGTGTTCTTTGAGGTACTGTATCATTTCGGGTGTAAAAGACAGCTTAAAATCGCCGCTTTTGTAGGTTGTCATGGCTTCCGCCCATACCTGTTCGATATAGGCTCTGGAAGCGGCTTCATCGTCCAAAATGTGTACCTC
>ENA-OYZL01000457-OYZL01000457.1-human-gut-metagenome-genome-assembly--contig:-NODE-457-length-18893-cov-11.153095_pt1 | contig 18893 bp, 15 predicted proteins | sample MGYA00243292_ERZ653479 | MGnify/ENA primary metagenome ERZ653479 (study PRJEB26926, sample SAMN06165116) | human gut metagenome | biome: ENVO:00009003; feature: ENVO:2100002; material: ENVO:00002003... | reverse complement strand
TAGACCCCACAAGCCCTCTAGCGCCGGGCTTGAGCGTGCGCTTTATCTCTCGCTTTGCTCGGTGCTTGGGGGCAGCTTTGCTCATTCCTCACTCCTCACTCCTCACTCCTCACTTAAATCCCCCCTCCGACAATTTTTACACCCAAAACTGTGTTATGTTTAAACTGAGTTTATAAAACCCTATTATAATATCTTTACAATAACAAAAATAGGAGAAAATATATGCTTAGTTTAAAGGACATAAAAAAAGATTATGTCGTTGGTGATTCCACCGTTTCTGCCCTTAAAGGCGTTAGCATTGATTTTCGTGAGAATGAGTTCGTTTCTATCCTCGGCCCGTCAGGCTGTGGTAAAACCACTCTTTTGAACATTATCGGCGGCCTTGACAGATATACAAGCGGTGACCTTAACATTAACGGCAAATCTACCAAGGATTTCAAGGATTGCGACTGGGATTCCTACAGAAACCATTCTATAGGTTTTGTGTTCCAGAGCTATAACCTTATACCGCACCAGACAGTGCTTTCAAACGTTGAGCTTGCTTTGACCCTCTCAGGTGTTTCAAAGTCAGAAAGACGTGAAAGAGCCGTCAAGGCTCTCGAGCAGGTGGGTCTTGGCGACCAGCTCCACAAAAAGCCTAATCAGATGTCAGGCGGTCAGATGCAGAGAGTTGCCATTGCAAGAGCGCTTGTGAATGAGCCTGACATTCTGCTTGCAGACGAGCCTACAGGTGCGCTTGATACTGAAACAAGCGTGCAGATAATGGAGCTTTTGAAGAGCATTTCAAAGGACAAGCTTATTATAATGGTAACGCACAATCCTGAGCTTGCAATGAAATATTCTTCAAGAATAATCAAACTTCTTGACGGAAAGGTCATAGATGATTCCGACCCTCTTGACAAGAATGTTGTTGAGCCTATCAAAAAGCCTGAAAAAGAGCCTACTAAGGCTGACAAAAAGGCGATGAAGAAAGAGCGCAAAAAGCTTAAAACTTCCATGAGCTTCCTCACTGCGCTGTCTTTGAGCCGAAACAATCTTATGACAAAAAAAGCAAGAACGCTTCTTACTTCTTTTGCAGGCTCTATTGGTATAATCGGTATCGCACTTATTCTTTCTATCTCAAACGGCGTTCAGCTTTATATAGATCAGGTGCAGTCTGATACCCTTTCAAGCTATCCGCTTCAGATAACAAAGACCACCGCAAGTATAGGCGAGATAATGAACACCATGGCGAAAAACCATGAGGATTCAGCAAACCACGCTAAAGACAAGGTCTATTCTCAGAATGCCATGGGCGAGATGATAAACACTCTCATGGAAGAAACAAAGGTCAACAATCTGGAGAAGTTCAAGAAATATCTTGACGATAACAGCGACCTGAAAGACCTTACAAGCGACGTTCAGTACACATACGCCACTACACTTAACGTTTTTACGGAGAGCGACAACGGTGTAATGCAGGTCAATCCGTCAACGCTTCTTGAAGATATGGGATATATGTCCTCAACTCAGATGGAAGCAATGTCCATGAGTGGCTCAATGGGTGGCATGATGGGCATGGGTACTGACGTATGGAGCGAAATGATAGATAATGAGGAGCTTATCGACAAGCAGTATGACGTTATCGCAGGACGTTTGCCTGAAAAGTATAACGAAGTTGTGCTTGTAGTTGACAAGAATAACGAGATAAACGACTATGTGCTTTATTCTCTCGGACTTCTCGACCCAAGCTCACTTAACGGCATAGTAAGACGTGCCATGGCAGGAGAGGATATATCCGTTGACAGCGAACAGCACGTTTACACCTATGATGAGCTTCTTGACCTGAAATTCAAGGTCGTTCCTACACCTGATTTCTATAAGAAAAAAGACGGTGTGTGGGAAGATATGACAGGCGATGAGAGCTACATGAAAAAGGCTGTTGCAAACGGCACAGAAATAAGTGTAGTCGGTATCCTGCGACCTGACGAGGACGCTTCCTCTGCTTCCATAAGCGGTGCGATAGGCTATCGTCATGACCTTATGACATATCTTATAGACGAAGTAGATAACAGCGAGATAGTAAAAGAGCAGATAGCAAATCCTGACATAGATGTTTTCACAGGACTTAAGTTCAAAACGGACGAGACTGTGGCAGATACAGACAGCAGTTCAGAAACCGTTTCCGACAGCACAGCCGATACAGAAAGCAAGGCTGACAAAACAGCAGACAGCTCCGACACAGATAAGAAGGCTGGTTTGGTTGCAGGCGACAGCTCTATGGAGATACCTGAGGGAATGACCGAGGAGCAGTATAAGGCTCTTATGGAGCAGAGCGGTGCTTCCGATACAGGCGAGCTTGCAGATATGGGCATGAATGCCATGGGTTCAATGGATATGTCAGCAATTCAGGGCGGTGATATGTCGTCGCTTACCGAAACTCAGAAGAAGTATATAGCTTCACTTTCTGACGAGCAAATGGAGCTTATGAAGCAAATGCTCAAAGAACAGTCCGACACAAATGCGGATCAGCTTGCAAACAGCGGAAAATATTCCACTTCAAACTATGACAACAATATGAAAACTCTTGGCTATTCAGTTGTTGAAGACCCTGACAGCATAAATATCTATCCTGTGGATTTTGCGTCTAAGGAAAAGATAATAGATATTATCGACGATTACAACGACAGTGTTGACGAAGAGGACAAGATAGAATACACTGACTATGTGGGTCTTATGATGAGTTCTATCACATCTATCATAAACGCTATCAGCTATGTTCTTATTGCGTTCGTTGCAATTTCACTTGTCGTATCATCTATCATGATAGGCATTATAACCTACATCTCAGTTTTGGAAAGAACAAAGGAGATAGGTATTCTGAGAAGTATCGGTGCATCAAAGAGGGATATATCAAGAGTGTTCAATGCCGAAACAGTTATCGTGGGATTTGTGGCAGGTGCATTGGGAATAATTATCTCCTATCTGCTCACAATACCGATAAACATGATAATCGCACATCTTACAGACGTGCCGATAAGAGCTTCAATACCTGTCAGTGCGGCAGTTATACTCATTGCAATAAGCGTTTGCCTGACGCTTATCGCAGGTCTGTTCCCGTCAAGAGTGGCGGCAAAGAAAGACCCTGTTATCGCACTGAGAACAGAGTAGTTTATTTCAGACCCCAAGGAGGTAATCACTATGAAAAAGCTTACAGCAGAAAAAATGGACAACATCATGGGCGCAATGAGCTGTATCGTAACAGGTCTTTGCTTGGTGGCGCTTATTATGCTTGGTTGGTGCTAAATTCCTGACATTTCCATAACAAATTCCTATATAAGCTCTGCCCGTCATACCATTTTGGTTGGCGGGCAGTAGTTTTCTTGTGAATTGGTGCGGTATGGCTTAGAATATTCTATAAACCGTCACAAATTTTACACAATAATAGGTTATTATATAAGCAAAGAATGTGAATTAATAGGAGGGAATGACTATGGCAAAAATACTTGTTGTAGACGATGAGATAAAAATAAGAGAGATAATCAAAGAGTATGCCGAGTTTGAGGGATATGAAGTAGCTCAGGCTGAGGACGGTATGCAGGCTGTGGAAATGGTGAAAAATCAGGATTTCGATATCATCATAATGGACGTTATGATGCCGAAGCTTGACGGCTATTCAGCTTGCAAGGAGATAAGAAAAATAAAGCAGATACCTGTTATAATGCTTTCCGCAAGGGGCGAGGAGTATGACAAGCTTTTCGGCTTTGAGATAGGCGTTGACGATTATGTAGTAAAACCGTTCTCGCCAAAGGAGCTTATGGCAAGGATAAGGGCGGTGCTTAACCGTGCGTCAGCTTCTCAGCGCACTGAGGACGTTATAAAATACGAGGGATTAGAGATAAACTTTACAGCCCGTGAGGTAAAGATAGACGGGGAGAAGGTTTCCATGACTCCGAAAGAGTATGACCTGCTTTTCTATCTGGTGAAGAACATGAACATTGCGCTTTCAAGAGAGAAGCTTCTTGAAGAGGTATGGGGCTTTGATTTTTACGGTGACGACAGAACTGTGGACACTCACATAAAAATGCTGAGAAACAGCCTTGGAAAATACCGCAATCTTATTGTTACTCTGAGAGGAATGGGATATAAGTTTGAAAAGATCCAGTAAGCTTGCAGAAGTCAAGGAAAAAGTCAGCAATAAGACGGCTGAGATAAAGGCTAAAAGAAGTCTGCGGTCATATGTGTGGATGTATTTTATCTTCTTCACGGCTTTTATTCTTATTCTTATCTGGCTTTTTCAGTATTTTTTCTTGGAAAGATATTATCAGTCGGCGAAGATAAGAGATATCACAGACGCTGCAAATCAGATAATCCAAGCATATGGCACTGACCAGCAGGAGGTAACGAACCGCTCGCTGGCTTTTGACAACAGCCTTTGCATTGTTATAACGGACGAAATGGGCAATCCTATTGTGATGGAAAACAACATGGGAGCTTATTCGCATCTTAACAAGATCATAAACAAGGGCTATGGCATCGGACTTTTCAAGATGATATCTCAGCTAAAGCAGTCTGACGATAACTACATCACGAAAATTGCTCAAAATGAGAATTTCAAGAGCAAGGAGATATTTTACTGCACGTCTATCTACACTGATGATTCGGATAAGCAGGCGTATCTTTTCATTGAAAGCTCAATAGAGCCGATAGATTCCACTGTAAGCATTATAAGAGAACAGCTCATTTATATCACTATCATACTTTTTGAGCTTGCTTTTATTGTAACTATGTATATCTCAAAGCGACTTTCAAAGCCTATCGTTGACATTACGAACACGGCGAAGAAATTCGGTGAAGGGGATTATACGGTGGAGTTCAATGGTCATGGCTATTGTGAGATAGAGGAGCTTTCCACGGTGCTTAACAATGCCAAGGACGAGATACAAAAGGTATCGGAGCTTAGGAAAGACCTTATTGCGAACATATCTCACGACCTGAGAACACCGCTCACTATGGTAAAGGCTTATGCGGAAATGATAAGGGACTTGTCGGGGGATAATCCTGTGAAGAGGCAGGAACATATCCAAGTCATTATCGACGAGGCTGACAGGCTTTCAAGTCTGGTAAATAATCTGCTGGAGCTTTCAAAGCTGGAGTCGGGCAATGCGGAGCTTAAACTCACGGACTTCTCTATTGTTGACAAGCTCAATGACTGCATGACTCGATATCAGATACTCATAGAGCAAAACGGTTATGATATCAAGTATATACCAGACGAGGACAGAGTGATAACGGCGGATATCGCAAAGCTGGATCAGGTCATTTACAACTTTATAAACAATGCTATAAACTACACAGGTGACAACAAGGTCATTCGTATCAAGCAGATAAACAAGGCTGATGTGGTTCGTATTGAAGTAACAGACAACGGAAAGGGCATTTCTAAGGAACTTCTGCCAAAGATATTTGACAGATACTACCGTGACGCAAAGGTAAAGCGTGACGTGGTAGGCACAGGACTTGGACTTTCCATTTGTCAGGAGATACTGAAAGCCCACGGCTTTGCATACGGCGTTCAATCGGAGGAGGGCAAAGGCTCGACCTTCTGGTTTGAAGCGAAGATCGCAAAGCAGGAGAGCAAGACTGTTCAGAAAATGGAGAGCAGGCTTTCGCTCAGCGGACTGGAGGAAAAATAGGGTAAAATATAAGAGTGCATTATCTGAGGTGGTAATGCACTCTTTTTTTATATCAGCGTCTGCCATGGTGAAATAACAAAGTTGGGTTTATAAATAATGATCCATGAGCGGCAATAAAAAACCGCCTTACATAAAGTAAAGCGGATCGGGTGCAGGGGTACGCCCCTGAATTTGTAAAAGTGACACACAAATTATCACAGCGGTGACTTTGTGTGTTTACAAAAAAACTTGACGGGAAATGCCCGCCACGGCGAGTGGCTGGTGGAGGTGAGGAGAATCGAACTCCTGTCCGAAAGCCTATCCCCACGAACTTCTACGAGTGTATTCTGTTATTGCGGAAAACTCCCGTTCCCTTGCACAAAGGCAAACAGACACGCCTGTGTGTTTGGTAGGCTGTGATACATCACAAGGCTACAGCCGTCGCTTTGTAACGTTCACCACTGATCGACGCCTTTACCAAAGCCGTGGTACTCTAAGGCAAGACGAGCGCTGACTTAAGCAGCAGCTAATTCAAAATTATCGTTGTCGTCTAATTTTAAAACGTACGCCGTTTAAAGAGTGTGCGCTCCTCTACTCGCTTATCGTGCTTCAAAACCCCCGTCGAAACCTTTACACCCCCATGTTAGTTTCGCTCTTTCATGGCACGCTCTATGTCACGCTGTGCGGCTTTCTTTGCCATGTCGTCACGCTTGTCATAAAGCTTTTTACCTTTGCAAAGCCCAAGTGCAAGCTTGACTCTGCTGCCTTTGAAATATAGCGACATCGGGATAAGCGTAAGACCCTCCTGCTGTACCTTTCCGAACAGCCTCAGTATCTCACGTTTGTGGAGCAGCAGCTTTCTCTCACGGCGTGGATCACGGTTGAAAATATTGCCGTGTTCATAAGGGGATATGTGCATACCCTTGACCCACATCTCTCCGTCCTCGATAGAACACCAACTGTCTTTCAGATTGACGCCGCCGTTCCTTATAGACTTGACCTCTGTTCCCACAAGCTCGATACCACACTCTATCTGCTCCAGCACGAAATAATCGTGACGTGCCTTTCGGTTGTCGGCAATCTGCTTTGTGCCTTTTTTGTCTATCGCCATACTGCTCACCTCCCGTGGAATATTATTATAACACCATTTCATGCCTTTGTCAACAGGCAAAGAGTTCAAAAAATTGTACAAATGGTCGTAATGTTTAGATTTTTACACATCTCTGTGTGTGCTTATGTGCAAATTCGAGTATTGAAATAGCTTTGATGGTGTGATATAATATTAGGTATGAGAAATAGTTAGTTGAAAGATGAGAGAAGATCTGGTATGAAAAATAAGAAAATAGATATGTTAAACGGTCCGCTTGTGGGCAAGATCGTTATTTTTGCACTGCCCCTTGCATTGTCAAGTATTTTGCAGCAGCTTTTTAACTCCGCTGACCTTGCGGTGGTGGGCAGATTTGACAGCGACAAAGCCATGGCGGCGGTTGGAAGCAATTCTTCATTGGTGAACCTTATTGTAAGCCTTTTTTTGGGGCTTTCTGTCGGTGCAAACGTTGTGGTGGCCAGACTTATAGGTCAGGGGAGAAAAGATAAGGCAAACGAGGCTGTACATACGGTGGTGCTTTTGGCGGTCATAAGCGGATTTATCATACTTGGTGTAGGCGAGATACTTGCACCGATACTCCTTGGCATGATGAATGTGCCTGACGATGTTTTAAAGCTTGCAACGCTGTATCTCAGGATATTCTTCTTTGCAATGCCTTTTATAGAGATATATGACTTTGGTTCGGCGGTGCTTAGAAGCAAGGGCGATAGCACCAGACCTCTTTACGCTCTTATCACCGCAGGCGTTATAAATGTTATTCTGAACCTTGTGTTCGTGATCGTGTTCAAAATGGGCGTGGCAGGCGTTGCAACGGCAACTGTTATATCAAACTTTTTCAGTGCCTGCATGATACTTTACTTTCTTACCCACGAGGAGGAGATGCTAAGACTTGATTTCAGAAAGCTCAGGATACGCTGGAAATATCTCCTCGGTATCATAAAGATAGGCTTGCCGGCTGGTTTGCAGAGCATGGTTTTCTCGCTGTCAAACGTTGTGATACAGGCGGCGATAAACAGCTTCGGTTCAGACGGTATCGCTGGAAGCACAGCCGAACAGAATTTTGAGTTCATGGCATATTTTGTTATAAACGCTTTCGCTCAGACTGCGACCACCTTTACAAGTCAGAATTTTGCGGCTCAGGATAAGGAACGCTGTAAAAAGATATACAGGCTTTGCACCTTTATCGGGCTTGCAAGCTGTCTTGGGCTGAGTCTGATATTCCTTATTGGCAGACACCTTTTTATACAGATCTTCTCAACGGACGAGAACGTTATACACTACGCAATGATAAGAATGTGGTCAGTTTGCCTGCTGGAGCTTCTTACGGGTGTTTACGAAATATCGGGCGGCTGTCTTAGGGGAATGGGTCACTCTATGACACCTGCGGTCATAACTGTGCTTGGCACCTGCGTGTTCAGGCTTGTGTGGGTGAACACGATCTATGCGGCTCACAGAAGCTATCTTATGCTTATGATAGTTTACCCTGTTTCCTGGGTGATAACAGGCACTGCGGTAACAGTGGCTTACTTTATCACACGGCGCAAAGAGTTTGCACAGATAGGTAAACGCAGGGCGGATATTATTTGATAGACAGGCGACAATTCAGATAGACGTGGGAAGGGGCAAACGCTGTTCGCCTCTACAGAAAAAGATAAATCTGCACTTTGAAAGCTTTGGGATTTTCGGAGTGCAGATTTTTTTTGAAAAAAGTCGCAACTGTCCAAAAAAAGTTACCACAAATGGTTTTTAGTGTGATATAATACATACATCAGGAACGAATCAAGGCAATACCGCACAAGGATTGTGCGCAAGATGCGCCGTCAGATTGTGCTAAAGCGACGCAGGAATACTAGCGTATTCAAAGCTGGTAAACCAGCTTGAGAGCTTTGGTGCGATATGGCGGAAAATCTGCAAGCAGATTGCGTACAAAGCCGACAGGCGTGCCTTGTGCGGTATTGCCTTATGACTTCTGCACACTCCTTCTAAATTGTTTAAATTGTGTTTTATTTGTTATCTTATGTTTACTATTGACTCCTTTGTTTTATTTGTTTTTTTCATAATACCCCCTTTACTGTGTTCCTGAGAGCAGAAGTCATTTTTTTACCGCAGTTCTTTTTGAACTGCGGTATCTTTTTTTATGTGTTACATAATCTTATAAAAATAGGCGTCATGCTTTTGATACAAAGCCTTTTCGCAGAAGGGGGATAAGTATTCCGCCAATGGAGTTGCCAAGGGACATTATAATAAGGTAGCCAAAGGCTTTAATGCTCCATAAGTCTGCCATGGCAAAGAAATACATATTAGCGACGCAGTGTTCAAAGCCGCTAAGGATAAAGACCACAACGGGGAGAAATATTGCAAGTATCTGTCCCACAGGGTTTTGGATAGTTTTATAGCCGTCTGCGGCAACGAACATAAGTATTCCGCAGAAAAATGATAGGATAAAAACGCTTGTGATATTATCCCCAAGCTTTATATTGCAAAGCTCTGTGGCTTTGTCGCTTATGGTGGATATGCGTGTTTGGGTAATAAGCAGGGCGGAGAGGACGGCTCCTGCAAAATTGCCGAGCCATATTATGCCAAGCTCACCGAGATAAGAGGGTTTGTTTTCAACTGCATATCCGACTTTTCCTGTGAAGAGATTAAAGCCAAAGGACAGTATCACGAACAGTCCTATGCCGAAAAGAAACACTCCCAGATATTTGTTAGGGCAGGAAAGATAGACTGTTCCGCCTATGGCTATCGCCACGCCTGTGAGCAAAGAACGCAGAAATATGTCGATAATTTTCTTCATGTAAATTCTCCTATAACTTTTTTGTGACAAAGCACTGTGTTATTATACTATATTATAATGGCTGTTTCAACAAAAAAGTGGCATTGTTTACACTTATTTTGATTTTTGTTTCCAAGTAAGCTATGGGTAACATGAGTTTTGCGACATATTTTTTGCAATATGTGGGATATGCGATGTGAAGAATAGTCAGAACAGATCCAGCATACTGTCGAGATAAATTTGCTCTCTGACCTTTAGCTGATGTTCGGGTCTTGTCATATAGTAGAGCAGAAATTCAAGTATCAGGGCGCTTCCAAGGCTTCTGCCCTCTATTTTGAAGTTTGAAAAGCCCATTGGGAGATAGATGTTTTGGATATCCTCTATGCCGATAAAGGCGGGGCTTTCCATGGCTTTTGAAAAGCGGTAGCCCTCTGAGGCATTGGGTGCTTTGCAAACATGGTCGGGGCAGTTTTCACCGAGATTTTTGCGGCTGACGTTTTCATAGCAGTTTTTTCAGTCTGCACAGCCTACATAACAGCATTCGTTGCAAAGAAACTCCACTTTGTTTTTCTGCTCAGTGGTGAGATCGGAGAGTTTATCCAGGGCTTTGTTTAGGCGAAAGTCTGGGACTACATAGGAAAAATCGTCATTATCAAGCTCGTTTACAAGCTGAGAAAACTCGGTGAGGACTTTTGTGGTAGAGGACACAAAATAGAGGTGGGGATAATTCTCTTTCAGATATGAAAGAAGCAGGTCGGAATATATTATCACGCCGTTTTTGGGGTCTGCATTTTGGGAGAAAAGCTTGCAGAGGTCATTGCATTTTTTGTCTGAAAGGTGTTCTTCTCTTAGCAGGGAATTGCTGAAGGTCAGCCGTGAGGAGATGTTATATTCTTTCATAAGGTCGAGGACTTCTCGTGGAGAATGTTCGCCGAAGCCTGCTCGTCCGCCGCCCCATATACAGTCGGCAGGTGCGCCATAGACAGAGCCTATTTCGCACCAGTCATAGAAATAATCTCTATGCTCACGGAATATGGGCAGGAAAGCGGTGTAAAGGTCATAAAACTCGAAAAGCCCCGGCAGGTGGTAATATGCTTTATTGGTCATGTGGGGTCACCTCTTTTTTTATCATTATAGCATGGCGGGGGTGGGAAGTCAAAGTTATTTTTCCATTACTACTATCTTGTTTGAGATATTGCTCACAGGCTTTATCTTTTTAAGAAGCTTGAATATTGGGATAAACTCCGCCATTCCCTCGACGAGGCTGTGGTCTTCAATGTGGCGGAAGTTCGGTAGAAGCTTTGCAAGCTCTTTGCCGTCCTTGACGCCCCATGTGAATTTGGCTTTGCTGCCCTCGATCGACTTTTCTTTCATACGCTTTACCATAGTGGGGCTCATTGTCTCGACCAATACGGTGACGTGGTCAAAGCGTTTGCTTATGACGTCAAAAATCTCCTTTACTTCCTTTTCTGAGAGGTACATAGTCAGACCCTCGATAATGACGATAGCAGGGGCATCATGCTCGGTTATTTCTCCGCTCCAATCGTCCATGGCGGACATTGCTATCTGGGATATCTCGCCTGATTCAGGGAGAAGCTTTTCTCTTACGGCGATAGTTTCGGGCAGGTCAAGGTTATACCAATTGGTGTAGCCGTTCATTCTGTAACAGCGTGTATCAAGTCCACAGGCGATATTCACCACCACTGCGCCTTTGTTTTTTGCAAGATACTTGTTCGCAAGCTTATCGAGGACTATTGTCCTTGCCACAACGCCACTGTGCATTGCTGAGTCCTTATCGGCAAGTGAGAAATCATAGTTTATCTTATCTATTATCTCCACGGCTTTTGTATCTTTTATCGCACCCCTTGTTTTGGTTTCTTTTGCACGGGCATACACGGTTTGCAGCATAGTTTCAGGCACGCCTGAGAGCTTTGGTTTTTCATTCATATCCATTTTTCTTCCTCCTGTGGTGTTATTGAGATAGTTGCAACTAACTTACTTTTTTATGATAGCACATTGAGGGTAAAATGTCAATAGAGGTGGGGCGGATAGGGGCGTTGGGGCAGAAAAATACCGATACAGGGGAGCTGTATCGGTGGATAATTATTTAAGAAAAGAATGACTAAATGGAAGTATTCTATATCTTCTTTATTGGATGCCTAATGACAGTTTTCCATTTTTCAGGGACAACTCTCCTTGCATCTGAGAGATAAATTTCATGGTGTAACCTTGTCTTAGTTATGTCATTGACATATCCGTTTTTTTCTAAATATTCATCAATTAGAGCAATAGTAGCTGGTTCATCATCAAACGAACCCAAGTGCATTATTTGAACACATAATCCCTCGTCAATTGTCATTAGCTCTGCTGACGAACAATCTAACTTTTTCTTTTTAGTTGCTGTTTCAACTGCCCATTCAAAGTCTTTTTGAGTTATAAATTCAGGTAAACGGATAACAGATATCCAATTGAATGATGCCTTATCAGTATAGTCTATGCCGTCCTGCCACCAAAAACCCTCAAGTGGTGGAACTACATATTCAAAAAATCCTTCAATTTTATGATCTGTTTTATAACTCATCTTCAGTGTATAAGCAACAGCATATAGCACACTAATTGCTTGTTGATATGCTCCACATACTTCATTTGGGTCGCCTTTTCCTCTGATTGCAATATAATTTGCTTTAGGAACAGTTACAATTTCTGGCTTGTTTTTAGGCATATAAAATTCTTTGTACTCTTTCTTAAAATCAAAAGCCATGATTACCTCCATAAAATATAATCTATAAATACGCTTTAATACGGCATAACCCCCGTTTTGTCCTCGTCGTTTATGTTATTAGGACAAGTATATCACATTTTGAAGTGATTTTCAAGGGACTGGTTTATTTTGTCAACATAAAACTCCCTGTCAGTTTCAAAGCAGTATGCGCACAGCCGTCCACCTGAGGCACAGCCACAGTCTATGGCTATGTGTCCGTTGGCTTTGTAGGCTTCGGGTCTGCCGTGGTTTGGGATATTGGCGGTAGGGGTGTGACCTGTCACAAGGAAAGTATTCGGGTCGCTGAAATAGCGTTTTGAATAGTCGGCACGCTCCCAGATAAGCTCGTGGAGGGTGTATTCATCAAGGGGCTTATCCTCGCTGAAGCCCCCAAGACCCGCATGGGTGAGGACAAAACGTTTGCCGTTTATGGTGATATCCTCATACATTGAGAAGCTTTTAAGAAACTCTATAAAGTCCATGCGGTCGGCTTTGGAGAGGGAGATAAATTCGCTGAAAGTGGGTTTTCCTCCGCTGGTGAGCCAATCTATCAGGTCTAGCCGTTCGTCTTTTGTAAGCTTGCTCACATCATTTTTTATGAGGTGGCGGAGATTGATATAGGCAAGGTGTTCGTGGTTGCCGAACAGCGAGATAACATTATCCCGAGCCATGATGTCGTTATAGATCTCCATAGGCTTTTCGCCCCTGTCGCAGATGTCACCTAGGATATAGAGGGTATCGTCCTCAGAAAAGTTGATTTTTTCGAGAAGCTTAATATACTCCTCATAACAGCCGTGGATATCAGATATTGCATATGTCATAAAAGCACCTCGCTGGGTTTTGGGTCGGGTTTCTTGTCTATTCTATTATAGCATACTTAGGGGCAAAATTGGGGAGGTTTGAAAAAAATTTTTACCCATTGGCATAGGGTTTGCTTCAAGCTGTATAATGGGGATAAGCTCATGGAACTCTTTTGGCTTATGTTATCCTTGGTGCTTATAGGTGTTGTGTGACCATTATTTTGATAATAATTTAACTGTACCTTTATAAACTGAAATTTGTCGAACGAAAGAAAGGTTTTTGTTGTTTACAGATCATGTAAAATCATTGCTTAAATATGCAAGCGTACTTTGGATCTTCTGTAATTAACTTCTTTTCCTTCTCTGGAAAGGAAGTCGCAGTCTTTACTAAAAAGCTTGGCTCACATACAATTACTTTATGACCTGACGGATTTACAGATTTCAATAGTGATGAAGTAAAATGCTCATCGTTATTCTCATCATTTATGCTCTTATTATTCCGTTCTTCCGATCTTTTGAATTGTTTAATTTTCCATTGTTCAAATTTAATATATTGCTCAAACGCTGAATCAAAACAGTCCATTGCAACTTTATGATCTCCGATATTATTTGCGATTTTGACGCATCTCATATCTATAAAACATAAGTCACTGTGAAATCCATGGCATTCAGTACCTACTATTTTATCAAACAACTGTCGAGTCAATAAAAGAAGCTCCAATCCTTCTCGACTATTATTCAGCTCATTATTACACACTATCGCTTCATCAAGTGATTTTTGAAAAGCATGAATAAGCTCTAACACTGCGTCTCCACGATATTGTTCAGCCCTTTTCTCATCATTTATACTGCCGATACTTCCTAAATTTCCTAACAGAACTTGTCTGCACAATTCAAGGTCGGGCTGTTCAGATGCTTTCTGCTCGGCTTTTTCATATTTACCAAGGCAGGAATATACGGATAATAACGGAATGATACACGATTGGTCATGAGGCAATAATTTCTCATACAGTTTAGCGGCTTCTTCCCAAAAGATATTTGGCTCTTTGCCTTTATTTTTCCAACCTTGCTTATGTAAAGCACAAGCAAGCTTGGTCTTAAAATCCACTCTGTCTGGAAACTCTTCAAGCCCTCTACGCATTAGGGCAATACACTCTGTCATATCATCGTTATTATTTATCAGCCATTGAGCCTTATCATTATATTCCTGAATTATTCTGTTCCTGTCATTATTATAGCCAAACAATTCATCGATCGATATATGGAAATAGTTAGCTATTGATGGGATCATCTCCATGTCCGGATAACCGCCATTTGCCTCCCACCTTGAAATGGCTTGTGGCGTAACACCTAAAGCGGTGGCTAGGTCCTCTTGCTTCCTTCCTGTCACCTTTCGCAGTTCTTTTATTTTCTCACCAATTTTTACTTGCATTTAAATACCTCCGAATTATTTTATCACCGGTGTACGCTAATTATAGCATAGAGATAAACTCAGGTCAATTATCAATTCGTTGTTTCGTACTCAATGGTTCGTTGCTTTATAAAAACGTCCAAGTGGACAACATCTCCCGACTTTGCCACTAAAAAATGATAAAATGGACAGAATATGCAACTGTCCAAAAATTGTTACCACAAATCTTAAAAAATATGGTATAATATCAGAAATACAGTTTGGAGGTGTGATTATGGAATCTGGAAAAAACAACAGAAACGAGGAAATGCTTGACGATTATATAGGCTACAGGCTGGCAACAGAAAACAGCTCTCAGCATAGTTCGTTCAATCTCAAAGGAATCGTTGTCGCTGTGTTGATCATCATAGGGATAGCCATGATCTATGACGCCCTGCGCCCCAAATGCGCACACTCAGGCTGTGACAATACTCCTGAAGAAGGCAGCTGCTACTGTTTGATACATGACCCTAAGTATTACAATAATAAGAACAGCTATACTCCAGTATTCACAACTGCTACAACATCACGTCCGAAAACCACTACAGCAAGCAGTTCAGCTACCAGAGCTACCCATAAGAATACCAATAAAACCTCAACCAGTAAATCTGCTGAGTATGATGCTCATGATTATGACGACCCAGAGGATCTCTATGAGGATCATTATGATGATTTCTATGACTACGAGGATGCAGAGGATTATTGGGAGGAGAATAATTGACTCTTTTTTCATACAAGAAAAAGCACAAATGCAAAAGACGTTCCATTTGGATAAAATGAAACGTCTTTTGTTTGATAATAGTTTTATCGTAGTCCTATAAACAAGAAAATGTAATGTCTACATGACAGACGGATAAATCTGTGAGATATTGTCCCGTATATTCTACTTTCTAAAATCTCTGGGACTGCACCCGTAGGCTTCTTTAAAGGCTTTTGAAAAATAGCTGTGATCGTCAAAGCCGCAAAGCCCACAGATAGCATTTATCGAGTCAGATGTGTTTTTTATCATATATGCCGCATTGCGCAGACGATAATTTTTTAGATATTCAAACGGCGACTGTCCTGTTATGTTCTTAAAACACCTCAGCACTTCGCTTTTGCTGACAAATGCCGCTGACGCCAGTTATATGTAATGGAGAATAGTATTAATAGGAAAGTGTATATCAATATAGTTTTTTCTGTGGATTCGGTATAGCTTTAGGCTATGACTAAGATTTTAAGTACAACACCTAAATGACCTGTCCGTAATTATCCGAGCGAAGATAAGCCCCAAAGGCAGAGCTAGTATTATCAGCAGAGCAGACGCAAGCCATGACGCAGATGTTTCAAGGGACATGACGCCCAAATTATAGAAAGCCTTGTAAAGATATAATCCCGGAACCATTATGACTATGGACGGAACGGTGATGGATATTCTCGGATAGCCCACATACTTTTTCAGCAGCGAGGCGAGTATGCCTGCGGTGAATGCTCCCACAAACGCAGCAGCTGCCGGAGGAAATGAAACAAGGTCAACAAGTTCCAATCTCAGAGTGTTTGCAAGTGCACCTATAACTGCCGCAGAGGCTGCAAGCTTGACAGGGCTGTTGAACATAACGGAAAATCCGAAAACCCCGCAGAAACTTGCCGCAAGTCTGAACAGTATGAACTGCCATAAGGTAAGGTGCAGAGGCAAAAAGTCCATTGGCGTAAGGTGCAGGATAAGTGCCATTAACCACGCCGTCATTGTGGCTACAATTATAATGATGAGGGCGTAGGTCAGCCGCTCGATGCCCGAACGCATATCGAGCTTTGAAAGGTCTATGCCGCTTGTGATGAACGGAAAACCAGGTATAATAAAAAGCATTGCACATATGTAGCCTGCCTCATGCTGCATTTTTATATTGAAAAGTATTTTCGCAAGTTCAAACAGCCCTGCATATGAAAGGCACGCCGCCGATACTGAGGCAACTATTCCAAGCACAAGGGTAAGGTGGTGCTTTGTGAATTTGCTCCGCACATAATTGCCAATGCCTGCACCGAAAAATGCACATATCATCTCGGTCAGTCCACCGCCAAGCAGGAATGTGAACGCTCCGCAGGCAAGTGCCGCCGCAAGGCCCAAAACAGGCGGCGAGTAAAGTCCGTGTATCTTTTCGATATCGTCAAGTTCATTGTGGACCTGTTCGCAAGTCAAACTATCGCAGCGGCCGACAAAATCGTTGATGAAAATTTCAAGACGTGTTAGCTTTGAATTGTTTACTCCCGTGTTAGTAAGGCAAAGAGACTGCGAAAAGCAAGCCTCGCCGTCAAAACAGGTGTAGTTTATGGACATAAGCCCGATATCTGCTGTGCAGGTCAGTCCCATACATTCCGACATGGTGTTCATGGAACTTCTCACACGCCACGCTCCCGTTCCGCAGGAGAGAAACATCATTCCCACCCTGCCTATAACAGAGGCTTTTTCTTTTAGGCTCGCCTTTGATACTGGCTCGTCCTTTTCGGCGTCTGTGAAATCGTGCCATGGGATATCCATGTGATTTTTCTTAACTATAGTTTGTGACATTCAGTATCACTTCCGTTTTTAAAGATCAAGGCTGTCTGAGCCTGCTTTTTTCATCATTTCCTCACGGCAGGCAAGCACAATGCCGTCTATCTCGCTGAGGTGCATGAGCATTTTCTTTTCAAACTGATGAACAGGCAGTAAAACGCCGATCTCATCAAATGATTTTCCAGCCTTTTCGCCTGTTTCCTGTCCGTAATAGACCATTGCAGTTGGGGCAGTCTGCTGTATCTTGTGGAAAGTATTCCATATAACATTATAGGTCTGAGCCTCGGAAAGTCCAAGCTTTACAGTGTCAGGCAGGGCGTAAAGTATAAGCACGCCACGTCTTTTGTCAACACGCTTTTCCTTAATGTTCATTCCGTCGGTATAGACCCTCATAAGGTCATATCCGTCTGCAAGATAAAGCTTTGAACGTGGTGCACAGCTGTGGTTTTTGTACACATCACGAAATTTCTCGAACTCATGCTTTGTGACAAGCTTTTTCTTTTCTTCAATGACATCGCCTTCAGGGGTCGTAAGGAGTTCAGGATTTTTTCCGGCTTTTCCGTGAAAACGCTTTGGTATAAGGTATGCCTCTCTCAGCAGATCGAAAAGACTTCTTCCGCAAAGCTCCAGCAGAAGTGCACTTATATCGCCGTTCGTATATGCGGTCAAAAGCACCTGCACAAGATGTTTTGGGTCAGGATCGGTCTGCATATCGTCATCGCTAAGGTGATCGTAAAGCACGCTGCTGAGCCTTTCGCAAGCTCCTTCCGATGCCATTATCCTTGAAAAAAACTGTTCGACTTCATTTTCTTTTGGCAAAACTGTAGGCATATTATTATCTCCTTTCATGTATGTCATATCTCAGCATTTGCAAACATATTACACTTTTTCAGTATCATTTTTTGTATCTCTGTAGCGGCGGCATTGAGTTTTTTGTCTGCATTTTCTGCAAGAACGATGCTCCTCTTTGGAAACTCTTCATCAGTTTTCAAAATATAAACATCGCCGCTTTGAGCCATTGGTTCAGGTATAAGACCTATGCCAAGGTTGCTTTTCACAAGCGGCATTATCTGATCGGCAGTTGCGACCTCTATATCCGGCTGGAAATCTATTCCATGCTGGAAAAAGAAATCGGAATAGAAATCATATGTCCTTGTGTTTCGGTTAAGTGATATTATAGGGTGGCTGCAAAGTTCCTCAAGAGTGAGCGTTCGCTTTGCAAGATCCTTTAGCTTTGTGCTGCATATGATAAGTTCACGGAACTCTCTGAGCTTATGAAAATTCAGCGAGCCCTCTGTGCTTATCGGCGTTGTTACCACAGCGAGGTTTGCAATGCCGCTTTTGAGAGCAGTCAGTGCCTGAGGGGTTGAATGGTTCAGCAGCTTTATTTTTATTCCCGGATATCTTTCATGGAACTCATTGAGAAGTGGCAGCATAACGCCGTGAAGTGCGGTCTCCGTCACACTTATGGTGACAGTTCCGCTTTGCAGGTCGTTGGCTTTTGAGATCTCATCTTCGCCCTCTGTAATAAGTTCCACCGCCTTTGAGATGTGCTCGTAAAGTATCTCTCCCTCAGGGGTAAGCGTGACGCCGTTTTTCATTCGATTGAAAAGCGTGCAGCCAAGTTCTCCTTCGAGTATTTTTATCACCCTTGTGATATTAGGCTGATTTGTGAGCAGCACTTTTGCCGTTCTTGAAAAGCTGCGGTTCTTTGCGGCATAATAAAATATCTTATAATATTCGTAATTTATATTCACTTTATCACTTTCTTGCTATATCAATATCTGTCTCTTATACACATCTCCGAGCCCACGAGA
>ENA-OYZL01000451-OYZL01000451.1-human-gut-metagenome-genome-assembly--contig:-NODE-451-length-19024-cov-5.898519_pt1 | contig 19024 bp, 17 predicted proteins | sample MGYA00243292_ERZ653479 | MGnify/ENA primary metagenome ERZ653479 (study PRJEB26926, sample SAMN06165116) | human gut metagenome | biome: ENVO:00009003; feature: ENVO:2100002; material: ENVO:00002003... | reverse complement strand
AGAGCCACGGCAGCTTGACAACTTATTATCCGGACGGAAACAAAAAATCAGAAACAGATGCAGAAGGTAATGTTACCTCTTATGTGTATGATGCGTATGGACAGGTAATCAAGAAAACCAATCCAGACGGCACAATGAATCTGACGGCGTATGATGGTCTTCAAAGAGAAAAGGCAACATATTTCTTGGGCAGTGAAAATGGCACAAAGCAAATTTTAACGAAGACATCCTATGAATTTGCAGGATACAATTTTGACATTTATTCTGCACTTGATACTTCAGCTTCTCACTCCTGTAAGGGTCTGAAAACAACTAAAACGACCTACATTACTGAAAACAAGCAGGTTATTTCCGAAACGCTGACCGATATCAAGGAACACACAATTTACGAAAAAACAAATGGTGAAACTAAGCGGACTAGTGCATACTATGCCAACGGGCAGCTTGCTCGTCAGACAGATGCATTGGGAAACATCACGAAGTATGAGTATGGTTATCTGAACAAGGTTACTAAGACCTACACACCGTTCAATACTAAATCGAATGGATCTGTCAACTACTCTGTAACGGAAAATCAGTATGACAAGAATGGCAATGTAACGCTGGCAAAGCAAACTGTTCAAAAGCAGGATTCGGATACAGTAAAGTATAGTGTAACTGAAAATCAGTACAATGCACAGGGGTTGCTGACACAGGTAACATTGAGTGACGGCACGTCTAATGGTGAGAAGAATATCACCAAATATTTCTACAACAATGCTGGTATCCAAACCAAAATGTACACGGGTTTGAACAGCACAAATGATTCTGACTACATGACCACGAATTATGAATATGATGCGTGGGGACATTTGGTAAGAACGACTGACAGCACAGGCTATAACTCTGGTGCAACAACCTATGATCTGAATGGTAATGCACTGACTGTAACCGATGCCAATGGCAATGTGACCACTAACACCTATGATGCACTGAACCGTGTGCTGACAGCAAATACTATTTGCAGTGATACTTCTAAAAATGTATCAAAATCCTATGTCTATGACAATATGGGAAGAGTGCGGAGTAAAACTGCCAATGGTGTACAGACAAGTTATCAGTACGATATCTTTGGACGTGTTTATCAGGAACTTAGCCCAAAATCTTTTAAGGGCTATTTCTACGAGGGCGTATCGCAGTATGCGAAGGAACAGTTGGTTGGTATTAATCATCAAACAATGTATTCCTCCACGCAATATGAATACGATGCTGAAATGCGTATTGCTCAGGTAAAGGAAAGCGGTAATTTGACTGCAACTTATACCTATGATGCAAATGGCAATAAGGTTTCTGAAACACTTGCAAATGGTGTGGTATCGACCTATTCTTATAATGGATGCAACAAGGTGACAAAACTTGTTACCAAGTCTGGAAACTCCGACATATCCAGTTATGAATATTCGTACTATTTAGACGGTTCAGATGCTTGCAAAGTACGCAATGAAAATGGTACAATAGAAACAACCTCATATGATTATGACGGGTTGAAGAGATTGACCAGGGAGTCCATTTCTAACGGTAAGACAGCTGATACGTATTCATATGAATATGATGATTATGGCAATCGTTCTAAGATGGTTGCTAATGGCTCAGAAGAATATGAAACGGTCTACGATTATACTGTCAATGGTAAGTATACTGCACTGCTTCAGAAAGAAATCAAGACAGTTGAAGAAACTTCCAATGCCACAATCTCAGATGGATTAGCAATTAGTCCGACAGACTTGATCACAAGTACTGCCGCAGATGCAAAGACAGAAGAAACTGCATATTCCTATGATGCCAACGGAAATCAGATCACAAAGACCGCAGAGGGTAAGACAGAGACAAATACTTATGACGGTTTGAATCAGCTGATCGGATTTACCGATGGAGAGACAACAGCGAGTTATAAATATAACGCAGATGGACTGCGGACGAGTAAGACAGTCGATGGCAAGACAATCAACCATATCTGGGATGGCAGCAAGCAGATCATTGTGGACATGGATGACAGCGACTGGTACAGTGCTGAGGTTTATGTTCGTGGTACAAATCTGCTGGCGAAATTCAGCAAACAGAGTGGCAACGTCAAGACGGATTATCAGTATTATACACAGAATGCCCATGGTGATGTTGTTAATCTGACGGATTCCACAGGTGCAATTACGAAGTCGTACAAGTATGATGCGTTTGGTGTCGAGCAGAATATTGATGATGCAGATACGAATGCGTTCCGGTACTGCGGTGAATATTTTGATGCAGAAACGGGTACGATTTACCTGCGGGCACGGTATTATAACCCAACGATTGGACGGTTTATTTCACGAGATTCTTACGCTGGAGAGATAAATGATCCGCTCAGTTTGAATTTCTATACTTATTGTGAAAATAATCCGATTTATGGAATTGATCCTAATGGACATTTTAAATTACCCAATTGGGCTAAAGTAGCAATTGGAGCGGCTGCAACTGTTGCTGCAGTTGCAATTACAGGTGGAGCAGCTGCCCCCATATTGTTAAGTGTTGCTTCAAGTGTGGTTATTGGTGCGGGAACAGAAGCTGTTTCTCATCGACTATCAACAGGAAGTTGGGAAGGTGCTGGTACTGCTGCTGCTCAAGGTGCTGTTGACGGATTTATGTGGGGTGGTATTTTTGCAGCTGCTGGTACCACATACAATGTTGCAAAAACAGCAGCCAAAACTGCATCTACGGCAGCCAAAAATACTGCGTCCATTGGAAAAGCTTCAACGTCCTTAGCAAATTATGACCCTGAATTTGCTGCTCAGCAGTTATTGAAGGGAGGAAAAACAACAGAAAGTGCCTTGAAATCATTTGTTCCCAAAGGAACTCCAAATACATTTAAGCCTTCATCCACAATAAAGAATGGGTTTAAGTATAATTTTAAAGTGAACGGAAAAAAAGTGCAGGTAAAATGGCATTCAACAGATTTAAATGCTGCTAAATTATACCCAGGCTCAAATTCTGGAAGTGGATGGACAGCTCAAATTAAAGTGGGACGTAAATATTTGACACAAGGAGGGCAATTTGTAAAACAAAACAAATCAAATTGGGCACATATACCTGTTATTAGAAAATAATATGCAAGATTTCAGCGAAATTAATGATTTCTTATCAAAAGAGGAAATAAAAAAATATATTGATGATTTTCTTGTATCTCATCAAAGCTTAAATGATGAAAGTATAATAGATGCATTTGATCAACTATGTGAATTAGCTGATCGTCAATGTAACACATATACCATTTTAGAAAAAGAATATCAAGACAAAATAACACGATTTATAAAAAAATACATAAAATTTAATGATATTGAAGTAATGGATGCAGTTTTATATATTATACCTAATTTAGGATTAAAGGATGCTTTTCAGTTTATTTTAAAAAATAGATATAAAATAAAAAAACGAGAAATTATAAGATTGTTGGATAAATGCATTAAAGAATATGGTGAAACAGTGGAAAACCCTTATAGTGACTTATAATATTTTATTAATAAGATTAATTGTGAGGTAGCCTAGAAATTTATTAAAATTTATTTTTATAACGGTATGAAGCAGGTTTATTTTCGTTATACGCACGGAATGCACATGGTGATGTTGTTAATCTGACTGATGAAACTGGTGCTGTCGCAAAGTCGTATACCTACGATGCGTTTGGTGTGGAAAAGAATATTGATGATGATACGAATGCATTCCGTTACTGCGGTGAGTACTATGACAAGGAAACTGCTACCATTTATTTGTGTGCGAGATACTATAGTCCTTCAACTGGACGATTTATCTCAAGAGATTCTTTCGCAGGTAGCAATAATGATCCGCTGAGCCTAAATCTTTACACTTATTTCCACAACAACCATATTTCTGGAACAGACAGCACTGGCTATTTAATGTATGCAATTTACCTGCAAGCAATAATTTCCATTAAAATTCAACCACCTAAAAAAGGGCAGTTCTGTCCGGCAAACAGCTGGGCAGGACTGCCCTTTCTATTTTTTCAAGCAGCATACAATCCGGCGAAATGACCGGTTTTGTATGCTGCTTTTTTGTTGCTGTGCCTAAGAAATAAAAGTACACAGAATATTTACAAATAAATTTTCCGATTTCGTTCTGCCTGATTCGTCTTAGTAGTTTAAAAGGGGGTGATATACACACTACCTGCAAAACTGCATAAGAAGGGAGGAACCAACATATTGACTCCCTTTATCGATAAAAGCTGCAGAATAAAAATCTTTGACTGCTTTGTGAAAATTGTAATGCGAAATGAATATCGAGATGCAGCGGCAGAAAAAAAGAGAATCCAAAACCGTGAGGCGAAACCAGACCTGATGAATGTTCTGGAAATAGAAGATGTGTATCCGTCAGAGCATTTCATTTTGGATAACGAGAAGTATCCGTGTTTGATTGCTAGCGACTGGCTTTATGATGCTATGTTGGAACTTCCAAAAACACAGAGAGAAACGTTGATTTTGGAGTTCTGGTATGGATATGGCGATCAGGAAATCGCAGCGTACTTTCACGTCACGCCTCGCACCATTTACAACTGGAGACAAAAAGCATTTACAGCAATCCGCAAATATTATGAAAGGAATGGCGATGAAAGAAAATGACCTTACATATGAATTGATCTGTGCCGCAGTAAATGGGGAGAAAACTGCTTTGGAAGAAATTCTCCGCTTTTATGACGATTACATCAATGCATTGGCAACGGTAAAAGGGGAGGATGCACAAGGGAAAACATATCGATATATTGACGAAGATCTAAAATCCCGAATACAATTGAAGCTGATAAAAGCAATTCCTAAATGGAGAGGAACAGAAAAATGATAGAAACAGATTTATTTGAATTTTCCTATGTGCCGGATTGGTACGGGCAGTTGGAACAATTGGCAGAAATGGCGTTGCCGGAAGCATGGCGATTTCGAAAACCGCAGACCGAATGTAAAAATACAGATACGCCGATTTTGGAACGGTATCTCCATATGATGTTCCGGAAGTTGAGCATCGATTACAACACCGGAGAAACGGCGTATTTCCATGTGGAAAACAACTGTGCCTGCTTTCATACAGGACTGTACACAAGACAATATCAGGCAATTTACGCCTGCTTTGAACGAAATAAAAAGAAAGACACCACATTGAAATGGTATTTCACCGGTTTCTGTGATGCTGTTTCTTCCAAGCTGCGGTATGTAGAGCCGCTGCCCAAAAAGCCATATTTCCCGATGATGCAAAATGGTGTAAACTTCAATCCGGAATGGCCAATTCGGGTAAATGCAGAACACATTCTCAGCGATCCGGAAAATCGGGAACGGCTGCCAAAGAAGCTGCTTCGGTTTAAGAATCTGCCATTGCTGCTGGAAACGGCAGTGGAACTGGGCAGACGAAAAGCAGTAATTGAGCCGGGGCTGGTAGTACCGCAGGGATATCAAAATCAATTGCAGTTTCTGCTGCCGATCTGTTTAACAGATATGGAAAAACCGAACCTTGCCATGACCTTGGCAGAACGAAACGGATATTATCTGGGCAGCACTTGTCTGACACTGGAAATGGCATATCTGAATGCGAGAATGATTGCAAGACCCATTGCTCCGTGGCTGACCAGTTTGGTAAAAAAGTGAGAACATCCGATGAGGTGCAGAATTTTTTTCTGTACCTTGTCGGTGTTTTTATGCCTGTACAAATTGAAAATGTTTTGTGAACTCTTTTCAAACTACCAAAAAGGCTGGTAGTTTGAATGATAGAGTAAGTTCGACGATTAGGAAAGGGGGTGTCCATGTGAGTGTGAATGAACGGCGTGCCGAAATCATGAAGATTTTAGTTGCTCGCAGACAAACAACAGTTCCACTTCTTGCACAGGAATTGTGTGTATGTTGTAATACTGTTCGCAACGACATTCATGTACTTGCATTGGACTATCCTCTGGAGACGTGTTCCGGGAATGGTGGCGGTGTTAGAGTAGCAGATTGGTATCATCCATATAAAAATATGCTTACAGAAGAACAATCTGTTGCTTTGGAGCAATTGCTATTGTTTGCAGATATTCGGCAAGCAGAAGTGATTCGCCAAATATTAGCGGAATTTAGTTCTCAGACCTATCGTCAAAAATATGCAAAGGAGTGAAACCAAATGAAAACCCTCATAGATGTCCTTGCTGCACTCAGCGATTTCGTAAAGGTCGCATCAGAGTGGGCAGAAAGTGCTTCCAAAGCAGAAGTGGAGACGTTTACACAGATTTATCCACAAAAAGAAGAAGTGGTCAAAAAAGCAGTGGAAAAGGCAATTACGTTGGAAGAAGTCCGCAGTGTTCTGGCAAATCTGTCCCGCAGCGGACAAAAGGAAACGGTGCTGAAACTGCTGCAAAAGTATGGCGGCAGCCGATTGTCTGAAGTTCCACCGGAACGGTACGCTGCACTGTTCGCAGATGCACAGGAGGCAGCCCATGCCGAATAAACACGCCGTGCTCTCTGCTTCCTCCAGTTCCCGCTGGCTGGCTTGCCCACCGTCTGCACAGCTCTGTGCTGCCCTGCCGGATACTGTGACAGACTACGCCCTGGAAGGAACGTGTGCTCACGAATTGGCAGAGTACAAAGTGCAGAAACTGCTTGGGAATCCGGCAGCCAATCCAGCGGAAAACTTGGATTTTTACGACACCGAAATGGAAGACTGCACGGACAGCTATGCTCAGTACATTGCCGAACAGCTGGCAAATCTGCAAGAACCGATTGTTTTAGTGGAACAGCGTTTGGATTTCAGCCGATATGTTCCCAGCGGTTTTGGTACGGGCGACTGTGTGATTGTTGCAGATGATGTCCTGACTGTCATTGACTTTAAGTATGGTAAGGGCGTAGCAGTATCTGCTGATCACAACTCGCAGATGATGCTGTATGCTCTGGGTGCATTGGAACTGTTCGATGCCCTTTATGACATCGCAGAGGTTCGGATGGTAATCTTTCAGCCAAGAATCCAGAACCTCAGCGAATGCACTCTGTCACTGTCGGAACTGCTGCACTGGGCGGAAACCGAACTGAAACCAAAAGCCGAACTTGCTGCCAAAGGCGAGGGAGATTTCTGTGCTGGTGAACACTGTCGGTTTTGTAAAGTGAAGGCAACTTGCCGGAGACGGGCGGAGTACAATCTACAATTGGCGAAGTATGATTTTGCGATGCCGGACAAACTGACCGATACCGAAATTGAAGCAATTCTGGAAACTGCTGACCAGCTGGTTGCATGGGCTTCTGATATCAAGGAATACGCCTTGCAGCAGTCCTTACAGGGGAAAGCGTGGAAGAATTGGAAGCTGGTTGAAGGCAGAGCCAGACGAGCATATTGCAGTGAAACTGCAGCAGCGGAGGCGGTACAAGCTGCTGGATTCGACCCATACGAACATAAGGTACTGGGCATTACCGCAATGACCAGAATGCTGGGTAAGAAAAAATTTGAAGAATTGTTGGGAGATTTGCTTGTGAAACCACAGGGAAAGCCAACACTTGTTCCGCTATCAGACAAACGACCTGCGTGGAATACTGCACAGGTAGATTTCAAAGAATAAAGGAGTTTTTATTATGGCAAAGTATATCAATCCTGCAAAAGTAGTAACCGGTGTATGCAGATTTAGCTACGCCAACCTCTGGGAAGCAAAGGCGATGGACGAGAACAGTAAGCCGAAGTACAGCGTTTCCCTCATCATTCCGAAGTCGGACACGAAAACCATCGAGAAGATTCGTGCCGCCATTCAGGCTGCCTACGAGGAAGGACAGGGAAAGTTGAAGGGCAACAGCAAGTCTGTTCCGGCACTGACATCCCTTAAGACACCGCTTCGGGACGGTGACTTAGAACGCCCGGACGATGAAGCCTATGCCAACAGCTATTTCGTCAATGCCAATTCCATCACTGCCCCTGGCATCGTGGATGCAGCCTGCCAGCAGATTTTAGACCACAGCGAGATTTACAGCGGTGTCTACGGCAGAGCCAGCATCACCTTCTATGCGTTCAACACCAAAACATCTCGTGGCATTGCCTGTGGACTGCAGAACATCCAGAAGATTCGAGATGGCGAACCGTTGGGCGGTCACAGCCGTGCAGAGGACGACTTCGCAACCGTAGAAGACGAGGATTTTCTGAACTAAGATAGCTGGGCGGACAGCTAGGCGTTATGCTTGGGTGGGTAATTGAGATATGAAAAAATTGATGATTGATTTAGAAACCAAAAGCGACATCGACATTGCCAAATCAGGTGTGTATCGTTATGCAGATTCCCCATATTTTGATATTCTGCTTTTTGCGTATTCCGTGGACGATGCCCCGGTGCAAGTGGTTGACCTCGCCTGTGGCGAACAGCTGCCGGAAGAAATCCTCAACGCTCTGACGGATGACCGCATCCAGAAACACGCTTTCAACGCCAGCTTTGAACGGGTCTGCCTGTCGGTCTGGCTGCGGCGAAACTATCCGGAATGCTTCATTTCCTATGGATTGCCGGAGGATGCCTGCGGCAACTACCTCAGCCCGAAGGCATGGCGGTGTACGATGGTGGCGGCTGCCTATCTGGGCTTGCCGCTGAGCCTTGCCAGCGTGGGGGCAGTGCTACAGTTACAGCAACAAAAAATGTCCGAGGGGAAAGCCCTGATTCGCTATTTCTGCGTACCATATGACACGGTGAACGGCGTTCCACAATTTCATACGCCTGCCGATTCTCCGGAGAAATGGAACGTCTTTCGGGCATACAACAAACGGGATGTGGAAACGGAACAAGCGATTGAACAAAAAATTGCTCGGTTCCCTGTGCCGGAATTTGTCTGGCAGGAGTATGCCCTTGACCAGTCCATCAACGATCGAGGAATACAACTGGATTTGCAGCTGGTGCAGCAAGCAATTCGTATGGACACATTGACAAAGGACAAGCTATTGCATCTACTGAAAAATCTGACCGACTTGGACAATCCGAACTCTGTTCAGCAAATGAAACAATGGCTGGCGGAACATGGACTGGAGTTAGAATCGTTGGGAAAAAAAGAAGTACAGGAACAATTGAAAACCGCTCCGCTGGACTTGCGAGATGTGTTGTTACTGCGACAACAAGTATCAAAATCCTCGGTCAAAAAGTATCAAGCCATGCAGAACGCCGTCTGCTCGGATGGTCGTGCAAGAGGCATGTTTCAGTTCTATGGTGCAAATCGAACAGGTCGAGAGGCTGGTCGTATTATTCAGCTGCAAAACCTGCCACAGAATCACCTTCCCGATTTGGAAGATGCACGGGAGCTTGTGAAGTCTGGCGATTTAGAAGCAGTAGAACTGCTGTATGAAGACGTTCCGGACACGCTGTCACAACTGATTCGGACGGCGTTCGTGCCAAAGCCCGGTTATCAGTTTCTCGTGGCGGATTTCTCGGCGATTGAAGCAAGAGTGATTGCATGGCTTGCCGGAGAAACGTGGCGGATGCAGGCATTTGCAGACGGCAAAGACATCTACTGTGCCTCGGCTTCTAAGATTTTCGGTGTGCCTGTGGTCAAGCATGGCATCAACGGACACCTTCGGCAGAAAGGCAAGGTTGCAGAATTGGCGTGCATCGCAGAAGGACAATTGGTGCTTACCGATCATGGACTGGTTCCGATTGAGAAAGTGACTACAGATGACCTCTTGTGGGATGGAGAACAATGGGTACACCACGAAGGTGTCATCTACAAAGGCAAACGTGAGGTGATTACTTATGAAGGACTTACAGCAACCCCAGATCATCTCGTATGGATCGAGGGGCAATCGCAGCCGATACAGTTTGGAATCGCCGCCTCCTGCGGCTCACATCTCGTACAAACCGGAGATGGTGGGAAAGCAATACGGCTGGGTGAAAATTATCAGTGCGGAAAAACGCTGGAGCAAAACATGGAACCGTTGCTATGTGTTGACCGAATGCACCGGATGCAACTCGAAGCAGTGGACGCTACTTTCCAACCTTACATCAGGAAAATCAAATGGTTGTCAGAGATGTTCTCAGCCCAGAAAAATTCCGCTTTGGCTCGAAAAAAGACTAACCGCAGCAAAGCAACGCTGCGAAAACCCAAAAGATGCAGGATATTCCAATTACGGTGCAAGAGGGATTCGGTTCGATTTTCCTTCTGTGACAGCGGCAGGTTTGTATCTGATAAACAAATTTGGCGTACCAGAACAGGCAATGGAAATCGACAGGATCGACGACAATGGAAACTATGCTCCGGAAAATCTCAGGTTTGTTACTCATACAGAAAACAATTTGAACAAGCGGACGACCGTCTTAACACAGTTCGTCCAAAGTTACTGGCCTTATGCGTACAGTACCACTATTCGAAAATTATCCAGCGGGATGACACGAGAAGAAATTATTCAGGATGCCGAAAATGCCGTTGCGGAGAAAAGAAAATGCTGGAGATTCATAGCCGCACGGCTCGACTTTATGACATACAAAATGCCGGAAGACATCATCGTTTTACCGTATCGGGAAAGCTTGTCCACAACTGCGGCTACGGCGGCTCGGTCGGAGCAATGAAAGCGATGGGCGGTGCGGAGATGTCTGACGCAGAGTTGAAACAGCTGGTCACCGACTGGCGAACTGCCTCGCCACACATTGTGCAGTTGTGGTGGGATGTAGAAAATGCTGCCATCAAAGCTGTGCGGGATAAAACCGAAACAGAGACCCACGGCATTCACTTCTCTTATGAATCTGGTTTTCTGTTTATCAAACTGCTGTCCGACAGACGGTTGGCATATGTCAAGCCACGCATCGGTGAAAACCGCTTCGGCGGTGATTCTATCACCTATGCGGGCATTGGCACAAACCGCAAGTGGGAGCGGCTGGAAACCTACTCCGGCAAGCTGGTCGAAAACATTGTTCAGGCAACCGCACGAGATCTGCTCTTTTATTCCATGCAAACGCTATCACAATACTTCATTGTTGGTCATATTCACGATGAAATGATCATCGAATGCCCGAAAGATACAAAGCTGGATGAGATCTGTCAGCAGATGGCGAGAACGCCAGACTGGGCAAAGGGACTGTTGCTTCGAGCAGACGGATATGAATGCAGCTTTTACAAGAAAGATTAGGAGGATTCCATATGTTTTACATCAAAGAAAACTTGAATGACACCACCAGTATCTCCGTGGAGATCAACAACGAAAACGTATACTGCCATTGCCCGCAGTGCGGTGCAGAAGTGCCGGTTGATCTGAGTATCTTCTGGACAGCAGAAAACTTTGACATTTTCAGCAGTGCCGTTTACTGCGATGCCTGCACACTGAAGCGGCTGAAAGGAGTATTGCATGAATCGGTATAATGCCGAAGGGTACATCGATCTCACTGCTTATGAGGCACTAAGCCGTATTGAACGAGAGGAACGCAAGGCGAAAAAGGCTGCCGCTTATCGACCGCTGGTATACATTTGTTCTCCCTATTCCCACGGCTGCATCAATGACAATATCGAAAACGCCAGACGGTACAGCCGCTTTGCGGTAGATACGCACTATGTCCCTATCGCTCCCCATTTGCTGTTTCCGCAGTTCATGGATGACGGTTTAGGCGAAGATCGTCAGACAGCGATGTTCATGAATTTGGTACTGCTGTCAAAGTGTGCCCAGCTGTGGGTGTTTGGTTCTGTGCGGTCGGAGGGGATGCAGCAGGAAATCAAATGGGCGAAGCGGCGGCATATGACCATTCGGCATTTTACAGAAGAACTGGAGGAAATAGAATGAAATTTACGCTCTATACAGCTAACTGTACCGGCAATGAAAAGAATGTCCTTTATCCCAACCAAAAGGTCATTACTTCAGAAGCGGATTTGAAAAAAGCCGTTGTCTACGATCATGTCTGTGCTCAGTATGAGAATTTTGCCCGCAGTGATGCCAATTTCCTGTTGTCTGATGTAGTACCTATGGACTGTGACAATGACCATTCAGACGACCCGAAAGACTGGATCACGCCTGAAATGCTGATGAACAGCTTAGGAGATGTTGCATTTGCAGTGACCTACAGCCGTCATCATCTGTTGACAAAAGGCAGCAAATCTGCCCGTCCCCGTTTCCATGTTTTCTTTCCCACCTCACCCTGCAAAAACGCCACGATGCACAAGGCAGTTAAAAATCAGATTCATAAGGAACTGCCGTTCTTTGACGGAAATGCACTGGATGCCTCACGTTTTTTGTTTGGTTGTCCGAGCGATGTTGTATGGCACGAAGGCAGTCTTTCCATTGAGGACTGGCTTACACTGATGAAGTCAAACCGTAACATTCCGCAGGGACAGCGTAACAGCACAATGTCTCGCATGGCTGGAAAGCTGGTCAAGCGTTTTGGTGTGACTGAGGAAAGTTATCAGAAGTTTCTGGAAAAAGCAGCAGAATGCGAACCGCCGCTACCGGATGAAGAACTGGAAGCAATCTGGCACAGTGCCTGCAAATTCGGAAAAAAAGTAACCTCGCAGGAAGGATATATTTCTCCTGAAGCATACGGCAAACAGTCCCTGATTCCCGATGATTTTTCGGACGTTGGAGAGGCTCGCACATTTGTAGAAGGCTTTTCAGATGAGGTGGCATTTACCATTGCGACCGATTATCTTCGCTACAACGGAACCTATTGGGAGGAGTCAGAACACGCTGTCACCCTTGCTATGATCGAACATACAGACGTACAGCTGGCAGAGGCGGAAAAGCAGGTGGAAGCGTCACTTTTGAAACTGGAAAGCCTCGGTGTTGCAAGAGATGCAGCAATTAATGGCGGTAAAAAGTTTCGAGATAGTCTGGACGAGGAACAGATCGCCGCATACAAGGAGTATCAGTACTATGCCGCTTTCAAGGCGTTTGTCATGAAATATCGCCATGTTCGCAGTATGACCAATGCACTGGATGCCGCAAAGCCGCTTGTGCTCCACAATCCCGAAGCCCTCGACAGCAATCCCATGCTCTTGAATACCCCCGGAGGCACGTATTATCTGCCCGAAGGATTGAATGGCTGGAAGCCCACAGACCCTGCCGACCTCTTAACGAAAGTGACGGCGGTCGTTCCGAGCAATGAAGGCGAAGAACTCTGGAATGATGCGTTGCAGCTGTTCTTCTGCGGCGACCAGAGCTTGATTGACTATGTGCAGATGATTTGCGGACTTTGTATTGTGGGCAAGGTGTATTTGGAGGCGATGATTATTGCTTACGGTGATGGACGTAACGGAAAATCGACTTTCTGGAATGTCATTTACAAGGTTCTGGGAAGTTACAGCGGAAACATTTCAGCAGATGCCCTGACTGTCAATTGCAAGAGAAACGTGAAGCCGGAAATGGCGGAACTCAAGGGAAAGCGGATGATTATTGCGGCAGAATTGCAAGAGGGCATGCGGCTGAATACCAGCGTGGTGAAGCAGCTCTGTTCGACCGACCCGATTTTTGCCGAGAAGAAATTCAAAGCACCATTCCACTTTGAACCTTCACATACTTTGGTGCTGTATACCAATCATCTTCCGAAGGTTGGTGCATCGGATGATGGCACGTGGAGAAGATTGATTGTGATCCCGTTTCACGCAAAAATTCAGGGTTCTAAGGATATCAAAAACTACACGCAGCACTTGGTAGATAACGCAGGTGGTGCGGTACTTTCATGGCTGATTGAAGGTGCAAGAAAGGTCATTGCGGCAAACTATCAGATTAGCAGACCGCAGTGTGTTTTAGATGCAATTGGCTCTTATCGGGAAGGCAATGACTAGCTTGGGAATTTCATCAATGAGTGTTGTGAAGTAGATAAAAGCTATCAGGCAAAGTCCGGAGATTTGTATCAAAAATACCGAGATTTTTGTAACGAAAATGGCGAGTATGTGAGAAGCACCTCTGACTTTTATGCCGCACTGGAACAGGCTGGATATAAGAAGAAAAAAACGAATAAAGGCAGCCTTATACATGGTTTGTTCATAAAAGATGAGGAAGATTTTCTGGATTGACTGTCACTGAAAAAGCTGAAAAACGGCGTAAAATAGGGAAAGTGACAGTCGGTGATACTCATATACAGACCTTACGCACGCGAGAAAAAAAGTAAAAATTTATCTCTATAGAAAGGTTTGCAAACGACCATCACCGACTGTCACTTTTCTGAAAAATAGGGGGATTTATGCGAGAGAAAATCATCGAAGAAAAACTGATAAAAGCCGTCCAACAGAACGGGGGTGTTTGCTGGAAATTCACGTCTCCCGGAACGGCAGGAGTTCCAGATCGTATCGTATTGATGCCCGGCGGCAGGATCGCTTTTGTGGAAGTGAAAGCACCCGGAGAGAAACCCAGACCGCTTCAACTTTCCCGGCATAAACTTCTGAGGCGATTGGGTTTTCTGGTTTATGTCTTGGATGCTTGTGAGGACATCGATAAAATCATAAAAGAGGTGATGAGTAATGAAGCTTCATGATTATCAAGAATATGCAGTTAAGTTCATAGAGGAACATAAGACAGCAGCCCTTTTCCTTGACATGGGCTTAGGTTGACAAAACCATAACAACACTGACCGCAATCCACAATTTGATGTTTGATCTGTTTACGGTCAGAAAAGTTTTGATTATTGCACCGTTGCGAGTTGCCCGTGATACATGGTCTGCTGAAATTGAAAAATGGGAGCATTTGAAACCGCTGCGATACAGTGTAGCAGTTGGCACAGAGGAAGAACGCCTTGCCGCTCTGAAAGCCCCTGCCGACCTCTACATCATCAACCGGGAGAATATCGACTGGCTCGTCAACAACACGAAGTTCGATTATGACATGGTGGTGATTGATGAACTTTCCAGCTTTAAGAGCCACCAGAACAAACGCTTCAAGGCATTGATGAAAGTCAGACCAAAGGTGAAACGCATCGTGGGGCTAACCGGAACGCCTGCCAGTAATGGTTTGATGGATTTATGGGCGGAATTTCGTCTGCTGGATATGGGGCAGCGGCTCGGCAGATTCATCGGGCAGTATCGGAATGCCTACTTCAAGCCCGACAAGCAGAACGGCTATCTCGTGTATTCCTACAAGCCCCTGCCCGATGCAGAGCGGCAGATTTATGAGAAAATCGCTGACATCACCGTTTCGATGAAAGCAGTTGACCACTTGCACATGCCGGAATTGCTTTCCAACGAATACCCTGTGCAGCTGTCCGACACGGAGCAAGAAACCTACAAACGGTTCAAGTCTGAACTGATTCTGGAGATGCAGGATACTGAGATTACCGCCGCCAACGCTGCAAGTCTATCCAACAAACTTTCCCAGCTGGCGAATGGTTCGGTGTATGATGACACCGGAACAGTGCTTCCCATTCACAGCCGAAAGCTGGATGCACTGGAGGACTTGATAGAGGCAGCCAACGGCAAGCCCGTTCTGGTGGCGTATTGGTTCAAGCATGACCGAACAAGAATTGCGGAACGCCTGAAACGGTTACAGGTTTCCTATCAGGAAATCCAGTCCTCCGACAGTATCCGGAACTGGAACGCCAGAAGGCTGCAAGTTGGTCTGCTGCACCCTGCCGCTGCCGGACACGGATTGAATTTGCAGGCAGGCGGTTCTCACCTGATTTGGTTTGGACTGACCTGGAGTCTGGAGCTCTACCAGCAGACCAACGCCAGACTGTGGCGGCAGGGGCAGCAATCCGAAACGGTTGTCATTCAGCATCTCATCACCAAGGGTACGATTGACGAACGTATCTTGAAAGCCCTGACCCAGAAAGAACAAACCCAGACCGCTTTGATGACTGCTGTGCGTGCTGAAATTGTGAGGGAGGAAAATGCATGAATCCAAAAGCATACATGGAAGAGGCAGAACGCCTCCGACACCGAATCTTTCGGAAAGAGCATGAGATCGATTGCATACGACAATCTGCTGAGGGTATGGTTGGAAAAGGTGGAGATTCCCCTAAAACAGTTTCTCCAGAACCACACAAGATGGAAATTGCTGTAGAAAAAATTTTGTCATTGGAAGAAGAAATCGAAGAAACCAAAATGGAACTTCAACATTTGATGCATGAAATGTGGAAACGGATTCAGAAGGTCGCAGATGCAGATGCCCGTGATCTTCTTACAAAACGGTATCTAGAGTTTAAGCCATGGAAAGTGGTGGCAAGTGAATTAGACTATAGCGTACAGCATATTTACTATCTCCACAATAAAGCACTTGAAAAGTTAAGAGTTCATCAGAGTTCATAAGACTTGATAAGAGCTTTATGGTATGCTATACTGTATCATAGCAAAGAATAAAACGAGAGCCGCCATGGAATCATCCGAGGCGGCTTTTTGTATCCGGAGGTGAACCTTATGCCGAAGAAATGTAAGAAGCCCTGCAAGCACCCCGGTTGTCCCAATCTGACAGACGGTTTGTATTGTGCAGAGCATCAGCCCTTGCACCCAGACCGACCGTCTGCCGCCAAGCGTGGCTACGGCAGCAGGTGGCAGAGGCTCAGCAAAGCGTACCTCCGCCGGCATCCTTTGTGTGTGCGTTGCAAAGCACAGGGACGGTTCACGGCAGCGACCGTGGTCGACCATATCATTCCTCACCGTGGTGATCCGCATCTGATGTGGGACGAGAGCAACTGGCAGGCTCTTTGCAAGTCCTGCCACGACCGCAAGACATGGACGGAAGACCGAAATCCCGTCTATCGGTATTGATTGTGTCTGAAATGCTGCCGGTGGGGGGATAAAAATCTCTAATTGTGAATTTTTTACAGACCGGCGTTCCCTCTCACGCACAAAAACCAAGGTTCAAACGGGGGATTAACCCCGAAAATATGCAAACAAGCCGAAACCTACGCAGTTTCGGCTATTTTTCTCTCAAAAGGCAGGTGAAATCAGATGGCAAAGGACGGCACAAGAAGAGGCGGCAGACGAGTTCGTGCAGGTGATAAGCCGAAAGCCCTCTCCGACAAGATCGCAGAGGGCAAGGATGCAGATATTATGGAGTTTCATACTCCGGAATTGGACGCAGCTGATCTGGACGATGCCGCTGATTTGACCGGTGCGGATATGCCAAGCCCCAGTGCATACTTGTCTGCCCAGCAGAAGAACGGAAAACCGCTGGGAGCAGACATTGTGTACAAAGAAACATGGCTCTGGCTGAAACAGCGTGGCTGTGAAAAGCACGTCAACAAACGGCTGCTGGAAAGCTACTCACAGGCATTCGCCCGATTTGTACAGTGTGAAGAAGCCCTCAGTACCTATGGACTGCTGGGAAAACACCCGACCACGGGCGGCGTTATTGCCTCCCCGTTTGTGCAGATGAGCCAGACATTTCAGAAACAGGCAAATTTGCTCTGGTATGAGATTTTCGATATTGTGAAACAGAACTGCACGACCAAATTTGACGGTACACCGCAGGATGATTTGATGGAACAGCTTCTGAGCAGCAGAAAGTGAGGCAGTATGAAAGAAGATACTCAATTCTGGCGAGATCTGAAAGCCAATCGCCAGAAGATGACCAAGCAGCAATACCGCACAATAAAAGGGTGCGGGTTGCCAGTGGCAACCTCTCGCAAAGCGAGAAGCACCGACCGAGGCGACAGCCGAGACCAGGCGGTCAGCGGAAAAGTACTGGATGCCAGAAAAGGCTTACAGAAAGTTTTGAAGCGGAGGAATGGAGCATGACCACAACCAAAGAATTTCAGCTTGTTGACATCAACAAGTTAGTACCCTATGCAAACAACGCCAGAACACACAACAAGGAACAGATTCTGAAACTTCGCTCCTCTCTGCGTGAGTTTGGTTTTGTGAATCCGGTCATTATCGACCGGGAATACAATGTGCTGGCTGGACATGGACGCATTATGGCGGCAAAGGAAGAAGGCATTGCAGAAGTACCCTGTGTGTATGCCGACCATCTGACGGAAGCACAGAAGAAAGCGTACATTCTTGCTGACAACCGGATGGCATTGGATGCCGGCTGGGACGAAGAACTGCTGTCCGTTGAAATGCAGGAATTGCAGGAGCTCGGATTCGACCTTTCCATGACCGGCTTTGATGAAAAGGAACTGACAGACCTATTGGGTGTAGATGCAGATGGCGAGGCAAAAGAGGATGACTTTGACCTGTCCGCCGCCTTAGAAAAGGCAGCTTTTGTACAGCGTGGCGACATCTGGACAGTTGGCAGACACAAGCTGATGTGCGGTGATGCCACATCTGCGGAGGATGTATCTGCTCTCATGGGTGACACCAAGGCAAACCTCATTCTGACCGATCCCCCATATGGAGTTTCGTTTAAGAGTGCCAGCGGACTTACCATTCAGAATGACAGTATGAAGAACGAGGAGTTTTATACATTCCTGTTGTCCTCCTTTCAGCGAATGGCGGAGCATCTGGAAAAAGGCGGTTCTGCCTATGTATTTCATGCAGACACCGAAGGGCTGAATTTCCGCAAAGCATTCATTGATGCCGGATTTCATCTTGCAGGCTGCTGTATCTGGGTAAAGGATAGTCTTGTTTTGGGTCGCTCTGATTATCAGTGGCAGCACGAACCTGTGTTGTACGGCTTTATGCAAAATGGCAAACATCACTGGTATTCCGACCGCAAGCAGACAACCATCTGGAACTTTGATAAGCCGAAACGAAATGCCAATCACCCAACTTCAAAACCACTGGACTTGCTTGGCTATCCCATCGGCAATTCTACACAGGAAAATGGCGTGGTAATGGACACCTTTGGCGGCAGCGGTTCTACTTTGATGGCTTGCGAACAAATGAACCGCATCTGTTACACCATGGAACTGGATGAAAAATATGCATCGGTGATTCTTCGCCGGTATGTGGAAGATACGGGAAATGCCGATGGTGTGTATGTCAAGCGGGATGGGAAGCAGATCGCATATTCTGAACTGGTGAAAGAGGTGGAAAAGCCTGATGAATAAACCGCTTACCCTTGGCAGCCTCTTTGACGGCAGTGGCGGTTTTCCGCTTGCCGGACTGCTGGCAGGCATTGTGCCTGTCTGGTCTTCTGAAATTGAACCGTTTGCCATTCGTGTGACAGAAAAACGGCTGCC
>ENA-OYZL01000449-OYZL01000449.1-human-gut-metagenome-genome-assembly--contig:-NODE-449-length-19112-cov-9.230519_pt1 | contig 19112 bp, 20 predicted proteins | sample MGYA00243292_ERZ653479 | MGnify/ENA primary metagenome ERZ653479 (study PRJEB26926, sample SAMN06165116) | human gut metagenome | biome: ENVO:00009003; feature: ENVO:2100002; material: ENVO:00002003... | reverse complement strand
GCCCTTGTAAACAATGTAAACAATAATTTAGGAGGAAAACCTGAATAGGGAATATTAGGAAAATTATGACCAATTTAGGAAATGAAAAATCACAAAATAGAGTGCACAGAAACATTGTTTACATTGTTTCTCGGGAGAAGAATTGGGGACCTAATCAATTGAATATCAATCACTTAGGTGAGAAACAATAAGAAATTTTATTGTTTACTACTGGTCAAATATTGTTTATTATGGAAAAAACTGAGAAATTGGGGCTACCCCCAACTGGGAAACTTGGAGTGTTCCGGCGATGGCTGGGGATCTACTCAAAAGAGGAGCGGGAGGTCCTGGACTACGCCCGCAAATTGAAAAAGACCACCATGCAAATAGCAGGGGGTCAGCTGACTCTGTTATCCCGTCCGGAATGGATGCGGCACGAGGACTGGGTTGAGGTCCGCAAACTACAAAACAAATTAGAAAGGAGGCGTAGAAAATGATTGCAATTTACCTGTTGGCCATCATCGGCCTGTTGGCCATCATCGGCCTGTTCGCGATTTTCGGCGGGATCCGTCAATGGTGGATCAGTCCCAAACGGAAGTTGAGCCGGTCCATCAAGCAGATGGAGAGAGCGGAGAGACGGATCCAAAAGTTCAAAAAGAAGTCGTAGGTGAGTAGAACTGGTAGAGTCAGTAGAACTGACAGAGTCAGTAGAACTGACAGAGTCAGTAGAACTGGTGCCAAATTGGGCCTTCTCTCGACCCACAAATACTGGACGGCACTCGCGCATACGAAACTAAAAATTTTCAAGAATGAAAGCAAAACACTTTAAGCAGCTCGGGAAGAACTGGGCTTTGTACTCGGAGGTCAATACCAAGTACTGTAATTGGACTCCTTCCATCGCCACGGTCCACGAAGGCATGATTTGGCCGAATGGCATTTCGATCAAGTTCCTGTGGTTCGGCGTGACCCTCATTCGCGTAAGCGAATAAATTAAAGATCCCCGGGGCCAAACGCTCCGGGGATTGTTGTGCAGAAATAAATTTTTAATTTGTATAAGGTTTGATTATATTTGAGGCATGGCACGAAGCACATATCGAATGAGTCCGCTCGCCTATATGGAGGAGGGACAGAAAAGGCGAGACGCCGGGGAATTTGTAAAGCCCACCGATGCGGAGGAGCTTTATTTTGCATTCATCGAGTATTGCAAATTCATGCAGGATAACTATTTCTCCCAGGCTCACAAGAATAAGAATGGCGAAGACTGTAGCGTCTACATTTCCCGCCCGATGACCATCGAGTCATTTAGGCTGTTCGCTGGCATCAATCCTGTTGAGTATGAGGAGCTCACGGGAGACCCGGTAGCAGCTGCAATTGGTGGCACCATCGAGGACGCCATCAATTCCCAGCAGATTGAGGGAGCACTGGTTGGTAAGTACGCTGCCAGCCTTATCCAGGTACTTCAAGGACGCAAGACCAATGTCAACCTGACGGGAGGCATTACTCTCGAACAGATAACAGGAATGGAGGTAAAATAAAATGGGACGCCGGCTTCAATTTGACACCAAAGGCAACGAGAAGCAGAAGGAAGTGGCTCGGTTATGGCTTGATGACTCGGTCACTGACATTCTGTATGCCGGCACGAAAGGTGCTGGCAAATCCTACCTCGGGTGTTCCTTGATAGCCGGCGATGCCCTCACCTACCCGGAGACCTTTTATTTTATTGCGCGTAAGACAGCTGCCGACCTGGTCCGGTACACAATCCCCTCCATCTACGAGGTATTCACCCACTGGGGCATCACGGAGAACTACTACCATTTCAATGGCCAATACAACTTCTTCGAACTGTACAACAAAAGCCGCATCTACCTGATCGACGCCAAGTACAACCCCAGTGACCCCATGTACGAAAGGTTCGGCTCCATGCAGATGACTCGGGGATGGATCGAAGAAGGTGGCGAGTTTATCCGCGAGGCGAAGACCAACCTCCAGGCTTCCATCGGTCGATGGAAGAATGACGTCTACAAGCTGGCTCCCAAACTCCTCATCACCTGCAACCCGTCAAATAATTTCCTCTACACGGACTATTACAAGCCATGGAAGGAGAACAAGCTGCCTCCTTGGCGTCGGTTCGTCAAAGCTCTGCCCCAGGACAACAAGACTCTCCCAGACACGTACATTGAGGGGCTTCTCCGGAACCTGACCCAGTCGCAGATCGAGCGACTGGTCTTTGGCAACTGGGAGTATGACGATGACCCGAATTGGCTGGTCGACTATGATGCAGTGTGCGACATGTTCAGCAATGAGTTCGTACTCCCGACGGGCAATCGGTTCATTAGCACTGACCTTGCCGGGAAAGGTCGAGACAGTTGGGTGGTTGGAACCTGGGACGGCATGGTCTGTCGGATCCCCATCGCCAAAGGCTTCTCGGAAGGCAAGGAGATGGAGGAGAAGATCGCCAAATTGGCCACCGGTCTGAAAGTCCCCCGGTCCAGCATCGTCTCTGACGCTGACGGACTTGGGTTCTACTTGGAGAGCTACCTGAAAGGCATCCGGGAGTTTCATGGAGGACAGTCAGCCATTGACTCAAAGACGTACAACAACATCAAGTCGGAGTGCGCATTCAAGCTGGCGGAGCTCATCAACAAGCGCCAGATCCACATCATCTGCTCACCCGAAGTTCAGGAGAAGATCAAGCAGGAGATGACGGTGCTCAAGTCCAAGAACACGAACTCCGCTGAGCAGAAGCGAGAGCTCATCTCCAAGGACACCATGAAGCAGCTCCTCGGCAGGTCACCGGACTTCCTGGACATGCTCATCATGCGAATGATATTTGAGATAAAGCCGAAGGCGACTGGCATGAAGTCCGCCAAAATAATAATCCCCACAAAACGATGACCTTACCTATCATAGACCATCTCCGAGTAATGCTTCAGGATCTTGCTCCTGGAGCAGTGTTTGAGTGCGATCAGGCTCGGATGCTGAATGTCAAAGTGGACACAATGCCTCGATTTGAGACTGGGCTCAACGGAGAGGTCATCAAGGACTCAAACGGGAATCCGGTCAGCACTACGTTCATCTACATCGAGGAACCGCTTCAGGGGTACTATGACATCCCGTACAGAGGCCACCAGAGACAGCGATTGCCTTTGATGATTTACTTCTGTAAGTTCGAGCCAATGGGCAATGACGCCTACAAAGGGGATACTCCGTTCAGTGCTGAGTCCAAGACGACATCGAGGCTCATCCTGAGAGACGAGCTGGAGAGAACGCTCGTAAGGCCCTTCCTCCTTCGGTTGAAGACTTCCAGACTTGGCATGCTTTACCCGGAGATGATGAACACGGTACGAATAGTCTACCCATCTGCCAGATTTGATGCTAACGAGGTCAGTGTGGGCATTGAGCTGACTACATATTCCGACTGGTGCATTTGGTCCGAAGATCCCGGCATGGATCTCATAGGCAAGAGATTAATAGACTTGCCTGTTGGTACTGACCTGTCCGGCAGAATGATCCGATGCTTGGTCCCCAATGGTATATTCCCAGCTGCCACAAACGTTTCGGGCAGTATCTATTGGCATCTTAACAATGAGAGGTTATGCCTTTTAGCTGTCCGTGATACTGGGGTAGCTGAAGGTTACTCATACTTACAAGTGATCATAGGGGCAACATCATCAGGATCAGATTGGTCCTCGTTGTATTACCAAATCCTAAAGTCTAATCCGGGGGACAGGAACTTGTGGTATAACCCAGATTTTACACTCAAGGCCCCCGAGGGATCGAGGATTTTTAACACGGCTCCCGAGGTATTTAAGCAATATCCATTTAACACGCTCACAATAGTAGGATGATACAGCGAATCGACATACAAGGCGGTCAGATGACGTTCGGCCAACGCATAGAGCTTGGTCGGATCATCACTGAAAAGGAGATGACCGACATTGACAAGATGAAGGAAGGCATGCAATGTCTCGGCGTCAAATGGAGTCTCAGGAACACCTCCGAAATTGTCGAGTACTGGTATGAGGTTCTTCTGGGCATTAAGTACTGGATTGAACGAGAACAGGCTGAGCTCAAGTATGAGCCCAGTGCCGAGGAAAAGGCAGCCGGCATTGCCCAATTCTCCATGGTGGTTGGCGAGATGGCTACCATCACTGCACTGGCCAAGGACTACTCGAAGGACCCGGACGAGATCCTGGAATGGAAATACGGGAAGGTGTACAACCTCCTTTTCACCAACTTGCAGAGTCACCTCTTCCGGGAGCGACTGAACAAGGAACTGGAGCGTAAGGCTCAGCAGAAAGCCAATGCTCGCAAACCTCGAAACAAATGGCGGTAGGACTGGAACAGATATTGGCTGAGGGTCTCACCCAGATGAGGGACGAGATCATCCGGGCATCACAGGACGCCGGGCAGGAAGCCTCCGGCAGAACCTATGCTCAGATAACAGTCCAGACGGGACGGGAAGGCGAAACAGTTTGGGGAACAATCGAAGCCCCGAACTACTTCTACACTCTCATCCGGGGACGAGGTCCTGGAAAGATCCCCGCCAATTTGGGACAGATCATCATGGAGTGGGCAAAGCTCAAAGGCATCACCTTCTCGGACCCCAAGGACCTGGTCCGATTCGGAAATGCCACTGCATGGAAGATAAAACGAGAAGGCTCAGAGCTTTACCGCAATCACATTTACGTTGACTTGGTCGACACTCCCGCTGATAACTTCGAGGAGTATCTGGCTCAGCATTTGGACAAGACAATGGAGGTCCTCATTGAAGAGGCATTCACTCCTGACAACAATATGGACCACGGATATATAATATAACGCGATATGGCAATTACCAATCAACCGGCTGAGGATTCTTTATACTCAGCATATTCGCAAATACCAGTTGAGACCGACGACTTAACATCCGGGCTTGAGGTCGAGACCCAGAACCTCGGTGAGGCCAACATGATCTCGCTTAACATCATTGACAACGAGCAATCCGAGGTGTTTGACAACAGTGGCGGCGGCGATGAAGAATGGTTCAGAGAGTTTGCAATACCCCGGAGGATGATACGGGGGGAATGGTATGCTTTTTGGGTTGGCTATGGCACAGTAAACGTAGAAACTACCTTGACGGTCGCGTTATACCAAGGGAACGCAGAAGGACATGGGGTGATCAGGGTTGCTACGACCGATCTTGCGATTGGCTCTTCTATGAAATGGCTTGTCCAAATCCCTAATACTGAAAATGTGAGATACCCCTACACGATACTGAGAATATATTCCGGGAAGGAAGGATCAACATCTGGGGTGAAGGTAACACTTTTTAACATGTCTTTGGCCTACGGGAAGAACTTTATCTACTATAGCCCCAGTTCAGTGAAAGCAGCAAATTCATTAACCAAAAGCGTCGACATCCATAGAGACTCGGGATTCGGGACGAGGAAGAAATACGACCTCAGCTTTTTAGCTAAAGCCGGATTTCGGTATCGCTCCAGAACATCCCCGTACGTTAACTCATTCGTAAACTTTGACATTGACTACAACCTTATATCAGCATACGCCTACAGAGGCATTGGCGAACAGGATTTCAATGTACGGTATGCCTCCCGAGGAGTACGACCCCGAGGACACAACGTCGACTTCTCCGTGTCAGATATAGGACTGGCATTGACTGACAGAACTCCTGACAACAACAGGAATCTGTATGTAAAAAAATACTATGGGTATCCGTACTACGTCACCCTGTTCCCGAAAGGAGCTTCGGGAATTGCCCCCGCTATCTCTGTCGACGTTCGTGTTAAGATAGCTGAGTTCGGGGAAGAACATCAATTTGACATTTCCAGCCGACTCAACATCCCGCTTGTGTACGAATTTGATGACGAATATGCTGACGGAGCTGAATACGTAAAACTCAGACTTTCTGGTGGAGTATTTCCTCATCGAGCATGGAATATCATATTTGTCGACACGGAGGTACCTTGCAACCCATTTTATATTCGCTGGATAAACCGAAAAGGCGGATGGGATACGTACATGTTTGAGCAACACAAGAAGTATACTCAGGAAGTTGACAGAGGAGGCCAATACGTATTGGCTAATGCCCGGGATCCTTATACCTCAGAGACGAGGGGGGAGTTAGCTCCAGAGTTTAAGAACATAGTCCAAGCTGGAGCAGAACAGCTTGATGAGAACGACTTCAACTTGCTCAAAGGGATTGCTCTCTCGCCTTTGGTCCAGGTTTACGACCATCAAATTGCGACATGGCAACGAGTCCTCGTAGACGATACTGACCTGACTTGGGACACCAAAGCTCCCCGGAACACTGTTAGCTACGAGTTCCAGCTTGTTGACGAACAAACTCAGTGGTAATATGAACTACGAACTACTCATGAAAGGCATTGACGGCGAGGTCTGGTCACTGGACCTCCCGCTGGATGCTCCTGCGATGAATTACCAGATCAACAATCTGGCGGAGCTGAAAGACAGGAATGCCTCGTACTCCCAGCGGATCAGTCTGCCCAGGACGACCCATAACGAACAAGCATTCCAATTCAGTTTTGTAGTCGGCTCAGGTTCGGATGTGCCATACCTGAAGTTTCCTTGCCAACTATTCTATGAGGGAGCACTCATATCCCCGGCTGGAGCAGTATTGAACATCGTAGACGTATCAGATACATCAATCGGGGTCCAGATCCTCGGGGCAACCGCTGACCTGTTCGATACACTAAACAACACTGACGCGAAGGACCCGGGGGATGGTATGTTCCTCCTCAAGTGGTACACTGACACAATGGGACAGACTGAGCGATACCTCTCCGGCCCCGAAGAGGTTAGAGTCCTGTACTTTTGGCTGTATGCAACTCTACAAAAGAACCCGAACATCCCCCCGGTCTCCATGGAGGCAATCAGGCAAGTCAGGGAGTTGGACAAGTTCTACCCCCACCTCAACGGGTATGACTTGGTGACATGGATCTTCGATCGAGCAGGCTACAGTCTCGAGACCGACGTGGACCCCGTCGACCGAGCCGAAGTGTTTTTGCCTTGCACTTACCCCGTTTTGGCAGACAATCCCAAGGCCCCGAAAGCATCCGGAACTGGCTGGATACAAGACCCCCCGATTGGCTCTACGGTCGGGGTGATTTGGAAAGGGTACCCCGGAGTAACTCTCAGTGACCCGGTCGCCGGACGTTTGACTATGGGCACCGAACCCGGAACATTCAGCTGGATGACTCTATGGGACACGACCATCACGTTTAGTTTCTCATGGTCCAATCCTTCTTCCCTCCAAAATGGTTCGGTGATAGTCAAAGTTACCCACTACAAGAACGACGGAACAGATGCTATAGTGTTGGACAGAACTTGGATGTCGGGATCTTCCGGCAGCGTTTCGGTCGACATCCCGATGGAGGCAGGAGAGCACATACTGGTGTCCGGGGCTCTCGACACAGGCAATTACTCTCCCACTCGGTATGACATGAGGTTCCCCGTCAGTATTACTGCTCCCCCGGTACCAGAAACTTCTCCGGGGGATAAGCCTCAGCCCGGTCTAACTTACGATCTACTGGCTTCGACTGGATTTAAGAGCTTGGGGGACATAGTCAAAGCTTTCTTCCAGCTGTTCGGGCTAACCATCGACGTGAATCCCGCTACCAAAGTAGCAAGAGCATACTCGGTTCAGGAGTTCTACAACAGACGAAGCTCGTCCGGGAAAAATTGGTCTGACAAGCTGATAAAAGGCAAGGACACTAAACTTACGTTCCAGTTGTCCAACTATGCCCAGTCCAACGAGATAAAGCTGGAGGATAACAAGGACAACAATGTTACTGACTCGTACAAGTTCAGCATCCCGGACGTCAATCTCCAGCCCACTAAGCTCCTGTTCCAAATTGGGTTCTTGGCAGGGCTCAACCAAGACCTCTATGATGCGGGCACTACAAATAAGATTCATACACTTGCTAACTACCCCATCTGGACCATCAATAGAGGTCGGATGGAGAACGGGGAAATGACCGAGACGACTTGGGAGTACAATGCTCTCAGTAAGCCGATGGTCGTCCACATAAATAAGTCTGACTATATGTGGCCCCAGGTGAGTGTAGGCTACACCCTTACCCGGGTACGACTATACACGGCGTATTTCAAAAATTTGAATTACTACGTTTCTAAGTACTACGACAAGCTCATCAACAATATCCTCAAAAGACCGAAGATACTACAGACCCAAATTCTTTTGGACTCGCTTGACATCCAAAGTCTGGACCTGTTCAACCCGATATGGCTGGAAGAGCATGGGTTCTGGTTCTACGTTTCGAAAATAAACAACTTCCAAGCTGGAAAGATAACCAAAGTAGACCTAATACGAATGTGATATGGCCGAAGAACAGAAAAATACAATTTACAACGTCCGTGTAACAGCTGAGGATGCCCTCAAGACGTTAGCCGAATTGAAACTCCGGTCCCAGGAGTTGAGAGATCAGCAGAAGGCTCTCGGCAAAGTAACTGAGGAGAATGCTCAAGAATACTATGCGCTTGACAACCAGATCAAGGCAATCAACAGCGAGGCGAACAAGTACCAGAAGCAAATCCAGAACAACATTAAGCTCCAGAACCAACAGGAGGCAAGTTTAGCAAAACTTAGAACCCAGCTGGCTTTGGACAATGCCGAGTTTGCAGAGCTGGGCAACTCAATGCAGGACGCGGCTCGTAAAGCCGAGCTCGGCAAGCGCATTGCAGAAACCACCGAGGAGCTCAAAGCTCAGGAGGAGGCACTCGGGGACTATCGCCGGTCAGTTGGTAACTACGAGAAGGCAACGGAGAACCTCAAGCAGGAACTCTCCGACCTTACCCAGACACTCATCCAGATGGCTCAGTCCGGGGATACGAGTTCTGAAACGTTCAAGGAGATGATTAAACGAGCCGGTGAACTGAAAGGAGCTGAGGACCTGGTCAATACAGCTATATCCAACGTTGGTAAAGGAACTGAAACCATACAGGCAGTTACCAGCGCCACGTCAGCTTTGACTTCCGTATGGGGCCTTTGGACCACAGCCACTCAGGTACTGGGGAGCGAGAACGAGGAGCTCAATGCTACCATGACGAAGATGATAACCATCATCACGGCTCTCTCCTCTTTGTCTTCTCTCCAAGCAGCTCTCTCCAAGACCGAAGCCACTTATCGAGCTGCATCTAACTTGGTTCAGCTGGTTGGCATCAACCAGACTCTCGCCGAGACGAAAGCGATAGCTGCTAAAAATGCCGTACAAGGAGCTGGCAACATCCTCACCAAAGCAGCAGCAGCTGCCACATGGCTTTGGAACGCGGCTTTGGCTGCCAATCCCGTTGTATTGGTGGCAGCGGCAGTGGGCGGATTGGTGGCTGGAGTGGTTGCTCTTACGAACGCATTTAATAGTAACACGGAAGCTCAAGAGAGAGCAACCCGGGCAATGGAGGCATACAATCGAGCTGCCGAAGCCTCCACGTATGTACTGGATCAGATCGAGACCAAGCGGAACACTCTGTCCAAAGCCGAGGAGATCCGGGGCAAGAGAGAAATAGAAAATCTCAAAGCCAATCATGCCACGTCGGAACAGATCGCCGAAGCTCAGCTTAAAACAGCCAACAAGCTCCGCGAGATTGAAATGAATGCAGCTCGTCAAAGACAGATGGCTGCAATGGATGAGTTCGACTCCTTGAAGAAGGTGATTGCAGCCAAGGAGGAAGAGCTCAACACGTGGTCCGGAAGCTTGGACAAGTACAAGGAGGCTAAAAAGGAACTGGACGACTTGAAAGGCAGATACCAAGAATTGTTCCGGACAATCGAGAATGAAGGAGCCGCAGTTGCTAACTTGGCTCTTGAGACTGCAATAGCCAACCGGGAGGCTCAGCAGGCCATTGCCGATAAGGCTCTGGAGGTTGCTTTGAAGAACTCGGAAGCCATGCAGAAGATCCGGGAAGACGATCTCAGGTTCCAAACAACATTCCAGTCTACGAGCATTGCCATCCGGATGGAGTATGAGAAAAAGCTCTACAAGGCAGCTCAGGATGGAGCCCGGGAACGTCTGGCTCTCCAGAAAGCTCACGGCAAAATTACTAATAAGGAGTATCAGACGGCTCTGAATGCCATGGCTCGGTCTGACAAGCAGTTCTACGAGAACCAAGCCAAACAGCTCAATGACTACCTTGCGGGGGTGAGAGCAAACATATTGGCTGTAGCTTCCGGAGGCACAGTCGATATGCAGATTGCTCAGGTTACTCAGAAGTACCAGGACGCCATGAAGGAGCTGGCCAACATTCAGTCTCCCCAGTTCGTGAGAGGTATGAGCGAGGAGGAATACCAGAAAGAGTATGCCGCTTATGAGCAGTTCCTGGTCAACAGAGCCGAACTAGAGAAACAGATCCAACAAAACCTCCAGGACGAAATCAAAAAGATCCGCGAGGACGCTACCAAACAGCAACTTGACCGGTTCAACCAAACTCTAAACGAACAGTATGCCGAGGACCTCTCGAAGGCAGCGGACAACGAAAGGAAGAAGCTGGAGCTCGAGAATGATATGCTCCAGAAGCAAATCGAAGCCAGGAAAGCTGCCGGGGAGAAAACCTATGAGCAGGAGGCCCAGCTCCGAGCCAACAATCTTCGTCTCCAGCAAATGGACCTCGACAAGGAGCTCGCTCAAGCCGAGTTAAATCACAAGTCCAAGTATGAGATCCGGAAAAGGTATCTGGAGGCAGAGTTGGCAGCAGCTCAAGGAAACGAGGACGCCATTGCTCAGATCCAACTTGAGATGGCCGAGAATGAAGAGGCTTTATGGGAGGAGCGAATTGAGAAGCTAAGGGAGTATGCCGAAATGGCATCCGGCTTTGCTAATGCTTTCAACGACTTGGCCAGTGCTCTCGGGGAGCGCCGGGTTCAGGAGGTAGAAGAACAATACAGCCGGGAGGAGCAGGCATTGGCAAACATGTACGCTAATGGCCAAATCACGGAGGCCCAGTACAACGAGAAGAAAATCAAGATGGAGAAACAGAAGGAGAAGGAGTTGGCCAAAATCGAACGGGAGCAAGCTATCCGGGAGAGGGCAATGGGATCCTTCGAGATTGGCATTAATACTGCCATCTCCATCATGGCATCGGCTAAAATGGGATTCCCTTTGGCTATCCCATTCATCGCAGCAGCTGCAGCTTTGGGAGCAGTCCAGATGGCAGCTCTTTGGGCAGCTCCTCTGCCGAAAGCCGCAAGAGGTAAATATATTGAGGGCCCCAGCCATGCTGCTGGAGGAGTGCACATTGAGGCGGAGGGAGGCGAGACCATCATTAACAAGAAGTCGAGCCGAATGTTCCTGCCTCTCCTGTCAGCCATAAACGAGCTTGGTGGCGGGGTACCATTCACTAAAGTCGGGTCGGACGGAGGATATGCTATCCGGTCATTCGCTGAGGCGTCGGAGCCCATGAATCGACTTGACATGGAGAGAGCAATTCAGAAAGCATTTGGTCAGGTGAGAGTGATTGCTACAATCGAAGACATCCGGAGAGAGGATGCTAACTACGTGCAGATTCAGGATCGGGCTAATTTTTAAATAGTCCAGCACAAATAGTATTTCAATATCTATTAGGAATAATTATATTTGTATCGAAATAATTTGGCACATGATATTCATCAACTTAAAAGGCGCAATCGATTCCGAGGAGAATCGGGTCATGGTGGAGCTTTGGGGTGGCACCTCAGAGATCTGTTCCGTGGAGACCTTCCGCAGAGTACTTGATGAACACCCCGACGAACAAGAGGTGTGCATCAACATCGACTGTGACGGGGGTTCCGTCGAGGAGGGCTTCAAGATTTACGACCTTCTTCGCATGAGCGGAAGGACGATATATACAAATATTGTCGGGGGATGCCACTCGATGGCAGTGTGTATCTTGTTGGCAGCTCCGGCCGAGAATCGGTCAGCCAATCGGAACTGCCGGGCCCTGATCCACAGGGTATACATGCCTGTCGGGGATTGGCTCACTTCCGACGATGCTCGCAGCATTGCCGAGGAGCTTGCTCTGGAGGAGGAGGCTATTCTCGACGTGTACGTCGAGAGGACAGGTCAGGACCGGGAACGGCTCCGCAATGTCATGCATGAGGAGCGCATCCATGATGCCAAATCACTTATTGACTTGGGATTCATTTCCAAAATCAATTCATACAACACAAACCAAATTTTTAATGCTATGGCAAAAAACGAAAAAAGCGCTTATGAAAAATTCATGAGCAAAGTCAAGGCATTCCGGAATGGCAAGAAAGGCGCTCCCGCCAACTTCGACTATCTGGATGCTGAGGGTCAGGTCGTTCTCCAGACCGTAGGTGAAGAGGACAATCTGGCCGAAGGTGTAGAGGCAACTCTCGCCAACGGCGAGACGTCGGGCACTGTCGTTCTGGAAGACGGCCGGGTGGTTACAGTCGAGGACAACATCGTCACCAGCATCGAGATGGAGGACACCGAGTCTCTCGAGGACCGCGTTGCAGCACTGGAGGCGATGCTCGACGAGGCAACGAACCTCATCGAGGAGCAGGAGAACGAACTCCGCAACCTCCGTGGTAGCAACTACCGCCCGAAGAACCGCAAGACTGTTCTGCCCGGAGGCAAGAAGCCCGAACCCTCGGCAGCTGACCTCAAGAACGAAGCTCGCGAAAAGCTCCAGAAGGTCAACGCTGCAAAAAAGATCCTCAAGTAGTCAAACTCAAAAGCTTTAAGAACTATGGCAGCTAAAAACGGCGGATTCCTCGACATGGATAAGTTCACTTTTTGTGGACGTGTCATTCAGGCAATCTCGGAGATGATTATGGAGGACACCATTCAGGGTCCTGACATCAACTCCATTCACACAGTCTTCCCCGACATCGTCACTAACACCGAGGTGGGTTACATCGGTGAGGGTGGCATGGTCGGCGTGGTCAACACCGGGTGTAACCCGACTCCTCAGCCGTGGAACATCAACACCCGCAAGCTGAAATGGGAGCCCGGCATCTGGGAGATCCTCCTGTCCCAGTGTTACACTGACCTTCAGCAGTCGGCAACTATCTACTCTCTCCGCACCGGCGTCGACATTCCGGACTTCACGGATACGGACTACATGAACATCGTCATTGAGGTTCTGGAGCGCTCCATTATGGACTTCTGGTACCGCCTGTTCTGGTTCAACGACAAAGACGCCAAGAACGTTACCGACAGCGGTATCATTACGGCTGGGCTCGACCTGAAATTCTTCACCATCATCAACGGTTTCTGGAAACAGATTACCGCACAGGCTACAGCCAATCCGTCCCAGCGCGGAGCAACAATTACGGAAAATGCTGGGGCATCTTATGCAGCTCAGAAGCTTACTCCGGCTAAGGCAAAGGAGTATATCCAGTCGGTCGTGTTTAGTGCCCCGCTTCTGCTCCGTCAGCAGTCTGACAAATTTATCCTCGTTACCCAGTCGGTCTACGATGCCTATCAGCAGTCTCTTATGGACGCTTGCTGCCTCGAGTCGGCTCGCTTAGCTCTGCTGAATGGCATGGAGGCTCTCAGCTTCAATGGCATCCCTGTCATCGCAATGCCCATCTGGGACAAGATCATCGCTACGTCGGAAGACACTGGCACGAAGCTCAACAACCCCCATCGAATCCTCTTCACCTCGAAGAGCGTCCTCGGCATAGGTGTTGATGCAATCGACAGCTTCGAGAAGATGCGGATCTGGTACGAGTACAAAGACCGCGTAGTATACGTAGAACTCATGGGCCGGGCGGATGCCAAGCTCACTAACCCGGATCTGTTCTCGGTAGGTATCTAATCCTCAAAAATCTAAGAAAATGGCAGGACTTGATTGTTCTAAAATCAAAACAGGATTCACCAACCAGGTGTGTGGTAAGCCGGCAATCGCCGGCACCACCGCCAGGGTGATTCTCCTCAGCTACTCGGACGTCGACAAGTCGAAGTCTGTTGTAACTGACAACGTTATCTCTTCGCTCATCCTCAAGGCCGGTGCCACTGGTTACGAAGTCGACTCGCTGCCCAACGCAACAGTTGGCTCGGACACCATCAATGCTGGCACGTATCTCAAGACCCACCAGCACAACGTGGTCGTCCGAATCTTCAAGAAGTCGGAAGCAGCCAAGAAGTTCGTGAACGGTCTGACCAATGCTCGCGTCATCGCCATCGTCGAGAACAACGATACCGGCGACAACGGGGACACCAAGTACGAGGTGTATGGCTGGGACTCGGGTCTGGAGCTCACCGAAATCACGGTCACGACCGAAATGACCGACGGCGTCGCCTACCAGGTAACTCTGGCCAACGGCACAATCGCTCAGGAAGGTTCGCTCCCGATGAGCCTCTTCAACACGGACGAGAAGACCACCGACCTCATGGTCGAGGGACTCCTTGCCGGAGGCAGCACCGGGTGTACGGTAAAGGGCATGATGGAGTTCCTGAATGGTACTGAGGAGTCCGTAGGAAATATGGTTCCCATCACCCTGACTCGAGACAGCTGTCAGACAATTACCAAAGTGAACATGCCCGCAGCTCCTGCGTCTCCGAGTCCGGCTGTTGCATTCCCGGGATCGGGACTTCCGGCAAACTACATCTTCGTCAATGGTACTACAGGAGTCGCAGCTAATCCGCCCAAACTGTACTACACCAACAACTCTGGGCCCTCCCAGACGGAAACCCAGTGGGGTGCCAAGATTGACGACGCAAACATCCGGAAGCTGTACATCAACGGAGAGTATGTCATCGTTCTGAGCACCTATGTAGGTGCCCCGAAATCGTAGCACTCATGACTGACATGCTCGAAAGACTGAGAGCTTACCAATCCAAGTATGGGTCCCTGAAAGGCGAAGCCTATCGGGCCCATACATTGGAATTGGAAAAGAATCCTGCTCTCCATCGAGAAGTAGACGAACTTTCTCGGTACTTTTTGAATAAGTCAGTTTCCCGATGCGGCTTCTGCCTGATCGAAGCCGACTTAGCACTAAGACGAATAACAGAACAACAGATGAAAAACGTAGCACACCCCGATTACGAACTCCGAGCAGGTACTCTGCTCCACGACCCAATCAACAAAGAGTTCAGCAAGATCCTCACTCCGAGAAACATCACGGAGGAGCTTTGCTTGTACCACATCGCATTCAACAAGGATGCTCTTTCGTACTTCACCCGGGTCCCCGAAGATCTGAACGACCGGCTGGAGAAGTTCATGGCACGTTACGGCAAGGAGATGCCGGACAAGGACGTGGAAATCAAGAAGCGCCAGGCTCAGGTTCTGAGCAAGCAGATTGAGTCCGTGAAAGCCGAACTCGAAGAGCTGAACAAGAAACAGACCGAGCTGAACGCCAAGCTCGATGAGTACTCCAAAGTCATGGAGGCAATCCATGCCATTCTCGACTCGGCATCCGCCGAGGAGAAGACCGAGGAGAAGACCGAGGAGAAGACCGAGGAGAAGACCGAGGAGAAGACCGCCGACATCGACACCGAGGTGAAGGAGTTCATCGACGCCGGGATGGATCTGGAAGCCATCAAAGAAGCCTATGCAGACTCGCAAATGTCTGCCGGGGAGATCGAAGAGGCTTACAACCGGATAGTCAATCCCGTTTCGGAGGCTCCCAAGAAGGGAGCCAAAAAAGGAGGGTCCAAATAGGACTGGCAATAGGACGGGGTCGCTTCCCGTCCCTCCTCCTATTAAAATTACGCCAGTATGAAAGTTGCACAGATTAAATCAGCTCCTCAGTTCGAATCCCGGGACTGGAGACAATATGGCATCCAAACATACGGAGATACAAACGACTTTCCCCAGACAGTCAGCGAGATTGTTCAGGCTTCAAAAACCGGCAATGCCTGCTTGAGCATATACAATGACTTCGTATACGGTCACGGATTCAAAGATCCGGGTATCTACAAATTGCGGGTCAACAAAGAAGGGGAGAAGCTCGACAAGATCCTCCGCATGGTATGCAAAGACTTCACGTTATGGCATGGGTTCGCCATCCATGTTAACTACAATATGAACTTCCGTGTCAGTTCGATCCACCACATTCCGTTCGAGTCTCTCCGACTTGCGAAGGCAGACGATGGTGGATTCATTGGCCGGACGGCATATCATCCTGACTGGGGTCACCGAGACAAGACGAGGTCCCGGTGGTCCCCGTCCGACATTGAGTGGTTTCACCTCTTCAACCCGGATCCGGAGGTTATCCTGAACCAGGTAGAAGAAGCTGGCGGATGGGACAACTACAATGGCCAGATCCTCTACTTTTCCGGAGACTCTGAAGGCAGTCCCTCTTACCCGGTCCCCATCTTCATCGCTGAGATGACAGACATGAGAACGGAGGAAGCACTTGCCAATGTAGCCGGTCGAAACGCATGCTCCAACTTCTTGTCAGCTGGAATCTTGGTAGACATCAAGGACGAGACTCAAGATCAGTCCCAAGTCAATGAGACCCAGAAAGAGCTCAACAAGTTTCAAGGAGACGAGAACACTTCTCAACTGTGGTACATACAGTGCAAGTCCAAAGATGAGGTGCCCCAGTTCATAAGGTTCTCCGGGGAGAACTATGACAAAGCATTCGAAGTAACGCAGAGAGTCATCCCGGAGAACATTGGTCAAGCCTTTAAGCAGCCTCCCATTCTTCGAGCTGTTGACGTGGGGGCTAACTTTGGGGCTGATCTCATGACCAATGCCTACAAGTACTACAACTCTGTTACAGTACGGGAGCGTCAGCAGCTGGAGGAGACTTTCGTATCGATCTTTGAGTACTGGTGGGCTCCTTTGGAAAATCCCGACTTCGCTATTCAGTCTCTCACTTACAATGCCGGCGAGTCTATAGCAGACAGAATTGGCAAGGACAACATGACTCAGGTACTGGAGATTATCCGGGACCAGATGCTCTCCACTGTTCAGAAGAGAAACATGCTCAAGCTCATTTATGGGCTTTACGACGAGGAGATTATAAAACTCATGCCCGATGATACTCAACTCTAACGACCTTCGGAATGTTCGGCCGATAGCCGAGAACATCAACGATCCGGCCAGACTGGAGCCGTACATCCGGGAGGCTGAGACTCTCAGACTGGTGGATGCCATAGGAGCCAATCTCTACAGATGGCTCGACGAGACAGACTTTTCCGGCCCCGGTCCTTTCCAATACGGGGACGTAACCATTACAAAAGATCAGTACACTGCCGCCATGGAAGGCGGGTATTATGATGGTGGCTGTTCCGGGGATGGTCGAAGCGAAGGACTCAAGATCGCCATTGCATACATTGCGTATTCCCGATTCATCGTCAACAATCCAATCAACCCCACTGCCTTCGGGGTGAGGTACAAAGATGGCGAATTCAGCACTCGAGTAGAAGACAACATCATCATCCGTAGCTCGAACGAAGCACGGAACATCGGGGAAGCCTACCTCGAGAAGGCTATAAATCACCTTAAAGCTCTGCGGGTCCTGACTCCATGTACTGAATACAAGGAGTCCCCGTCTCGTAAAATAATTATAGGACGTAATAAACTATAAGTTTAACAGATATGGAGGAAGAAGTCATGAGAGCTGGAAAATGGATATGTGGGAGTATTGTAGGGTTTTGGGGACTTTTAGCTCCGGTCCAGGTCCTTACCCTCTGTGTCTGTATTGCCATTATCGTCGACTTCATAACTGGAAATATTGCTGACTACAAGCGCCACAAACGAGCCCATCAAAAATATGTGTTCAAAAGCGAGAAAATGTGGGACACGTGTTGGAAGTTGGGGCTCAGCATTATCGGTATTGGCATGGCCTACATGCTTGACGTGCATGTCCTCCCGAACTTGGGGGGTCTCAACCTTGCCAACTTCTTCGCTGCCTTCATCATCGGAACAGAGTTTTGGAGCTTTCTGGAGAACTCCGCAATCATTTCGAATCATCCCATATTCCGGGCTCTCCGGTCATACATGGAGAGATCGGTCAGCAAGAAAACTCAAATAGATTTTGAATGCCATGAAGACAAGTAAGTATTTTAAGCCCGAAGAATTCGAGCGATGCAATCCGTCTTGCTCCATCGAAGACATGGACCAGGACTTCCTCGATCTCCTGGATGACCTCCGTGAAAAGGCAGGCATCCCCCTCGTCCTCAATTGCGCTTATCGTTCCAAAGAACACGATAAGGCCAAAGGACGGTCCGGTAACAGTGCTCACACCGAAGGTTTGGCAGTGGACATCCGGTGTGCCTCGGGCCCCAATCGGATGAAGATCCTCCAGGCAGCCATTGCATTGCAGATCCGGAGGATAGGCATCGACGGGAATTTTATCCACGTAGATGCTTCTAAAACCCTCCCGCAGGACACGGTATGGACTTACTAAAGAGAGTACTCTGCACAATAGTTCTTGTAGGTATAGGCTTTATAATCGGGCGTAAAACAGTCGAGGAAAAGACCGTTATAAAGTACGTCGATTTACCCCCAATTCAGGGGGAGGTCAAAGTCCCGGATTTGGTTCCAAAATGGGAGGGTTTTAGGAATCCAATCAAATTGATATATATCTATAAGGGCCAGGAGGAAAAGGTTCCCCAAACACCCCCAGAAATCACAAATGGAGGGGGTTTTGGGGAGGACCAAAAGGAGGTGGATACTCTGGAGAGCGTAAAAAGGACAATATTGGACTGGAATACGACCAGGAAATACGCTGGAACATTCTTCAAAGATCCCAAAATTGGCCAATTTGACTGGGAGGCTACAGTCCAATACAACACTCTCCAGCATCTTACGTACAAGTATACCCCCGTCCGAGAACAGATCAAAGAAACGAGGTCCCAGAAATGGTCCCCCTTTCTGAGAGCTTCGGCTAACTCATTCGGGCAGGTTGGGGCTGGGGGAGGCATATATTACAGGAATTTCGGAGTAGATATATCCTATATGCGGGACTTCGAGCTGACCCGATCGGGGTATGAGGTCGGCTTTAGCTGGAAATTTTAGGAAACTACTCCGTCCCGGGCTTAGGGAAGCCCGGGTTTTTTGTGTCCACAAGCCGGGGGTATTGGCCCCCGTGGCAGGGACCAGCAGTAAACAATGAGAAACAATAATAAACAATCATTGTTTCTCTATAATCGATTGAATATCAATGATTTAGGCCCTTGTAAACAATGTAAACAATAATT
>ENA-OYZL01000409-OYZL01000409.1-human-gut-metagenome-genome-assembly--contig:-NODE-409-length-19857-cov-6.319867_pt1 | contig 19857 bp, 7 predicted proteins | sample MGYA00243292_ERZ653479 | MGnify/ENA primary metagenome ERZ653479 (study PRJEB26926, sample SAMN06165116) | human gut metagenome | biome: ENVO:00009003; feature: ENVO:2100002; material: ENVO:00002003... | reverse complement strand
GAGATGTAGAGAGGTCTCGTGGGCTCGGAGATGTGTATAAGAGACAGGTGTGATAAATGCCGTCCAGATAATCATGCCGAATGGCATCATCATCAATTTGTACGGCATATGGAAACCCGCCGTTCTGAAAATACTTCTGCCATGCAGAATGCTTTTCAAGACCGGATAATTCCAGATATTCCGCAAAAGATAAAGGCAGCATAGGAATCTCAATATATCTTCCAGAGAGAAGTGTTGCAAGCTCACCAGAAAGTAAGTATGCGTTAGACCCGGTAATATAAATATCCGTATTTTCACGAAGAAACAGCGAATCTACCGCTTTCTGAAAGTTCGGAACCGCCTGAACTTCATCCAGAAATATATAAGTCATCTTACCGGGAACCAGTCGCTCTGTCACATAAGAATGCAACGCATGATAATCCAGCAAACCCTCATTTTCAACATCTTCAAAATTGATTGCAATGATCTGTTCTTGTTCGACTCCAGTGTTCAGAAGATACGACTGAAACTGTCTTAGCAACGTTGATTTTCCGCATCTTCGGACACCTGTCACAACTTTAATGATCTGTTGGTCCTGCAGTTTTTTGATTTTATCCATATAGATCTTACGTTCTACCATACAATCACCTCTTTTTATAGTATACCATAAAATGATAGAAAAAATCAAGAGTTTTTTAAGTGCACTATAAAAACTTTTGACTGTAAATAAAGAGGTGGTATGCTTAATGCTATATTACATAATATCTCTCTTAATTTCTGTTGTAGCAGATGAGATTTTATATCTCTTCTACAAGTGGCTGAGCAGGAAGTAGCCCGACAACAGCACAACATTTTGCCTGATTCTTGTATGGGATAAGGCGAAAGCCCCCAGAGTTGCGACCTCTGGGGGCTTTCTTATTGCGTGACTGTATTGCCACTACATTATTTCTTTTCGTTCTCATTTTACCACAATTGCAGTACCTTGTCAAGACCTTTTTCCGATGGAAAAGTTGCTTGCCGCACTTCCTTGTTGGGAATCCAGGCGGTTTTTGTATCGAAGTCGTATGTCAGATAGCCCAGATGCACCAGTAAGGTCAAAATATCATCTGCGGTTTCAAAAGTACACATATCGTTCTGAAATGTTTTCGTATTGATGGAAATATGTTCTCCGGCAATCATTCGAATGATCTTATCCCGCAAGCCGTTCTCATTGCGGACGATATACATTTTCAAAGCCTCATAGGTTTCAGTCTGTGTCCAGTAACTGTCAAAGATGCCGTTCATCATCGCTGATGTTACAGATCTTGGATTATAAATGGATATACCATTGACAGTATAGTCATCGTACCAATCTTTCGTTTGTTCAAAAGACATATGATAACGTTCACAGAGCTGACGAACTTCCCTCTCTGTAAAACCAGTGAATTTTGCGAGTGCATATTGATTGGTCATAGCTTATTCCTTGAACATATTCAGTGCAGAATGTTGACCGTATTTCTTGATTGGGAGAATGCCTGTCATATAGGCAAGTGCCACATAGGGCTGCCCTTTCAGAAGATCCCGCAGAAAATCCAGATATTCCTTTGAAGCAGTTGCATTATCCCGATGTACCCGGAAAATGGAATCCCATTCGTCAATGATAAAGATAAACTTTTCCCGTTTCTGCGAAAAAATATCTTTTGATGTCCTTACCAAGTCTGTTTCATCAAACAATGTAACATCCGGCATTTCCATTTTCACATCAAACAACAATTCCTTTGTTAAGCGTGCCACCATGTCTTTTATCACAGGATATTTGCTGACAAACTGCTGGATATCGATATGAATCACATTGTACTGATTCAGGGCAATACCGCACAAAGTCGTCAGACGCTCTTTGTACGGTATTGCCTTATAGTCATACTCTTTCATTCCTGCCTGTTTTTATTGACATTTTTGGAAATCACAAAAGTCAGAATAACAAGCACAAGTGGAAAAATACAGCCTGCAAGCACGCCCTTGCGAATATCATCTCCTGCACTTTGTGAAATGTTTCCTACGATACCCGGACCTATTGCACCGCCAAGGTCGCCTGCCATGGCAAGAAGGGCAAACATTGCTGTGCCGCCTGAGGGCATTTTCCCCGAACAGATGCTTATGGTTCCAGGCCACATAATTCCAACGGAAAAGCCGCATATTATACAGCCTGCAAGCCCAAGCATGGGAATATCCGACAGGGAAGCAACAAGATAGCATATCAGGCAAAGCATGCCTGAGCCTATCATAAATTTTATTAGGTCAAGCCTGTCGCCGTATTTTCCATACAGTGAGCGACTTATTCCCATAGTCACCGCAAACAGGCAAGGCCCGGCAATATCTCCCATAGCCTTTGAAAGATCCAAAGCAGATTCCGCAAATGCAGATGCCCACTGTGCCATTGAAAGCTCCGACGCTCCCGCACATATCATCAGCAGTATGGAAATAATGAACACGGGGGTTTTTAAAAGATTTTCGATACTCATACCTTGCCCGTCCTCGGCAGGGTGTTCAATGGGACAGGTGCTGAAATTAAACATATTATACAGCGGAATTATTGCCCAGATACAAGCAAGCCATTTCCAATTGCCTATACCGAACACCGAGAAAAATACTGTGGAAAGCAGGATAACTCCTACCGAGCCCCAACAGTAAAAGGAATGGAGCAAACTCATTGCCGCCTCTTTATGCTCAAAGGGACAGGATTCAACGATAGGGCTGACAAGCACCTCCGTAAGACCGCTGCCCACCGCATATACAATTGTGCTGATGATTATTCCCATAAACGGGTCGGGCATTATCTGAGGAAGAAACGCAAGTCCCAGAAGTCCTGCTGCCGAAAACAGCTGAGAACCCACAACGCATCTGCGGTAGCCTATTCTGTCCGCAAACTTTGCACAGAGAATATCCACAATAAGCTGGGTGATAAAGAAAACGGATGATATGAGCGCAATTTTTCCGAGAGGGATATTGTAAACATTGTGGAATGTGAGAAATAGCAGCGGTGCAAAATTTGCTGTAATAGCTTGTGTAACAAATCCAAGATAACAGGCAATAAGAGTTTTTCTGTAATTCATCTTGACGTTCCTTTCGCTTTTTGATATAATTGTATCATATCATAACAAACGGCATATTTCAATGTACAATATCGCATTTTTATTACACTATATCGCAAAAATGGAGGATAAATTTGAAAAACCTAAACGACGGCTACGCAAAGATCATCACTGACGAAACTCTTCGTGAAACCATAAGTCACGGCAGTGAGGAATATCCCTTTCGATATTATTATGAGGATATATGGCTCTTTGACCTGCACTGTATTGACTGGCACTGGCACCCCGAGGTTGAGTTTGTGCTTGTAGAAAATGGGACGGCAGATTTTTTTGTGGGCAGCAGCAGATATGTGCTTAACACAGGGGAAGCAATTTTCATCAACACACAGGTGATACATCGGTTTGAGAGCAGCGAAAGTACAATTATTCCCAATATGGTCTTTTCTCCGCTTCTGATAGCCGCAGAAAACAGTTTGATATACCGCAAATATATAAAGCCTGTGCTTATGTCCTCGGTTGAATGCCTGATAATATCGCCGACAGATGAAAAGCAATGTGAGATGCTTGATACAATACGAAATGTGTTTGCCATACAGGAATCGAAAAGCATATCCGAACTGAAAACAACCGAACTTATTATGAAGCTATGGGGGCAGATTTACGAAAGCATAAGTTGGAACGACACTCAAAACATAAACAAAACCTCCGCACAGGCACAAGCACAGCTGCAGATAATGATGCAGCATATCCACAAAAACTATTATCGTCGGATAACCTTGGAAGACATTGCAAGATCTGTTTCTATAAGCAAAAGCAGTGTGCTGAATATTTTTAAAAGCTATCTGCATACATCGCCCATTAATTATGCTCTGGAATATCGTTTGAAGCGTGCTGCTAAGTTTCTTACGGAAACTGAAAACAGCGTTTTCGTTATAGCTCAGACAGCAGGCTTTGAAAATGTGGGATATTTTTGCCGCAAATTTAAGGCACTCTATGGAATGACGCCTAAGGAGTACAGAAATCACAGGCGGTCGGAACGGAAATAATAAAAAGCAAAGGACTTGCTGCGATTGGCAGTGACAAATCCTTTGCCTATTTTATTTTAAGGCAATACCGCACAAAGAGCGTCTGGTGACTTTGCACGGTATTGCCTTTGATTCGGATAGGCTGGAAGTGTAATGACGGGGTCTATAGGCTGTATGCTTTTCATATTTTTGTTCAAATCCATTTGCCTTCTTTCTTTATTGGACAACGCTAGGCGACTCCAAAAATTTCAACAGCTGGCATAAACTGACCGTTTTCCACTTGCCATTTTACTTGCCATTTTGGGAAAAAACCTGTTTTTCGCAAAACACCCCAGGTAACGAAAAAAGGCTGAATTACGAGCTTTTTTCGTAATTCAGCCTTCTGCAATTGGTCGAGGTGACAAGATTCGAACTTGCGGCCCCTACGTCCCGAACGTAGTGCTCTACCAAACTGAGCCACACCTCGATTGGCGACTTCATTAGTATATCACATTTTCGGGCACTTGTAAAGCCTTTTTCACCACTTTCGAAAAAAGAAAAGTTTCGCATTGCAAAACAATCAATTTTCAAATCAAACTATAGAAAATTTGTCGAATCAGAGCGTGTGAAAAGATAAAAGCAAAAGGCAGCCTTTCGGCTGCCCTCGCGGTGATTGTCTAGGGAAACACTGTGTTTGTTATCGTGCATTCGGCACATTGGTGCGGACGGCACTGATCACGGCATAGCTGTTCTTCGGCAGGATCACGGCATCACCGTCGCAGATGCCGCTGATGACCGTGCTGAATGCATAGCGGCCGAATGCCTTGTCGCGGAGCGAAACCATTGCGGTATTTCCGCTGCGGTTCAGCAGGATCACAGCACTGGAGCCATTTTCCGGAATATAGCGGGCAAATCCCACAACATTGTCCTCCAGCACCAGAAATTCCATAGCACCCTCTGCAAATGCAGGGTGTTCCCGCCGGATCTTTGCCAGCTGGCGGGTGTAGTCGATGAGCTCGGTGTCCTCCTGTCCCCACGGATAGCAGCGGCGGTTGAACGGATCCTTCCAGCCCTGCAAGCCGGCTTCGTCGCCGTAGTAGATGCTGGGTACACCGGGGAGGAAGAACTGCAATACCATAGCCCCTTTCAGGAGCGTCTTGCCGCGTTCGTATTCCTCCGGCGACAGTTCATTCGATGCCATCCAGTCCTTGCTCTTGTCGTCGCAGGGCTGCCCGCCGAACCGGTTGATCGCCCGTTCGATGTCGTGGGTGGAAACGAAGTTCATCAGCACATCGACAGTGCACTTGGGATAGTTCTCCAGAATGCCCATGATGCGGTCGCGGAATGTGGTGGCAGCTTCGCCCTTCATGTAAGCAATAATTGCCTCGCGGAACGGGTAGTTCATCACGCTGTCCAGCTGGTCGCCCAGCAGATACCGCCGCTTGACACCATACGCCTCCTTGTTGGAAGCGTCTTCCCAGACCTCGCCGATGACGATCTTTTCCTCGTCAAACTTCTTGACGCAGGCACGCAGGTTGTCCAGAAATTCGTCCGGCAGTTCGTCGGCAACGTCCAGACGGTATCCGGCAGCCCCCAGACTGAGCCAGTAGTCCAGTACGCCGTCATCGCCGCAGATGTACTTGGTATAGCTGGGGTTGTTCTCGTCTACGTTGGGGAGGGTGTCAATGCCCCACCAAGACTCATACTCCTTGTTGCCCCAGAAGTGATACCAGGAGTAATAGGGGCTCTTTTCGGACTGATACGCACCGGGGGTGGGATAGCGGCCGAACTTGTTGAAATAGATGCTGTCTGCACCGGTGTGGGAGAATACGCCGTCCAGAATTACCGAAATGCCGCGGGTTTTGGCAGCCTTACACAGTTCCCGAAAGTCCTCGTTGGTGCCCAGCAGCGGGTCTACCTTCCGGTAATTGGCGGTGTTGTAGCGGTGGTTCTCGTGGGATTCGAAGATCGGGTTCAGATAGATGCAGGTCACGCCCAGATCTTTCAGATAGTCCAGCTTGCTGCGGATACCGTCCAGATCGCCGCCGAAGTAGTCGTTGTTCCAGACGTGTCCGTTCTGGTCGGGCTTGTAGTAGGGGAGTTCTCCCCATTCCCGCATCACGCGGTCAGAGGGCACATTGTCATGCATCTTGCCGCTGCTGCAAAAGCGGTCGGGGAAGATCTGATACATCACGCCGCCCTTGAGGAACTGGGGTGTCTGATAGTCCTCGCTGTAGACTGTCAGCTGGAACATTTCTCCCTGATCCAGTGTGCCGTGGCAGGCATCGCCCCGCTTGATATAGTGCCGCACACCATTGGAGGTGTAGGAGAAATAGTAGTAGTGTACGCCGGAGTACTTGGGAATGAGATCTGTGGTGTATGTGACATAGCCGTTTTCGTGTTCTTTCACGTTCATCGGCAGAAAACGTTCCTTGAAGCCGGTACGGAAAACCACCAGCACCGGAGAAAAGTCCAGCGGCGTTTCTTCCGGCAGGCGAATGGTGAACTGACAGCTCTGGTTTCTGGCAATGGCACCGAAGTGCGACTTATACGCCGAATCCCAGCTGTTGTAAAAATAACGCATACAGAGATGCTCCTTTCTTTGTGAAGTGAGAATATGCAAATTGTAGGCAATACCGCACAATCCGTTCATTCAAGAAAACGGAGCAGGGTTTGTGCTGCTCCGTTTTCGTCAGATTATATCAGTTCCGGGAGAGATTCCCCAGTTCTCAGATATTCCAAATATCCTTTGCGTACTCGTTTACAGCACGGTCTGCGGAGAAGATGCCTGCGTTGGCAATGTTGTGCAGGGACATCTTGGTCCATGTGTCCTTGTCGGTGTACAGCTTGGAACTGTGTTCCTGTACCTGACAATAGCTGTCGAAGTCTGCCAGAACCATGTACGGATCCAGTGTCCGCAGAGAGTCTGCCACTTCAGTGAACTTGCAGCCGTTGATGCCGGCATACATGCGGTCGATACAGCTCTTGATGACCGGATTGTTGTTGTAATAGTCCTCCGGACGATAGCCGCGGGCCTTGAGGGTGTTGACTTCCTCGGTCTTCATGCCGAAGATGAGGATGTTTTCCGGACCAACTGCATCGCCGATCTCGATGTTTGCACCGTCCAGTGTACCCAGTGTAATGGCACCGTTCAGCATCAGCTTCATGTTGCCGGTACCGGAAGCCTCTGTGCCTGCCAGAGAGATCTGCTCGGAGATGTCGCAGGCCGGCATCAGCAGTTCAGACATGGTAACACAGTAGTTTTCGAGGAAGTATACAGACAGCTTGTCGGAAATGCGGGGGTTCTTGCGGATTTCCTCGGACAGAGCCCAGATCATCTTAATGATCTGCTTTGCCAGATAGTAGCCCGGAGCAGCCTTTGCGGCGAAGATGTAGGTCTTGGGAGTAAAGTCCATATCCGGATTTTCCAGCAGGGCGTTGTACTGTGCCAGAATGTGCAGAGCATTCAGGTGCTGCCGCTTGTATTCGTGCAGACGCTTTACCTGAGCATCGAAAATGCTGTCGGTATCCAGAACCAGACCGCTCTTTTTCTTGACATACTTGGCGAAACGCTGCTTGTTTTCCTTCTTGATCTTCCGCAGCTGTTCCAGAACGGCCTTGTCGTCTGCGAAAACGTCCAGCTTCTTCAGCTCGCTGCCGTCTTTCAGGAAGCCGTCGCCGATCTTGTCACGCAGCAGCTGGGTCAGACCCGGATTGGACTGATACAGCCATCTCCGGTATGCGATACCGTTGGTGACATTCTTGAACTTGTTCGGCGTATCCAGATATTCTTCGTGGAATACGCTGTCCTTGATGATCTCCGAGTGCAGCTTGGAAACGCCGTTGACACTGTGAGAAGCCATGACGCACAGGGTAGCCATGTGGATCTGGTTGTCCTTGATGATAGACATGCGGGTGGTCTTTGCACTGTCGCCGCCGTTGCGTTCCATCAGACCGGTACAGTAGCGGTTGTTGATCTCCACGATGATTTGGAAGATACGCGGCACGATCTGCTTGACCAGATTCACGTCCCACTTTTCCAGAGCCTCTGCCATAACGGTGTGGTTGGTGTAGGCAAAGGTGTTGGTGACGATGTGCCATGCGCGATCCCATGTATAGCCGCAGTCGTCCAGCAGCACACGCATCAGTTCCGGAATTGCCAGTGTCGGGTGTGTGTCGTTGATGTGGATCGCTACCTTTTCATGCAGGTTTTCCAGTGTGCCGTATACGTTCATGTGGTGGTTGACGATGTCGCCGATAGCTGCGGCACACAGGAAGTACTGCTGACGCAGACGCAGGGACTTGCCCTCCAGATGGTTGTCGTTAGGGTACAGTACCTTGGAGATCGCATTCGCCATGGAGTTGCGGGACAGAGCCTGTTCATAGTTGCCCTCGTTGAATTCCTTCATGTCAAAGCTGGGTGCCTGTGCCTTCCACAGACGCAGGGTAGAAACGCCGGCACTGCCGTAACCGGAAACGTACATGTCATACGGGATCGCGATAACGGTGTTGTAGTTGACATGGGAAATATAGTGATAGGAATCCTGCCAGTATTCCTGTACGTTGCCCTCGAAGTGGACTTCAATGGCTTCGTCCGGCTTCGGGTCCAGCCATACGCTGCCGCCCGGCAGCCAGTTGTCCGGTTCTTCGGTCTGCCAGCCGTCTTCCAGAATCTGCTTGAAGATACCGTACTCATAGCAGATCGAGTGACCGGTTGCAGGGATTTCCTGTGTTGCCATTGCGTCCAGATAGCATGCTGCCAGACGACCCAGACCGCCGTTGCCCAGACCAGCGTCCGGTTCGCACTCGAAAATGCTGTCCAGGTTGATGTGATAATCCTGCAGGATCGCACGGACATCATCTGCCAGTTCCAGATTGTACAGGGTGGTCTTCAGGGAACGACCCATCAGGAATTCCATGGACAGATAGTAAACGTTCTTTCCGCCGACGGAATTGGTTTTATTGATAAAATGCTGCCGCTTGTGCTTCAGCTTTTCGACCATCAGGGCAGACAGCACCTGATAGATCTGCTTGTCAGAAGCTTCGTCCGGAGAAACGCTGCACTCCAGCTGAAGTCGGTCTACGAATTTTTGTTTTAATTCTTCTCTCTGGGGATTTTCTGTTGTTTTTGCTACCATAATATCCTCCTCAATGCATTTGGCATAGGCGTGCCATTTATTAGTGCTGGCTTCGATTTGCCATACTGCGGACTGTTCCGTTTCCTCTGGAACATCCCCTACTATTTATTATACCGGATTTTGGGCAAGGTTGCAATAGCTTTTTTCACGAAATATTTGAAAAAACAATGGCGGGATTCGTCATATGTGATTGAAAGAAGTTGCACGCGGGTAAATTCGGACAGCCATTCGCCGGAGATGCCGCTGCAAAATTTGGAGAATCAGAAAGCAGTTTGAACAGACTTCCTGATCCTTCCTTTTACTTTTCGGATATTACATAAAAAGTGATATAAAACTTCACAGATAATCAGTATAATAAAGTTGTATCAGAGTAATTTCCGTGATTTACACCAAAATATTCTTTTGATTGTGGAAACGATTGAACAGTTAAAAGTGGCGGAGTTAGTGGAAATTGCTGTAAAAAATGTGGTATGTATATCGTTTTTGTCGATGTTGCTGCCACGGTGCAAATCTGCACAGGGAACCGGTTTTCCCGTGCAAAAAATCTGAGGAAACGCCGCATAAAGTTTGCACGAAAGAATGCAAAACAGACTGCGTGCAGCGTTCCCGCAATGAGAGGAGTTTTTTTATGCAGACAGAAAAGACAAGACACCTGCGTACAAGAGTCATCAGTGTCTTGCTGGCAGTCCTGATGATCGTGACCTGCCTGCCGTCGATGCTGTTTCCGGTATCGGCGGACAATAACGGACGATCCGGCGGACCGCTGGTACTGACAAACGCCAGTGTCGAATTTCGGGACAGCAAGTATAATCCGATTGATGAAGTGAATACGGGAGATGTGTTCTATCTAATGTCGACGATCTCCGGAAACAACGTCAATGAAGGAGAGATGGATTCTTATCGGATTGAGATCACCGACAAGAATCTGCTGCTGCCGAACTTTGCCGGAAACGGCTTCAGGGACGGAGCCGTTTATAATGGGTATACCCTGCATGTCAACAGCGACGGCAGCCGGTATATCGCCTTTGATATTGACAACGGTCAGACCAAACAGGTCCGGCTGCAGGCGAAGTTCCAGAACGGCAAGACCCCGGGCGGAACGATCTCGACCGTAAAGATCGTACAGGACAGCACAGGCAAGAATGCCAGCAGTACAATTACTGCCAGGGCAGAACGGCAGTGGAGTGCGTCCAAGTCGGAGGACAGAAACGCCCTGACAGCAGCACAGCTGGCTGCCGGCACCACGGTAAATTATACCCTGAGTGCTTCGGCGAACAACGTCTCCAAGAAAAACGGCGTGGAATGGGTGCAGTCCCTGAAATTTGAGGACACCATTTCACTGTCGGAAATGACCTTTATCGGTGATGCACAGACTGCGGTGGAAAATGCCGTCAAGTCTGCCGTTGCGGCAGCAGGCTACACTGTCGGCAACCTGAGCGTAGATGTCAGCGGCAGCACTGCCAAGATCAGCTTCACCGTGGACAGTAAGAACACCAATGCCGAGATGTCCGCAGTCAATCTGAACGTGGCACTGCCTCTGAACAGCAGCACCGTGAAGATGAACGGCACCGCGGACGGCAAGGTCACCAACAGCCTGACTGTTTCCGGCAAGCCCTACGGTGACGATGCCAGCTACTCGACCATCGGCGGAAACAGCGTGGAACTGAAGGTTTCTGCTCCGCAGGGGCCGAAGTTCAGTATTGGAAAAACCGTACAAAATGGAAAAGCCTACTACGTGAACGGGGATATTGTAGAATTTGAGATCTCCGCTTCGAATACCGGTGATGCTGCCGGGGATATTACACTGACAGATAACGTTCCGGACGGCATGACACTGGAGAGCATCACAGCCGCAGACGGTACTGTTTCCGGAAACAGCGTGACATTCCAGAATGTCGCTGCCGGTGCAACGGTGACAGCAAAGGTGGTCTGCAAGGTTTCCAAAGACCAGACTGCAAACCTGACCAACGAAGTGACCGACGGCAACAATACAGCCAAGGCAACGATCTCTGTCAAGGAAGACAAGGCAGTGATCGAAACGCCGGTAAAAAGCGGTTATGTAACTTATAAGGGTAAGAATCTGGGACAGAAGTACTACCCCCGCATTGCTGGACAGACTGCAACCTATACCATTTCTATTACCAACTCCGGTGCAAAGGACGCGAAAGATGTTCCTGTTTTAGATGATAGTCTGTCAGACAATCTGGAGAATATGACTTATACCGTAGATGGTGTTACAAGAACAGACTTTCCGGATAAAATTGACGTTCCGGCTGAAAAAACGGTGCAGATCACGGTAACTGGTACAATCAGAGACGACGTGGCCGGAGAAATTTCCAATGTGGCAAAGGTAGACGGCAAGTCTTCCAATAAAGTGAAGTTTACACCGGATGTACCGAAAGCACAGCTGGGGATCACGAAGACGGCAGATGTCGGCAATTACACATTTGGCACGGCAAAAGATGTTGTTTACACAATTACAGTAACGAATAATGGTGAAGCAGATGCTGAAAATGTGAAAATAGAGGACATCTTGCCGGACGGCATGACATTCCGTGAAAATAGTGGTGCATATGGCATTTTGACCTTATCAGACGACACCACAGAAAATATTACTTCCGTTGATACAAAAACATTGACTGCCGGCGGACCGATTACTGTTCCAAAAGGGAAGTCAATTACTTTGACAGTATATGCAAATGTGGAAGATTCTGCAACAGCCGCAGCACTGACAAATACCGCAAAAGTATATGAAGGTGCGGAAGTAAAGGGTACTGCGACGCATACTATTTACGGCGGTGAAGATTTAAGCAAATATAGCTTGCAAAAGAAAATCATTGCAGTAAATGGTATACCAGCAGATGATACAACAGAAATTGTAAATGGTGATAAGCTGACATATCAGGCGACTTTTACCAACAACGGAACCACGACCATGGAAAACCTGTACTTATATGATTATGGTACAACGTTGAAGTGGGAAACTTCTGATGTTCTGAAAGTCGTTGCAATTAACGGCAATGCGTCTGACTCCAGAATTCAGACTGTTACTGTAGAGCAAGATAATAGAGCTCATGGAGGCTATGCGGCTGAAACCTTTAATATTATGGGAATCAAGCTGGCGGCTGGCGAATCAGTGACAGTGGAATACGTGGTACTTGGAAACGATGTCACTAATAATAATGACTACAATCATGAAAAAAATGGAATTCAGGGGTTTGGTGGTACTTATGATCTGAATAATAGTGCATTGATGCAGACATTAAGTGCATTTGAAACAAAGTTCGGAACACAGAAAGGTGTCTATAACTATACCGCAGTAGGCGGTCTGACTGTAAACGAACACGGAAGCAAAACTGTAACTTGGTATGCACATGACATGATTTTGAATCCAGTAAGCAATACTGTTTTTGAGGCGAAAAAGTCACTGACAAATAGTGCGGACAAAACGACCAATATCGTTGATATGACAGCGGCAGATCTGGAGCAGAAAACATTTAGTTACAGCTTGGCACTTTCTGGTTCAAATAATGACTATGCTGGGAAAACGATCGTTGTAGAAGATACGCTGCCGGACGGCATGGAATATGTGCCAGATAGTGTAGAGGGAACTGCAAATTATACAGCTTTGAGTGGCATTCAGGCAACTCGAGTTGGACAGACGCTGACCTTTACATTTGTTTCCACAGAAAAATTTGCAAATCAGTGGGGCGGTGGCGTAAAGTTGACTTACCAAGCCAAGCTGACCGCCGACAAGGCACAGGAACTGGCAAACAGCACGGCGAAAAAAGTCACACTGACAAACACCCTTTCCAAGGTGACAGTGGTGGAGGGCAAAAATGACGGCAGTGACCGTGTGATCTCGCCGGAGGATAAGGTGGACATCAGCTTCACCAAAACCACCCCTGCCCCCGGCTTCGCCAAGCTGGCAGTAGCCTCCTTTGCAGGACAGACCTATGATGACACTGCTGTACAGCCGGTAGGAAACGGCTACATCACCGCCGGTGATACCCTGATCTGGCAGACTGTGCTGTACAACGGCAGAGGCAACTCCACCGATGTGGCAGACCTGAAACTGGACGGCGTGACACTGACCGACAATCTGCCGGCAACCTACCAGTTCAGCAACGAAACCGGTTTGCAGATGACCTATCAGGTGCTGGATCTGACGTATAACAGCGACGGCAGTTCTACATTTCAAGTAAACGACAAAACTGGTCTGCTGGAAGGCGGCACGAAAGTTCCAGATACCGCCTATAAGATCGACGGCTCGAAACTGATTATCTCTGTGGACAAGCTGGCAGCTAAACTGGAAAAGAACAAGTGCATCGTCTTCCAGTTCACCACCACTGTCAAGGACGGACAGGAAAGCGAGGGCGTTATCACCAACACCGGTTACGCCACCATTGACCAGCCGTTCTCCGCAGAAGATACGGTTGCCGGCGAAAAGCAGGACAACCAGATCTGGAGCTATGCAAACTACAATATCGTTGGTCTGACCACTGAATCGTGGAAGACCATTACCTACACCAATCAGAATCACACCGGCACACCCCATACGGATCCGGCTACCGATACCGGTTACAGCCGTGAGCCTACCCATAACTATGTGCAGGGCATGCAGGGCGAAGATGTGACCTATGAACTCCATATCAAGAACAACTCTCCGGTAGATCTGGAAAACATGACCATTATTGACCGTCTGCCCTATGTGGGTGACTTGGGTCTGGTTTCCGGCTATGAGCGTTTTTCCGCATTCGGCGTGAAACTCAAGAGCATTGATTCTGTTATGGTAGGCGGAACAGATGCGACTGCAAATGCAGCGTACAGCTATTCCACCGACAAGACCTCTGTCCTGAATGAGTACTCCAAGGACTGGCTGGGACAGAACGATGTCATGAACTGGACAGGTATTTCCTCTGCGGATACCGTAGACTTCCGGATCCAGCTGCAAGATACGACCGTCAAGGTTGGCGAGGAAGTTGTTGTCAAAGTTACCGCAACCGTTCCCAGCTATGTGGCAAAGACCGGCGAGGAAAACATCGCATGGAACAGCTTCGCGTACTCCTATCAGAACAAGAGCATTCTGGGCGATACTGTCATGGTAGCAGAGCCGGCAAAGGTCGGCGTCTGGGTACAGACACCGGACACCACCGTTAATGTGACGGTCAACAAGACCTTGACAACAGCAGAAACCAAGGACGCAACGTTCTATTTTGCACTGTTTACCGATGAAAATTACACCACACGGTTGAGTGATGTGATTTCCGTCACCATTCCGGCAGGACAGACTGAGGCTTCTGTCACCATGAAGGACGTAGACCTGTCCTCGATCAAGCAGCAGACCAACAACGCCAACAACGTTTACCTGCTGGAAACAGATGCCAAGGGCAATCAGATTCACAACTACACACCGGCATACAAAGACAAAGACAATGTGATCTCCACTGATGCCACAACGAACCAGACTGTTGACGTGACCAATACCAAAAATACGGGCGATATCACGCTGACCAAGACACTGGCAGGCGTGGAAGGCGGAAACGTCACCGGCGACACCTTCTATTTTGCCCTGTTCACCAAGAATGCGGCAGGCGATTATGTTCGCTATGAGGAAGCACCGGTGCAGTCCCTGACCTTTACCGAGGCAGACTCAAAGAAAGTTACATTTGAAAACGTGCCCAAGGGTATGGATTTCTACGTGCTGGAAACCAATGCCAACGGCGTTCCGACTTATACAGGAGATTCTGGTACTTACACTGCGGATAGTGGTATCCGCTACTCTTTCGTACCGGTAACACGGTCGGCAGTACAGGCAGGCGGTACTACTACAATCACTAACTTTGAACAAACCCAATACAGCATCACCGTCAGCAAGGTGCTGATCGCAGATGATGTCAAGAGCACACCTGCATTCTCTGTGGGACTGTTCACTGAGAATGACACATTGGTCGAAAAGAAAACTGTAGTGGCTGGTGCAGATGTCACCTTCGACAATCTGAAAGCAGATACCCCGTACTATATCTTTGAGTTGAACGATGCAGACGAACAGATCGCAAACGGTGCTTCTTTCCAGATGCCTGTTGTTCTCGATCCCAAGAATTCCACTGCGAAAACAAATACGACATTCTACGTTTCTTATGACTGCTGTGATGATAAAAATAAGGTTGCGGCACTTACCCTGACCAAGGACGCACCGCAGGCAAACACCATTATCACAAATACCACCAAGAATCCGGCTCAGATCAAGGTAACGAAGATCGCTACCGAGGACGGCAAACCGGCAGTTGACCATGCAATTAAGGTAGGACTGTTTACGCTGAACGCAGATGGCAGTTATGAGCCGGTAAAGGATGCTACAGGCACGGCAAAGGTAGAGCCAATTACCATTGCAGCCGGCGACAAGGGCAAAAAGTCTGTCACCTTTGACGGACTGGACAGCAGCAAGATCTATTACGTCTTTGAACTGGACGCAGACGGCAACCGCGTGGAAAATGGCAGCACAACCACAGTAGGATCGGCAGGCAGCAGCAAGACATTCCTCGCTACCTACTCCGGCAACAGCAATCGGGTAGACCTGCTGCCGGGTATTCCGGGCGAAAAGGTCATTACCGATGCCAATACCACACAAGTGGAATTGTCTTTTGCAAAGGTCGATGTCAAGGGCAACGCTATGGCGGGCTGTGAAATGACACTGACTGGTTCTAACGGCTACAGCGTTTCTTGGGAAACCACTGCGGATTCTAAGAAACTCACAGGACTGGCAGCAGGCGATTACACCCTGACAGAAAAGTCCATGACAGGCTATGCACCGGTAAGCATTTCCTTTGCAGTCAATGCAAACGGTTATATTGTCACCACAGATGCACAGGGCAATCCGATCAACGGCAGCAATTTTGACCTGGCGGAAAACGGACTGACTGTCATCAACCGGTCGCAGATCAGCGTCAGCAAGAAAGACATCACCTCTCTGAAGGAACTGGCTGGTGCAAAGATTACCATTACCAAGACAGACGGCAGCTGGAACGAAGCTCTGGTAGAACTCTCCAGAACGGAAACCACCTTCACCAAGTCGGACAGTGTGGACGACGAATCCCAGTACCAGCTGACCAGCAAGGAACTGACCTTTATTTCTGACGGCAAAAACAAGACCGACATTATCGGTCTGCCGGACGGCACCTACACCATGACGGAGGTAGTTGCACCGGACGGCTACAACAAGGTAAGCACAGACTTCACCTTTACCATTAAAAACGGTGTAGTTGATGCAACGGGAACCACAGAATATGACGTTTCCGGCAACGACATTACCATGAAGGACGGTCAGAAGCCCAGCGTGACGATCAGCAAGCAGGCAGTCGGCGGCGGAGAAGAACTCACCGGAGCCGTACTGAAACTGACTGCACCGGCAGGAACAGACCTGAGCAAGGTCAAGGGCTCCTACAGCGACGGCAGCACTGCTGGAATCGAAACCAGCGGCAAAACCATTACATGGACTTCGGACAAAGCCAAGGGCGGTGTGACACTGGAAAATCTGCCGGCAGGCGTGTACACGCTGGAAGAAACCACCGCACCGGACGGCTTCACCAAAAAGACCGAGGAGATGAACTTCGAGGTCGGAGCTGACGGCAAGGTCGGAACGGTAAACGGACTGACCAAGGACGACAACAAGGTCGTAATGGAAGATGACACTTCCAAGCTTACCATTGCCAAGAAGGACATCACCGGAAAGCAGGAAGTCACCGGAGCAACGTTGACCCTGACTCTGACAAAGCCGGACGAAAGCGGAACAACGCTGGACGGTGTGACAGCAAATATTCATGTGGACAGCAGAGATGCAAAGTCTATTACATGGACTTCCGGCAAGACAGATGCTATTTTGAGCAAGCTGCCGGACGGCAAATACACACTGAAAGAAACCGGCGATGCCTTTACAGACGCAGAAACCAAAAAAACCTACACGGTAATCGAATCGACAATGACCTTTACTGTGGAAAACGGTGTTGTCACAAGCACCACCGGTGACGCAGACAACCTGAATGACAAGGCGACCGAGGGCTATTATTACTACGATAAGACCAAGGAAGAAATTCTGGTCTGCGATGCGGAAGCTGTCAACGTTGTACCGATCAGCAAGCAGGACGCAGGAAGCGGTGCGGAAGTAGCCGGTGCAACACTGGAGATCACCGCAGAAAACGTGCTGGATACCACGAAACTGGAACTGTCCAGAACCGATAAGAACGGGAACAAGACAGTACTGGTCAAGGGAACGGATTACAGCATCAGTGCAGACGGCAAGACCATTCAGTTTGTTTCCGGAGAAGATGCAACGATCATCACCGGACTGCCGGCAGGCAGCTATCAGCTGAAGGAAACCAATGCACCGGACGGCTATCAGCTGTACACCGCAGAAGAAACCTTCACCATTGGAACAGACGGCAAGGTGACCGGAACCACGACCATTCGGGACGAGGTTTCCAAGCTTACCATTGCCAAGAAGGACATCACCGGAAAGCAGGAAGTCACCGGAGCAACGTTGACCCTGACTCTGACAAAGCCGGACGAAAGCGGAACAACGCTGGACGGTGTGACAGCAAATATTCATGTGGACAGCAGAGATGCAAAGTCTATTACATGGACTTCCGGCAAGACAGATGCTATTTTGAGCAAGCTGCCGGACGGCAAATACACACTGAAAGAAACCGGCGATGCCTTTACAGACGCAGAAACCAAAAAAACCTACACGGTAATCGAATCGACAATGACCTTTACTGTGGAAAACGGTGTTGTCACAGACACCAGTGCCGAGAACAGTCTGAATGACAAGGCGACCAAGGGCTATTACTACTATGACAAGACCGCAGGACAGATTCTGGTCTGCGATGCGGAACAGCCTGCGATTACTACAACATCGACTTCGGAAACGACTACAACAACGACAACAACCACAACCACAACAACTACTTCAACCAGCGAAATCAGCACAACATCTGACACAGAAACCACTACGGGAACTGGTACAGTTACCACAGTTTCAACTGTAGCAACTACATCGAAAACCAGCGAAACCACTACCGAAGTGACAACAGACACCACACCGGCAACCAGTGGAAACACTACGGAAACCAGTGCAGGCCCGACTACCACTTCTACCAGTGGAACCACCACCGAAGTGACAACAGGCACCACACTGGCAACCAGCGGAAACACCACGGAAACCAGTGCAGGCCCGACCACCACTTCTACCAGTGAAACCACTACCGAAGTGACAACAGGCACCACACTGGCGACCAGCGGAAACACCACGGAAACCAGTGCAGGCCCGACTACCACTTCTACCAGCGAAACCACTACCGAAGTGACAACAGGCACCACACTGGCAACCAGCGGAAACACTACGGAAACCAGTGCAGGTCCGACTACCACTTCTACCAACGGAACTACCACAGATACCACAACCGCCAAAACCACTGTTACAACAGCAAGTGCTTCTACGGAAACCAGTGCAGCATCGACTATCACAACTGCCGCAGGAACGACTGCGGAAACGGTGACCGAAACCAGCACTACCGCGGCAAGCACAGTGACTACCGCAGAAACAACTGTCACAACAGTAGCTACGACAACCATCGAAGCAACGACTACCACGACAGAAGAAACCACTGTTGAAACTACCACAGAGGAAACCACAGAAGCCACCACGACAACGGAGGAAACGACAACTACAATTGTCACCACCACCGAACAGCCGGACGGCTATGTGATCCGCAAGTGTGACGTGGGTGGCAATGAGATCGGCGGAGCATCTCTGAACATTACCGATCAGAGCGGCAATGTGATCGATCAGTGGGTATCCGAAGAAGGCGTATCGCATGTCTTTGCCGGAATCCAGCCGAACACACCGTACTGCCTGACCGAAACACTGGCTCCGGCAGATTACCTCGTTGCAGAACCGATCTACTTCCAGCTGAACGAAGACGGTACACTGGTACTGTTTGTTGGCGTCAGCCTGAATGAAGACGGCAGCTGGAGCGTGGAAAATGCTGTGGTAACGGCAAATCCGGACGGCAGAGCCATTGTGATGATCGATGAGTACGTTGGTACTGAAACCACCACAACGGAAACTACCGAAGAAACCACAACGACTACGGAAGCAACCACAACTACTGCGAAGAATACCACCGCCGGCAACGGCGAGCATACCCCGTCCGTTTCCACCACGACCACGGCTTCTACGGAAACCACGACCGTGACTGGAGAAAGCGGTACCGGTACGACCGCAGGCAGTGGCGGCTCCGGCACAACAACAGCAGCTGGCGGAAGCCAGACGACCACGGTGATCAGAAGCAGTTCCGGTTCGTCTTCTTCCAGCAGCAGAAGCAACACAAAAATCTCCTCCACGCCAAAGACAGGCGAAGCGTTGCCGGTAGTCATCATTCCGGCAGGCATTGCACTGGCAGCGGCAATCGTGGCAGGCTGCAAGCGTAAGAAAAAGTAAACCGGCTGTAACGGAACAGGTGAAATTGTTCTGATGCCGCAAAACCCGCCCCGACAGGTATTTCTGTCGGGGCGGGTTTGTTTTTGTCAAGGGCAAGTTGCACCGTATTTCCCATTAAGGCAATACCGCACAAAGAGCGTCCTGTCTCTTATACACATCTCCGAGCC
>ENA-OYZL01000407-OYZL01000407.1-human-gut-metagenome-genome-assembly--contig:-NODE-407-length-19902-cov-5.541896_pt1 | contig 19902 bp, 19 predicted proteins | sample MGYA00243292_ERZ653479 | MGnify/ENA primary metagenome ERZ653479 (study PRJEB26926, sample SAMN06165116) | human gut metagenome | biome: ENVO:00009003; feature: ENVO:2100002; material: ENVO:00002003... | reverse complement strand
GAGAGGTCTCGTGGGCTCGGAGATGTGTATAAGAGACAGATGTTTACCGGCGTGAACTGGCCTGGATCAGCCGCGGTGCGGAAGCACGGCGGACAAAAAGCAGGGAACGCATCGAACGTTTTAACGAGCTGGAGCAGGAAGTGAAAAATATTTCTGCATCGGGAGAACTGGAAATGTCATCTGCCGGAAGCCGATTGGGGAAAACTGTGGTCGAGTGCGAGCATCTGGGACTTGACTACAACGGTGTGACCTATATCAAAGATTTCAGCTATATCCTGCTGCGTAATGACCGCGTGGGCATTGTTGGCCCTAACGGCAGCGGCAAAACGACGCTGATGGATATTCTGGCGGGAAAATTAGTACCTGACCGTGGCAGTGTTCAGATCGGACAGACGGTCAGGATCGGTTATTTTTCTCAGCACAGCGAATTTCCGGACAGCGAACAGCGCGTGCTGGAATATATCCGCGATGTGAGCGATCACATCGAAACAAACGATGGGACAAGGATTACTGCCGCACAGATGCTGGAACGGTTTTTATTTCCTTCCGAGCTGCAGTGGGTGCCGGTCAATAAACTGTCCGGCGGAGAAAAACGGCGGCTGTATCTGCTGCGGGTGCTGATGGGTGCTCCCAACGTCTTGCTTCTGGATGAGCCGACCAACGATCTTGACATCCCGACGCTGTCGGTGCTGGAGGATTATCTGGACAGTTTTAATGGAGCTGTCATCGCAGTTTCGCATGACCGTTACTTTTTAGACCGGTTTGCCGGCAAAATTTTTGCCTTTATGGGTAATGGTGAGATCAGGCAGTTTATCGGCGATTACAGCAAATATGAAGCAGCGGCGGCCGAAAGCAAAGCAATGCTTGCAGGCGGTGCTAAAACCGGTACCGGCAAGGAGCGTATAGAAGCCGTTAAAAGCCAGTCTAAACAAATCAAGATGACTTATAAGGAAAAACTGGAATTTGAGCAGATAGAAACAATGATCGCCGGTGTGGAAGCCGAGCTGAAAATGCTGACGCTGGAAGTCAATAGCGCCGGCAGTGATTTTGTGAAGCTGGGCGAGCTTACCGCGCAGCAGCAGGATGCCGAGCAGCGTTTGGAACAGCTTGTGGAACGCTGGGCCTATCTTACGGAACTGGCGGAGGCGAGCGGTGTTTTCTGAGCTGCCTTAAAATAGAAAGGGATAAATATGTTAGTAGACGAAAATTTTAAACAACGCCTGCGGCGGCTTTTTTCAGTGATGATCCCGATTTTGATTACTCAGACGGCGATCATGGCTATGAATTTTTTTGATTCTTCAATGTCTGGTCATGCAGGTGCGGTCGATTTGGCGGGCACTTCGATCGGCGGTAATATCTGGATGCCGATTTTTGTTGGCACTAATGGAGTTTTATTAGGCGCGATGCCTATAGTTGCTCATCTGTTAGGCGCTGATAAGCGCGATAATATTGGTAAGGTCATTCGGCATACGATTTTTTTGGCGATAGCTTTTTCGGCAGTTATCATTTTAATGGGTGTTTTATTTTTAGATACCCTGCTGACACATCTGCATTTGGAACCGCAGGTGCATTATATTGCCAAGATGTATATGGCGGCGGTGGCCGTAGGTGTGATACCGTTTTTTATGTCAACCTCGCTGCGCGCTCTGATAGATACTTTAGGACATACAGGTATCACAATGAAGATTTATTTGCTGGCGCTGCCGGTAAATGCCTTTTTAAACTACTGTTTTATTTTTGGAAAACTGGGAATGCCGCGTTTGGGCGGGGTTGGCGCCGGTGTGGCGACTGGTATTACCTACTGGCTGGAATTTGCTATTTTTGTCTGGATCGTGCATAAGCTGCCGGCTTTTGAGCATTTCCGGATTTTTAAAGACCGTTTCCATTTAGATATCAAACAGCTGCGTGAAAATCTCAGCATCGGTGTGCCGATTGGTCTGGCAATGTTTATGGAGGCCAGTATTTTTGGTGTAGTTGCACTGTTCATTGCCAAGTTCGGTACAGTCATCATTGCGGCGCATCAGGCAGCGTTGGGCTTTACTTCATTGCTTTATATGGTGCCGCTCAGTTTTTCAATGGCGCTGACGATTTTAGTTGGGGTCGAAGCAGGTGCCAAACGTTTTGAGGAAGCGCAGAAATTCAGTCGTATGGGCATTGCTCTCAATATGGCCATCGCGATTTTTCTGGCGGTGCTGGTTTACACTAACAGACCTTATATAGCCATGCTCTACACTACTGACCCTGTCATTATTGAAAAAGTAGTCGGCTTTTTGTTTTATGCAATCTTTTTTCAGTTGTTTGATGCGACGGCAGCGCCGATCCAGGGAATCCTGCGCGGGTATAAAGATGTTAAAGCAACCTTCTATTCCGGTTTTTTTGCCTATTGGGTGGTTTGTCTGCCCTTGGGCTGTTTCCTGGATTTTGTAATGGAGCATGGTCCTGCCGCATATTGGCAGAGCCTGGATATAGGCTTGTTTTTCTCGGCGGTTTTCTTAACGCTGCGGATGTTCTGGCTGCAGAAAAAGCTGGCACGTGAACAAATATAAAAACCGCAATAAATAAAAACTCCGGCTGTTTAGAAGCCGGAGTTTTGTGTTTAAGTGTACGCCTGTTTTAAAAAAATAAATAGCAAAATAACGCCTTAGAATACTTAGCCCCTTTGGGGCTAAATTTTTTTGCTTAAATAAATCCTGACCTCTTGTGTATTTGCAAAGTATACGAGGGGTATTTTTTTGCATTGCTGACGGCGCAGGCGGGCAGCAGGAGGACAGTGACCACGTGCAGAGCATTGCCCGCTGATGGTTGTTGTATAAGTGCCGGGGAGGGGCAAAACGGAAGTCTATGATAAATATCCGTTTGTATGTCTTGTGGGGGGGCACATACGTGCTATAATAATTATTATTACTCTGAGAAATAAAAACACCGTTTTAAGAAAAGAAAATCAAATGAAAACCAAAGAATCTATCTGAAAAGCAGTAAAATTTTACCTTAAAAATAATGAGAAAGGCGGAGGTAAACGATGTACGATGCAGATTGTCTGGAAAAAATCGGAGCCAATGTCAAGTTCCTGCGCACGATGCGCAAGCTGCGCCAGCAGGATGTAGCGCAAACGCTGGGCATCAGTCAGACCCATCTGAGCAATATGGAATGCGGCCGCGTCAAGTTCAGCCTGAAACAGCTGCTGCGCCTGGCCAACCTTTTTGACTGCCAGCTGGAATGTTTTTTTGACCCCCGGCAGGCGGCCAACGTAGCAGTCGGCGGGACCGGACAGGATAAGCGGTATACCCAAAGTGATATGGAGCTGCTGCTGACACTGGTTAAAAAAAGCGGTCAGCCGTAACGCTTCCAGCTTTAAACAAATAAGCGGTACTGTTGTGTAAAAGTTTAGACTGATAGAAAACAAAACGAACAGGAAGACATGACTATGACGGAAATAAAATCAGCCAGTGACGAAGAAATGGCATACTCTGCCAAAGGCAACAGCGATGGTAACAACGGCGGCCTGCCCCAGCAGGGACAGGCACCTCAGGCAGCGCCAAAACCCTATATGACCTTCGCCGCAGGCCAGGTGCAGCAGCCAAGCGGTATTGCAGGTATCAGCTTCGACTTTAACTACGGCGCCCGCGTCACCGTGCCCCAGGGCGAGTACAGGGTTCGGTTTATTGACCGCAAAGCCTGTCTTACTGTCTACGACGCACCTGCCAGCGGCGTTTTGGTTGCCAGCAGCAAAAAGTATTTTATCGATTTTCGTATCGAAGTATACGAAAAAGATAAAATGGTCTTTGCCCACGACCTGGATCTGCGCAGCCAAAAAGTGCTGTTAAAATTCCCGGTCGGGATATTGGGAGATATTCTGGCCTGGTTCCCCTATGCGGAAGCCTTCCGCCAAAAGCACGGCTGCCAGCTTTACTGCTCCATGGCCGAAGAACTGGCAGAGCTGTTTAAACCAGCCTATCCTAAGATACACTTTCTCAAACCGGAAGAACGGCCTGAAGGGCTGTACGCCAGCTACTATATGGGCATCTTCTTTCCCTGCGACGACAGGCTGCACCAGCCATCAGACTTTCGCATTCGCGGCCTGCATCAAAACGCCGCCATGATCCTGGGGCTGGACGAAGGAGGCGAACCGCCTCAGCTTAGCGTCAAGCTTTTGCCCAAAGACAAAACACGTAAAATAGCAGGACCATACGTCTGCATCGCCGCCCAGTCCAGCAGCCAGGCCAAATATTGGAACAACGGCAGCGGCTGGCTGGGCGTCGTCAAACACCTTAAAGCCAAAGGCTACAGGGTGCTGTGCATAGACCGCGAAAATGTCTACGGTATGAACAGTCGCTTTAACATAATCCCCTACGGCGTCGAAGACTTTACCGGCAAGCTGCCCCTGTCAGAACGTATCGACCTTTTATACCATGCCGACTTCTTCATCGGCCTGTCCAGCGGTCTTAGCTGGGTAGCCAACGGCGTAGGCATACCTGTCGTACTCATCAGCGGCTTTACCCTGCCGTTTAACGAATTTGCCACACCCTACCGGGTCATAAACTACCACGTCTGCAACGGTTGCTGGAACGATACCCAGGTAGTATTCGACCACAAAGACTTTGAATGGTGCCCACGCCTTAAAGGCACCGACCGCCAGTTTGAATGCAGCCGCTACATAACCCCCGAAGCGGTAAACAAAGTTATAGACAAACTGATGGCAGACTACCAGCTGGATCCGCTGGCACCAAAACAGCCGGCTCCAGATAAAGCAGCGTCAGCAGAAGCTGAGTCCATAGCAAGTGCAGCAATAAATAAAACCACTGCCGCTAAAACAACAGGTAAAGCAAAAAAAGCGCGGATAAGAAAATGAACCTTGCCTCTTGCAGTAAAAAACATAAGGAGAAGTAAAAATGCCAGAAAAATTTAACATAGTACGTCAATGCCGGCATGGACTGATGGTCTTTAACAGGCACGACCAGTTTATCGGCAAAGCGCTGAAGGTCTACGGCGAATATTCAGAAGGTGAATACGATGTTTTTAGCCAGGTAGTAAAACCCGGCGATACAGTTATCGAAGCCGGCGCCAATCTGGGCGCGCATACACTGGGACTGGCGCAGCTGGCAGGGCCGAATGGCAGGGTCTATGCCTTTGAGCCCCAGCGGCTGATGTTCCAGACACTGCTGGGCAATGCGGCGCTCAACAGCCTGACCAATATCTACGGCTTCCAAAAAGCCCTTAGCAACGCACCGGGCAAGCTGCTGGTACCACTGCAGGACTGCGAAAAAGAAGTGAACTGGGGCGGTCTGGCCTTGGGCAGCTGCAGTGAAGGTGAAGAAGTAGAGGTTATCACTATCGATAGTCTTAAGCTGTCGGCCTGCGACTTTATCAAAGTAGACGTAGAAGGCATGGAACTGCCCGTACTACAGGGCGCGGCAGAAAACCTTCGTAAATATCGGCCGATCCTGTATGTAGAAAACGACCGTGCAGAAAAGTCGCAGGAATTGGTGGAATGGATAAAACAGCAGGGCTACGACCTGTACTGGCACAAACCGACCATGTATAACCCCAATAATTATGAAGGCGTGAAGGAAAATATTTTTACGATAAAGCAGCAGACAGAAAAAGGCTGGATCGAAAGCAATTATATCTCGCTAAATATGCTGTGCCTGCCCATAGAAGCTGGCATAGCTATGGAAGGCTTTGAAAAAGTACAGTAAGAGTTTTACTCCAAAATAAAGTTAAGAGAGAAGGAAAGAAGATGAGAAAACATAAAAATTTAAATAAACAGGAGTTAATGATCAGGCAGGACATTCCGTGTGTACATCTGGGGGGGAAGTTTGTGCCTTTGGAATCTAGGGTAAAATCACTGCTGGGGGAAAAACGCAAAAAACGGGCAGAAAAAGTTCTGGCGACAGTAGTTATGGGCATGAACCTTGTCAATGTCACAGCTCCGGTGGCAGCACTGGCCGCGGCTGGGAAAACGGTGCCTGCCCCAGTCCAGCCCCTGCGTAGCGATGCTGCGCCTTTGGATTACGCCGTGCTGCCCCAGCTGGCAGACGTAGTGGACAGGGCCATATTTGCCCGCGCCGAAGCCACTGATTATAGCGGCAATGCCAGCGTAGCCACTATGGTGAAGGGCGATACGCAGACTATAACCTCTGGACAAAACGGTATTGTAAGTGTTATGAGTGGTGACGTAAACGGCGCTGGTCTGCAGACGATATCAAGCGGCGGGACCGGCACAGTCAGTAAAATGGATGGAGGCGGCACGCAGTTTGTATCTAGCGGCGGCATTGGCACGGTAATTGATATGAACGGTGGCTATCAAACTGTCTACGAAGGTGGCACAGGTAAGGTGGAGACTATGGACGGTCTTCAGTACATCTCCGGCGGTGTTGGCTCAGTAGGAACTATGAATGGTCCCGCTGGGCAGTTTATCTACTCTGGCGGCACAGGTATGATAAACGAGCTTAACAGCTACCAGCAATATGTGAACGAAGGCTGTACTGGTATAATCAACATCATGAACACTACCGGTACACAGTGGATCTCGGCCAATGCTGTCGGTACGGTGGTCACATTGAAATCGGGGACGCAGTTGGTTGATGATGGCGGCACCGGTACGATCATTACTCTTGACAACCATGATGGCGCCGGCGGGCAGATCGTTTACTCCAATGCCATCGGTACGATCGTTACTATGCTGGACGGCGAGCAGTATGTATTCAAGGGCGGCAGCGCCACGGTAGTCGATATGAGCGGCGGAACACAGATCGTTAGAGTTAGTGGTAATGGCATGATAGAGACTTTAAACGGTGGTGAGCAGAATATCATGGGGGGAGGCACAGGTCTGGTCAGTACAATGAACAGTGGCAGTCAGGTTATAAGTAGTAGCGGTACTGGTACAGTCGATACTCTGAACGGCGGCACGCAAACTGTTGCCGGCGGTGGCAACGGCACAGTGAGTACTATGCTCGGTGGTACGCAGGTTGTTTCCAGCAGTGGTAAGGGTACGGTAAACGCCTTGAACGGCGGTACGCAAATCGTTTCAGTCGGCGGCACGTCACTGGATACTGTTTTGAACAGCGGCGGCGAGCAGCTTATTCTTAATGGTGGTACAGCCCTTGATACAGAGCTTAACGGCGGTATTATGCAGATGAGCAGCGGCGGTATAGTCAGTGGGATGACCATGACAGGCGGTAGTATGGTTTTAGAAAACATTGATGGCGGCAGTTTCAATATCAATGGCACGCTGACGGCAAATAATGCAGTTATCGACATGACTGACAGCAGTGTGACACGCGCGGGAACACCGGCCTATGAAAGCCTGACCATAGATACGCTTAGCGGCAGCGGCACCACCTTTATTCTGGATACCGATCTGGCAGGTGAAGCAAACAGCGATAAAGTTATCATTACCCATGCTGATGTCGGTACTCACTATGTACAGATCAAAGACTTGAGCAAGTTAAACAATATTGAAGTAACAGGGGAACATAAGCAGCTTTTGATAACCGATGCCAGCGGCAAACTGACCTTTGTGGGTAAAGAATTCAATGCCGGAGGACTGTGGGACGTTGACCCCACACTGTCTAAAGGTGATGCTCTGGGGCTTTCGGCCAACGACTGGTATTTGACAAATATGGTCAAAACAGTCAATAATGATACGAGCGTGCTTTTGGATGCTGCCGATAACAGCTATGCTATGTGGCGCAATACCAACGATAGTCTGCGCAGTCGTTTGGGAGCACTGGCAAGCGGCAGAGAGCAGGCAGACGGCGTTTGGGCGAGGACGCAGGCAGGGCGCTTCAGCGGCTCAGGCTACGAAGGACGCTACAACCTTTATCAGTTGGGATTTGAGAAGCAGTTCAAGGGCGGAAGTATCTATGGCGGCGCTATCGACTACGGCGATGGCAGCGGCAGCTACGCCCCCGGCAGCAGCAAAGATAATCTGAGATCCTTTAGCCTTTATGGCATCTGGACAGCAGGCAGCGGCGCATATACCAATGTTACGGCCCGTGTAGGCAACTTCTCGACCGATTTGGAATCCTACGGCGACTACCCGGATAAAGCCAGCTACAAGCAGCACGCCTACAGTCTTAGTGTGGAATACGGCAAACGCTTTGATTTTGAAGCAGGTTTCTTTGTTGAGCCACAGGCACAATTTACCCTTGGCAGGCTGGCCGGTATCGACTACACCACCGACAGAGGCGTCACTGGCCGTATCGACGGCATGAACAGCGCCATCGGCCGTATCGGCTTCGTCATGGGACAGAAGATAGAAAATGGCAGCGATATCTACCTGAAAGCCGACCTGCTGCACGAATTTGCCGGTGAGCGCGACCTGCAGCTGACCTCGGATGCAGGCGGAACCAATGATATATTGACCAAGCACAACGACTACGGCGATACCTGGTTCGAACTGGGGCTGGGCGGCAACGTCAGGATCAGCAGGACGGGCAACTTCTATGGCGAAGTGACGCGCGGCTTCGGCGGCGACATCAACAAAAAGTGGAGCGTCAACGCCGGGCTAAGGTTCACGTTCTAAGTGAGCTCCGCTTTGCTGCGAGCAGTAAAATAAATCCGAATAAATGGAAAAACACTGCTGTGAACTAAAGTTCACAGCAGTGTTTTAATATGTTTTGTAATTGTTTGAAATTTATTTTTCGTTGACAATCAGCGCCATAGCCAGCAGGTCATCCTGACCAATATTTTCGATGCTGTGGCTTTCGCCTTCGGGGCAGAAAACAACTGCGCCTGCAGTCAGCGTGTTTTCAGTGCCGTTGTCATTATATAAGGCCGTACCCTGCAGGATATAAATAGTTTCGCTGGTGCCTTCATGTTTGTGGTAACCGAGTGAACAGCCGGGTTTAAGAATTACGCGCGCATAAGCGGCTATTTTGCTGCCGTAAACCTTTTCATCGACGATGTGCTCCATAATAGTATTGCCTTTACCGCCGGCCCGGCGTTCAAAAATATCGGTTTTTCTTTCAGTGACGATCATCACAAGCCCCTCTTTCGTTATAAAATACTGCTGTTGAAATAAGATTCGCAGCTGTAAGGAAAATTCCTGCAAAAAATTTCAAAAAAAAATCAATTTACCTCTTTACAAATTTAGCATACTAAAGTATAATCAAAAGCGTAGTAAGAAAACAACACCTTAGAGGGGGATGGATGATGAAGAAATTTTTACTTTTGGCTATGACGCTGCTGATGGCTTTGTCTTTGGTTGCAGGCTGCGGCAGTGACAGTCCTAAAAAAATGGTGATAGGTCTTGATGACAATTTTGCGCCGATGGGCTTCCGTAATGAAAAGAACGAGATCGTCGGTTATGATATCGACCTCGCTAAAGAAGCCTGCAAGCGTGCTGGTATGGAAGTAGAATTTAAACCGATCGACTGGGCTTCCAAGGAAGCAGAGATCAAGGGTAAGCGTATCGATGCGATCTGGAACTGCTTTACAGTCAACCCGGAGCGTCAGGAAGCTTATACGCTCTCCAAGCCCTATATGGTAAATGCTCAGCTGGTAGTTGTTCCTAAAGGGTCTGAGATTACTAAAATTGCTGATTTGAAGGGTAAAGTTCTGGCAGTACAGGATGACAGTACCGGTTCTTATATTCTTGACAGAAATAATGAACTGAGGACTTCCCTGAAAGATTACAGAAAATATCCTGACTTTGCTGCTGTTTATATGGATATGGACGCCGGCCGTATCGATGCCATGGTAGTTGACGCTGTTCTGGCTCGTTATTATATGGTCAAACATCCTGATAAATATGTAGCTTTGGAAGAAAATCTGGGCGACGAAGTCGTAGCGGTTGCCTTCCGTAAGGATGATAAAGAATACAGTGAGAAAATCAACAAGGCACTGGATGAAATGAAAAAAGACGGCACCATGAAAAAGATTTCTGAACAATGGATGGGTGTTGACATCACTAAATATTAATAAGCTCCGGGCCGATGGCATGAGCTGTCGGCCCTTTTACTCTACTTATTTTTAATGCAGATACGGAGACTCATAATGGATTATATTATTTCCATCCTGCCTCAGATGTGGCTGGGAACGATCGAAACTTTAAAATTGTTTTTTATTACTATTGTTTTGTCAATACCTTTAGGTATACTGCTGGCTCTGGCGAGGGTTTCGTCACTTGGCAGTCTGCGCAGTGCCGTTGGTGTCTATGTCTGGCTGCTGCGCGGTACGCCGCTGATGCTGCAGCTTTTATTCGTTTATTACGGACTTCCATTTATTCCCGGTATTGGGATCAGGATGGATGATTTTCAGGCGGCTATTTTTGCGTTTGTACTTAATTATGCCGCTTATTTCTGCGAAATTTTCCGCGCCGGTATCCAGGCTATTCCTAAAGGCCAGTATGAAGCGGCCCGTACTTTGGGTATGAATTATGTACAGACCATGCGCCGTATTATTCTGCCGCAGGTTTTTCGCATTATCCTGCCGCCTGTCAGCAATGAGACGATAACTCTGGTTAAAGATACTTCTTTGATTTATGTTTTGGCAATGAATGATCTGATGCGGACGACACGTAATCTGGTGCAGCGTGATTTCAGTATTACGCCGTTTCTTGTAGCCGGTGTTTTTTATCTGCTGATGACGCTGGTTTTGACCTACGGATTTGACAAACTGGAAAAAAGATTTTCGAAGTACGATTGATGGGAGTAAGCCATGAAAAAAATCGAAGCACGTAATATTCATAAAAGTTTTCAGGAACTGAACGTTTTGCAGGGTATAGATCTTGATGTCGAAGAAGGCGAAGTCATTGCCGTCATCGGTCCCAGCGGCAGCGGTAAAAGTACTTTGCTGCGCTGTTTGAACAAGCTGGAAACTATCAACAGGGGCACGATCATTATTGACGGTGAGCTGCTTGCTGATACCAGCAGCACAGGTGAGGTGGTATATGCACCCGGTGACGAAAGCCGCCGAATTGCCTGTAAAATGGGAATGGTGTTTCAGCAGTTTAACTTGTTTCCGCATATGACAGTGCTGCAGAATTTGATTGAAGCACCGGTGCAGGTGCAGAAGCGCGACCGTGCCCAAGTAATCGAAGAAGCAAAAATACTTTTAGGCAAGGTTGGCTTGTCCGAAAAAGCGGATGTTTATCCGCGGAAGCTCTCCGGCGGTCAGCAGCAGCGTGTAGCTATCGCCCGCGCTTTAGCGATGAAGCCGTCGATCATGCTTTTCGATGAGCCGACATCTTCGCTGGATCCTGAATTGACAGGGGAGGTTCTGCGTACCATGCGTGAACTGGCTGAAGAAAAAATGACGATGGTGGTAGTGACTCATGAAATGGGTTTTGCCCGCGAAGTAGCGACCAAAGTTATTTTTATGGCTGATGGCAGAGTACAGGAACAGGGCAGGCCTGAGGATATTTTTACTAATCCGAAAAATGAACGTCTGCAGGCTTTTTTGCAAACTGTGTTAAAATAAAAACAGCGCCCTGAGGCGCTGTTTTCGTTATCAATGAGGCAGAAGGATGAATGATGAGGGGAGAGCTGCGAAATGAAAAGCAAGAATATCAATCAGCTTGTATTGGCCGGGGTACTGTGTGGTATCGGTATCGTTGTGCCGATGCTGATGCCTAAAATAGTGATCGGGCCGATGTCGTTTACGCTGGCCAGCCATGTGGCTATTTTTATTGCGATGTTCATATCGCCGAAGCTGGCCGCAGTAGTTTGCTTGGGAACGACGCTGGGCTTTTTTATGACGACGCCTGTAATTATTGCTCTGAGGGCTGCCAGCCATATCTGTTTTGCCCTGCTTGGGGCTGTGCTGATCAGAAAAATACCGGAAATCATTGAAAAGCCATTGCCAAGCACTGTGTTTAATGGTGGGCTGGCCTTTGTACATGCTCTGGCTGAGGTTGCCGTCGTTTCACCTTTCTTTCTGGCCGGCAGCATTTTCAAACCGGAACAGCTTGCCGACGGTTATGTTATGAGCGTACTTGTTCTGGTAGGGGTTGGTACATTTTTACATTCGCTGATCGATTATACTGTTTCGATCATGCTGTGGAAGCCTGTACGTGCTGCATTGCCTTCGCTGGCCGAGCTGCGTGAATAACGGCAGTAAAGGTGAATGAGATGAAAAAATAAATAAAAGCACCGGCCGCCATCGGTGCTTTTATTTATTTTAGGAATTGACTAATACGGCAGAAGGTATACAATTAAAAGCAGGTTATAGAGAAAAGGGGCTTTTAAGTGGAAAATCGCGAGTATATAAAAACAGGTTCGCAGGTTTACTGGCGAACGCTGTTTATTATTTTTTTAGGAAGTATGGCGGCTTTTGGTGCCGAGTACTGTGTGCAGCCGATTATACCGGTTATTGCTTCCAGCTTTGGGCTCAATGCAGTACAGGGGAGTCTGGCAGTATCTTTAGGATTGGTGGGGATGTCAGCAGCAATGCTGCTGATTGCCGGTTTGGCACCGCGTTTTGACCGTAAACTGGCAACTGCTGTCGGCTTGATAGGCGCTGCAATACTGACTATTATGATAGGCTTCAGCGGCAGTTTTGAAGCTATTCTGGGGATGCGTCTGATACAGGGATTGCTTTTAGCTGCATTTCCTTCGTTGATAATTGCTTACATCAATGAGGAATTTGAGCCGTTTAACGTCGGTACTGTAATTGGGATCTATATCAGCGGAACAACAGTGGGAGGCCTGTTTGGACGGCTTGTGGTCAGCGCGATTACTGATTTTGTTTCCTGGCGCATGGGGCTGATTGTGATCGGCATTTTATATCTTGCTGTCGGTATTGCTTTTTTTATGCTGCTGCCTAAACCGAAATATCAGCGGCAGCGCCAGTCAGGCGGACTGCAGCTGATAAAAACCTTTCATACCGCTCTGGCAAATAAGAAATTATTATGGATTTACCTGGTTGCATTTTTGATTATGGGTTCTTTTGTTGCTGTTTTTAACTTTATTTCCTATGTCTTACTGGCACCGCCTTATTCATTAAGCCAGACTGTAGTAGGGCTGCTGTTTGTAGTCTATTTGTTTGGAACCTTCAGCTCTACCTATATGGGCAGATTATCAGATCAGCATGGTAACGGGCGCGTACTTATTCTGGGCCTTTTGATAATGCTGACCGGCGGGCTTCTGACTTTACTGCAGCCGCTTGTATTTAAATTTATAGGTCTGGCTATATTTACTTTTGGGATGCTGGGTTCACATTCCGTAGCCTGCGGCTGGGTAGGAAAACTTAATCAGGGCGATAAAGCGCAGTCATCGTCGATGTATATGTTTTTCTATTATGCCGGTGCAAGCTCACTGGGTACTTTAGGCGGCGTATTTTTGGAAAGCTATGGCTGGAGCGGTGTTATCGGCATGGTTGCTGCTGCGGTTATTATTTGCCTCCTTGTAGTAGTCAGGCTGGAACTGTCGGTAAGCCAGCATTTATTGTGGCATCACTAATAAAATAGAGAAAGTCAAAAACAGCAGGTGGTAAAGGTTTGCCGCCTGTTGTTTTTTTATGTACAGACAGAAAAGCAGTAAAATTTGAAAATAATTCACTTGACCTGGAGTGCGCTCAAGGTTGTATAGTTATGTCAGGAGCAGTGGAAAGACAACAAAGTAAAGGAGCGGAGTAAAGATGAAAGTAATATTGGTTAACGGCAGCCCCCATGAAAAAGGCTGCACATATACGGCGCTGGCAGAAGTTGCGTCTGCATTGGAACAGGAGGGCATCGAAACAGATATTTTCTGGATCGGTACTAAAGCTATTGCGGGCTGTATTGCCTGTCACGGCTGTGCCAAAACTGGCCGCTGCGTTTTTCATGACAAGGTCAATGAATTTTTGGAGCTGGCACCTGTTTATGACGGCTATATTTTTGGTTCGCCTGTACATTGGGCTGCAGCCGGAGGAGCGATAACTTCTTTTATGGACAGAGTTTTTTATACTGCTGTTTGTTCAGGTCAGAAAACTTTTTACCTGAAGCCGGCGGCTGCGGTGGTATCTGCCCGCCGTGCGGGAACGACGGCAGCCTTTGAACAGCTGAATAAATATTTTATGCTGATGCAGATGCCTGTTGTAGCTTCGCAATATTGGAATATGGTACATGGCGTCAATGCTGAAGAAGTAAAACAGGATTTGGAAGGCTTACAGACGATGCGTACGCTGGGCAGAAATATGGCTTTTTTACTGCGGTGCAAAGAAGCCGGTTTGCAGGCTGGTGTAGCATTACCACAGCAGGAAACGCCAGTTTTTACTAATTTTATTCGCAGCTGAAGCGTTTGTTTAAAGCTTTAGCTGCAGGTAAACAAAAAACTCCCGCAATGCGGGAGTTTTTTGTTAAAAAATAATTCAGCGCTTAGACTGTAATTTAGCAATAAATTTAGCTTTGTCAATAATGAAGCGCTCGTGGGTACCGTTGCCGATCGGTCCATGATCATCGCAGGCGCCTACCTTAAAGGTAAGCTTGCGTCCTTCAACGGCTATCAGTTTGGCTGTAGCAATAATTTTTTTCCCAAGCAGCGTGGCGGCTTCATGAGTGGTATCCATTTTGATGCCGACGCTGCTGGTAGAGGAGTCAAGGCATGGAAGGATCGCGTTGCAGGCGGCCTGCTCCATCAGGGCTATCATGGCCGGAGTAGCAAAAACATCAAGATCGCCGCTGCCCATAACTGCTGCAACATTGGTGGTGTCAACGATTGCTTCGGCTCGTCCTTGAAGACCGGGTCGTAGTTCAACTTTCATTTATTAAACCTGCCTTTCTGGGAATTAATATTTTATATACTGCTTACATATTAACCTGATTTTTAGCATTGTGCAAGTGGGTTTTTATTTAGTATAATAAAGAATATACTGCTGCTGGAAAAGTGGATCGGATTAGGCAACGGTAATTCTAGCGGCTTGAAGCCGCGGCGGGGAGCGAAAGCTATGCTTTTTTATGAAATAATCAACGATCATCCGGCAGAAGACCCGGCTCTGATCTGTCAAGATAAAATGCTGACTTATGGTGAAGTGCGTGAGGAAGTTACTTTATGGGCGGCGCATCTGCAGAGCAGCGGCGTATGTAAAGGCGATAAAGTCGGCCTGTTCAGTAAAAACTGCAATGAATTTGTGATCGCTTATTTGGCGATCATTAAAGCCGGCGGCGTTGTTGTTCCATTTAATTTTCAACTGGCGGCGCCGGAGGTGGCCTATATCGTTCAGGATGCAGGTATGCGCGTAATGGTGACGCGGCAAAAGCTGGAATTAGATGCCGCATTGCAGGAATGTGGCTGTGGCCCGCTCAAGCAGCTGGATTTCGAGGATATGCGTCAGCCTGTTGACAGGGGTTATGAAGATATAGCTATGGACGATAATGATAATTGTACGATCATTTATACCAGCGGTACGACAGGGCATCCTAAAGGAGCAATGCTGTCACATCGTAATTTGGTTGCCAACGCGAAAGATTTTACGCAGAGGGTTTTGATGTATTCTTCTGATAAGACCTTGTGTGTGCTGCCGATGTATCATTGTTTTGCCTGGACTGTTTCCGTAGCATGTCCTTTATTGCATGGCTGCTGCATAGTTGTACAGGAAAATTATACTTTAGCTGAAGCACTGCGGTTGATCCAAAGGTATGAAATAACACAGTTTGCCGGCGTACCGACGATGATACAGATGTTTGAAAAGGGTGCCGACAGCGGGCAGCTGGCATCAGTACGCTTTTTTATCAGTGGTGGTGCTTCCTTACCGCAAAAGCTGGCAAAAGATTTTAAGAAAAAATTTGGAAAGCCCGTACAGGAGGGTTATGGCCTGTCAGAGGCTTCGCCGGTCTGTACTGTTAATCCGGCTGAAAAAATCAAGGTCGGATCAATTGGACCGCAGCTGCCGAATGTAAGAGTTGAGATCCGTGATGAGGATGACAGACGGGTTGCCAGCGGCACGGTAGGCGAGCTGTGCGTCCGGGGGGACAATGTGATGTTGGGATATCTGAATCGCCCGGAAGAAACGGCTGCAGCTTTACGCGGCGGCTGGCTGCATACAGGTGATTTGGCATATCAGGATGAAGAAGGTTATATTTTTATCGTTGACAGGCTCAAGGATATGATTATTACAGGCGGGGAAAATGTTTATCCGCGTGAGGTCGAGGAAGCGTTGTATCATCATCCGGCAGTGCAGGAAAACGCTGTAGTAGGTGTGCCGGATAAGCTGCGCGGTCAGGCGGTCTGTGCTTATCTGGCATTGAAGGAGGGCGCGGCGGCGACAAAACCGCAGCTGCGGCGCTTTTTAATGGAGCGTCTTGCCAGTTACAAGGTACCAAAATATTTTTTCTTCTGCGAGCAGCTGCCTAAAAATGGTACAGGTAAGGTTATGAAGACAGCTTTGCGTGAAAATGCTATTGAAGATTTAGTTAATCGTCAGAATTAAGACAGGCGGTGTAAAATGCAAGTAGAATTGCGAAAGAAATATTTAGATTTACTGGATACGCTGCGCAGTTACGGCAGCGTTGCCGTGGCTTTTTCAGGAGGCGTCGACTCTTCGCTGTTATTGTATGCCGCACGCGAGGCTTTGGGTGATAACGTACTGGCGGTGACGGTAAGGACGCCAAGTTATCCGGGACACGAAGCGAGGGACGCGGCACAGCTGCTGCGCGAACTAAAAATACCGCATTTTGAAATCGGTGTCGATCAGCTTGCTGTTCCGGGATTTGCAGAGAATGGTCCGGAACGTTGTTATTATTGTAAACGTGCCTTATTTGAAACCGTTGTGGAGATGGCTGGGATGTATCATTGCAGCTGCGTCGCAGATGGTTCCAATATAGATGACGAAGGTGATTACCGCCCCGGGATGAAAGCGATAGCAGAGCTGGGGATCAAAAGTCCTTTTCGGGAAGTGGGACTTACTAAAGAAGAAGTACGGCTGCTGTCAAGGGAGTTTGAGCTTTTTACCTGGAATAAGCCTTCCTATGCCTGCCTGGCCTCACGTATACCTTATGGTGAAGTTATTACTGCAGAAAAACTGCAGATGATAGAAGCAGCAGAGCAGATTTTGCTGGATCTTGGTTTTGCCGAAATGCGTGTACGCTGTCACGGCAAATTGGCGCGCATTGAAGTTGCTGAGTCCGTTATTGAAAAAATTGCGCAGCCGCAGCTGCGCCGGAAGATCGTGGAAGCTTTCAGGAAGGCGGGGTTCCTGTATGTAAGTTTAGATCTGGAAGGGTTTCGCAGCGGCAGTATGAATGATACATTGACAGATAAGTGATTCTGAAAAACACTTCGGCCCCTTACCTCCAGCGGGTAAGGGGCCGTTTCCAAGGGATTACCGCCTTCACAAGACGGGAATATGTATATTAACTGATCATTTTACGATCACTACGGGGCATTCTGCATATTGCGAAATCTTCATGCTCACGCTGCCCATCAGCAGTTCGGCCAGCATGCCCATACCTCTGTTGCCGAGCACGATCATATCAGCTTCGGCAGTTTTGGCATATTCCAAAATCCTCTCAGCCGGGTCGATATCAACGATCAGACGATAGGATGCGGTAGTGCAGCCCAGCTTATCCAAAATACCTTTAGCGATATCAAGCGGAGTCGGATCCGGTTCTTTGGCTGCCATTTCAGCTTCTTCAATAGCATTTTTAGGTTTTCTTGGCGGAACTTTAGTGTAGTCGTAAGGTACAATAACATTGACTACCATAATTTCGCTGCCAAACGGTTTGCCGATGCCGGCTGCAAACTCCAGTGCACGCAGCGCAGTTTCGGAACCATCGAACGGTACAAGAATCTTTTTCATCATGGTAAATCCCTCCTTAAAACATCCGCGCCTATAGATCAGATCGGAAATGTTACAGGCGGTAGTGGTAACACTCCGCAAAAGTCAGGTTAAAATTTAGATGATTTTCAGATGACATCTTGTTTTCTTTTTGTATATACTTACTTCTACAAACGGATCAAAAATCCTGCTGCGTGAGCTGTTGAAACCAGTAAAATTTTTGCGAAAAATATTACAGAAAATGCTGGTTTTCAGGTTTCTTTCTGCAGATAAAAAAGCACTGACGTATTTAATAACGGCAGTGCTTTTTGTTATTTGTTAAGGGGCCGGGAATATTATTTTAAGAGCCCGTTGGTTGTAGTAATAACTTCGGGGGCACGTTCAAAAAGAAATTCGCCGTCGCGGACGGAACAGGCAACGGAAACGCGATTGCAGACTGCTTCAAATTCGCCTTTGGCATTGAGAACGATAAAGTTGGCCGGTTTGCCGGCTTCGATACCGTATTGATCGAGAATATTCAGGGTGCGGGCGCCGTTGACTGTAATCAGGTCGAGGGAGTTGCTGATTTCTTCGATACTCATCATTTGCGCGATGTGTATACCGGCGTCAAGAATATTCATCAGATTACCGTTGCCGACAGGATACCAGGGATCGCTCATGGAATCCTGGGCAAAGCAGACGTTGATGCCGGCTTCGTTCAATTCCTTGACACGCGTCAGGCCGCGGCGTTTGGGGTAGTTGTCAAAACGTCCCTGCAGATGGATGTTTTCGGTAGGGCAGGAAATAAAATTGACTTTGGAAAGCCCCAGTAATTTGAACAGCTTATAAGTATAGGCATTGTTGTAAGAATGCATGGCACAGGTATGGCTGGCAGTGGCTTTTTCGGCGATGCCGCTGCGCAGTGCTTCGGCGGCCAGGACTTCGATAAAGCGGGACTGGTCGTCGTCAGTTTCATCGCAGTGGATATCGACCATTTTGTCGTATTTTACTGCCAGTTCGAAAGCTTTCTGGACGCTTTTAACGCCGTCTTCACGTGTATATTCAAAATGAGGGATGGCTCCGACCAGGTCAGCGCCCATAGTGAGAGCTTCTTCAACTAATTTATCACCGCCCTGATAAGCATACATCCCTTCCTGCGGGAAGGCGATGATCTGCAGGGTGCAGGTATCTTTGACTTCTTCGCGCAGCTCCAGCATGGCCCGCAGGGCTGTAAGCTTGGGATCAGTCACGTCGACATGGGTGCGGATATATTGCACGCCGGTAAGGATCTCCTGTTTCATGGCCTGACGGGCGCGTTCTTTGATTTCTTCTTTGGTCAGCCTGCCTTTTGTTTCAGACCAGCGCTGGATGCCTTCAAATAAAGAACCGGTTTTGTTGGCTGCCGCCGGATTAAGTGCAGTGAAAACGTAATCAAGATGAATGTGGGGATCGACATAAGGCGGTACGGCGAGTTTGCCTTCAAGATCTACGACCTTCTCAGCTGTTACTTTTGCGGCAAGACCGGGGCCTATCTCTTTAAATTTACCATCAGTTATATAAATGTCCTGCAGGCCGTTCTGACCTTTTAATTTGGCGTTGGTGAATAATATGCTTTTCATTATAAAGTCTCCTTTACAAACTTAATGTTGTGGCGGAGGAGCTTCGTAACGAAAACTCTTGTCGCAATCAGTATAGCAAGTCGAAATATAAAAAGCACTGTATGAATGATACAAAAAGAGCAGTACTGACTTGTGCAAAAAATGCACTTGCAGGCTGGAATGTTTTTGGCCTTTTTGTACGTTGTGTACAAGGCTGAAGCGGGGGTATACTGAAAGCACAGTAAAGCTAGCTGCTGCACAAAAATAAACGGCCCGGGGACAGGACGAAAACTCTTAGTCAAGTAAGTTCCTAATTAAATGCGGCACTGCCGCAGGTCCTCACAACTTTCTTTCTTAAAAGAACAAAGCAACAAGGAAAAATGCAGGTAAACGACATTAAAATATGGATATTAAAGGAGCGATAAATCATGATCAGAATGAACGAAATGACCTGGATGGAATTTAAAGCGAAAATCGACGAAGGAGCGATCACTATTCTGCCTATCGGCGCCTGCGAACAGCATGGCCCCCATCTGCCGCTGTGTGTAGATACGGTTCTGGCTAACGGCTTTGCCGAAAGACTGGCGCAGCGTGTTGGCGGTATGGTAGCGCCGGCAATCAACTATGG
>ENA-OYZL01000395-OYZL01000395.1-human-gut-metagenome-genome-assembly--contig:-NODE-395-length-20127-cov-37.617876_pt1 | contig 20127 bp, 16 predicted proteins | sample MGYA00243292_ERZ653479 | MGnify/ENA primary metagenome ERZ653479 (study PRJEB26926, sample SAMN06165116) | human gut metagenome | biome: ENVO:00009003; feature: ENVO:2100002; material: ENVO:00002003... | reverse complement strand
AGATGTGTATAAGAGACAGGTGCTGCATCGCCCACGCCGCCCTGCAAAAAATCCTGCACAAGTCGAGATTCGATGACAGTTCGCCGCTTGTGGATTTCTTCCGGTTTGACCTCGGTGAAGAATGGGCTGCTTTCATCGAGTCCGCCAAAGACCTCGCCGGGCTGATTCTCGACACCGAGGCATCAGTGACGGACTTCGACATGGACGAAGACCAAGAACGCCTCAAATCGCTTCGCAAACCTTTTTTATCGCTTCTGGCAAAGGCACAGGCGATGGTGGATTGAACCGGGAGTCGAAAACAGATTGTATAACGCGAACAATCCACCTCCATCCCTTAACGGTTATCCTGCCGGTTATAGGAGGCACACGGGCTTGCCCGTCTGCCACGAAACAAAGGGAAGGGGGAGCCTAATACCCCGATAGGTCTCCGACCGTCGGTAGGCTGTCCGGGCAAGCAGCAAGCTGGGACAGGACGGATTGTCCAAACAACACGAAAAGAGTATGGCAGATCAAAAACAGGTACTTGATATGCAGGTGTCGAAAGGCATCACCGCAGCCCAAAGCAACGAACATTTGCGTGACCGCAGTGAAAGGGCGGAAAAGTACGCTATGAATAAGGGGAATTACGACCCCACACGCAAACACCTGAACTTCGAGATTGCACCCGGAGGCAAGATACGTCCCATCGACACGACCCGCAACATTCCGGAACGGATGGCAGACATATTGAGCCGTCGCGGAATCAAAGACCCCAACGAAGGATTGGCTGAACCGAAGTTCCGCACGGTGGTAAATATCATTTTCGGCGGATCTCGCAAACGGATGCACGAACTCGCATTCGGTACACAGCAGGTGGACTTTGAAGAAGGTGCGGACAACACACGCATCAGGAGGGAGGGCGATATCGAACGTTGGGCAAAGGATGTGTACTCATTCGTTAGTGGCAAGTACGGTGAGCAGAATATCGCCGCATTCATTGTACATCTGGACGAGTTGAATCCGCACGTGCATTGTACGCTTCTGCCAATCAAAGACGGACGGTTTGCGTACAAGGAGATATTCGCCGGAAAGGACAAGTTTGAATATAGTGCGAGAATGAAACAACTCCATACCGACTTTTTCGCCGAAGTCAATACCAAGTGGGGAATGTCGAGAGGAACGAGCATATCCGAAACGGGCGCACGCCACAGGACAACCGAAGAGTATCGCCGTATGCTCTCCGAGGAGTGTACAACCATCGAGGAAAATATCGACCGTCACCGGAAAGCACTCTCCGAACTTCAATCGGACATCCGGCTGGCAGAGCGCAGGGTCAAAGGACTTACGACAATGGTCGATAACCTTGAAAAGTCAAAAGCGGAAAAAGAGGCTCTGCTGTCGGCAGCCGAACGGGATTTGAAAGCGGACAGCGGTAATGCGGCAGAGTTGGCAATCCGGATTCAAACGTTGGAAAAAGAGTTGGTAGGCATCAACAAACAACTGGCAGACAAGCAACTGAAGTTACAGTCCGCTGACCGGCAACTGACCGACCTCAAGGAGGACATGGATGCCATTAAGGATCGTACCGAAGAACTCAAGGAAGAAGCCTACAAGTATTCACGTGATGTTCACTCCAAAGTGGACACCCTGCTCAAAGACGTATTGCTGGAAAGTGTGGTCGGTGAATACCGGAATGTATCGGCTCAAATGGACGTGTCGGAACGGCAGCTATTCGACGGTTCACTCGTTCAATCCATCGCGGAACGGGGCGCAGACATCATGCACTGTGCAACGATGTTGTTCCTCGGAATGGTCGATGATGCCACCACGTTTGCCGAAACTCGTGGCGGCGGAGGCAGTAAAAGCGACCTGAAATGGGGCCGTAACGAGGACGAGGACAACCGTGCATGGGCACTCCGCTGCATGAGGATGGCGAGCCGCATGATGCGTCCGGCCATCGGCAAAAAGCCCAAACGGTAAGTGGCACACATCTTACGATAAATCAAAAGTATAACGAATAAAATCATTGGAATATGACGAAACAACTCATTCTTATTTTCGCTGTGCTCTGCTCGTTGCAGGCACACGCAGGTGTACACTCCGTACAGGGAGATACTGTCCAACCTCCGTCATTCTATAATATCACGGAGGAACTTCAACCGATGCAACCCGTCTATCTCGACGGAGTGGTTCTTCCGATGTCCCGTACCGGCAACTGGTTTGTCAGCATTGCCGGAGGTACGACCGCATTTCTCGGTACGCCACTCGGTTGTGAAGACCTTTTCGGACGCCTGAAACCCTCGTATAGCCTTGCCGTCGGCAAATGGTTTACGCCATCGGTCGGTGCGCGTATCAACTACAGCGGTTTGCAGTTCAAGGATGGTGCATTGTCCACTCAGGACTACCACCATATCCATGCGGATTTGCTATGGAATGTACTCGGCCGCAGGTATGCCCGGCAAGATCAGGTGCGCTGGAATCTTGCACCTTTTGCCGGAATCGGACTCCTGCATAATGCCACGAATGGGCATACCCCATTGGCTATCTCATACGGGGTGCAAGGACAATACCGTATTTCCAGACGGGTAAATGTCGTGCTGGAACTCTCCGGCACTACCACCTTTCAGGACTTCGACGGCTACGGACACCCGAACCGTCCCGGTGATCACATGCTGTCGCTGACAGCCGGCTTCACATTTCACCTCGGAAAGATTGGCTGGAAACGTGCGGTGGATGCAACGCCTTACGTCCGTCAGAACGAATGGCTCATGGATTATGCCAACTTCCTGTCAAAAGAAAACAAGCGTTATGCAGACTTGAACGACCGGAACCGTCGGACATTTATTGAACTGAAGAAGATTTTAGAAATTGAGGGACTGCTCGACAAATACGGCAGTCTTATCATGGAAGACAGCATTGGTGAGCATCAAGGTTATCCCACGAATAATTACAGCGGGCTGAACTCACTTATGGCAAGATTGAGAAATCGACACTGGAACGGTATTTCCCCGCTTGATTCGACAAATACCCGATATGTCAATAATGACCGCTCACCCGAAAAATTGGCCATAAACGGTTCGGAGGATATGAAACTCATGCAAGCCGGAGGATGTATCGGCTCGCCTGTTTATTTCTTTTTCAACCTGAATACGGTTCATTTGACGGATGCCTCGCAGATGCTTAATCTCGATGAACTGGCTCGTGTGGCGAACAAATACGGATTGTCCGTAAGAGTAACGGGTGCGGCAGACAGTTCAACGGGGACTCCGGTTCTCAATAATTCATTGAGTACGTCGAGAGCAGACTATATCGTTGCGGAATTAGGGCGGCGCGGTATGCCGGTCGAACGAATCATAAAGGTGAGCAGAGGCGGAATAGCCGACCATGTGCCGGTTGAAGCCAACCGACACACGAAAGTGGAGCTGTTTTTCACCGAGGGGGAATAGACCTTTTGTATCAACTGTTATAAATAGCCAGAGAGGAGTTTTAGAAATGGAGAGCGGAACGGGAAGTGGAAGGTATGGAGTTTTTCAATCGGCTTTCAGAGGTGATGGAAACAGACAATGATTTGGCTGTTGGCGATATGGTGGCGTTCACGAATGATTACGGAGTGGTATTCGGCCCCAAAGAGGTATTGGCTTTCCGAAATGGAATGGCGGCAGATGCGTGTATATAGACAGTGATGCCTATTGTTTTCCTGACCGTCCGAACCAACTTACAATCCTAATCAAAGGAGGTGCGGAATGACAATAAACGGCACAATTACTGTTACGAGAGATATTCGCCAGTCGCATTACCGCTGCCAGTATGCCACCGAATTATGAAAAAGCCCGCTTACAAGCATGAGGTATTCCGGCAGGATGCCGTCCTTGCCCCACAGGAGCCTTATTCCGAAAAGTTCCGAAAGGGTACGACCGATATCGAAGCCGAATGCCTCAAGCGACGGGCGCACTTTGTCGGGGTGCAGGCAGGGGCGGTTGCGTTTGCGGGTGCATTCAGAGCCACTGCAATACAGGCATTTTCCGACATAGGCAAACCCACGACCTCCATATTTACGTTCCATTTCCAATAGTCCCTTTTCTATCCTGACCCGTTCCGGCCTGATAAATTCCTGCGTCATCTCCACCGGAATATCATTTCGGTCAGGTATAATCTTCGTCGCCATAAGGTGTGCATATTTATATTGGCGCAAAAATTCGTCGGTATCGAAATCAAAAGGAGGACACCCCCAACTGCAGCCGAAGTTAGGACACTTCTTACATAGCTCGATGAAGCGTTCATCGTCGCGGAAGCGTTCGATGTATTCATCTACGCTTATATCAGCCGTAAAATATTCTATCGTATATTCTGTTGTCACGACCGTACTTTTATAACTGCTGCAGCATCGAATGATACGCATTTATTCTTGAACAGTCGTTCGATGCAGCCGCTCCGCCGCATATCGTCGGTAGGCAGGCACGACAACCGGGGCGGGTCGATAAGTGCGATGCTGTCGGCGAGCGACAGGGCGATGTCGAGTTCGTGGGTGGAGAAAAGGATACACTTGCCTTCGTCGTGCGCCAGCCGAGCCAGCAGCGAGCAGAGTTCGTAACGATTGGGCAGGTCGAGAAACGAGGTGGGCTCGTCCAATAAGATGACGGGCGTGGACTGCGCCAGTGCGCGGGCGATCATGATGCGCTGGCACTCGCCGTCCGACATCTTGTCCATTGTGCGCAGGGCATAATCCGACATCCCCACCGAGGCGAGCGACCGCGCCACAATCTCCTTGTCCGCATCCTGCATCCGTCCTATCCAGTTGGTGTAGGGGGCGCGTCCTATAGCCACAACATCCTCGCATTTGAGGTTGGCGATGCGCGTGCGCTCGGTCGTAACGAATGCCAGCGTCTTTGCCATTTCGTCGGCTCTCATGTCAGAAATATCGCGTCCGTCGAGCAGTATCTCGCCCGTATAGCGGCGGTTGAGTCCTGCTATGGCTCGGAGCAGCGTCGACTTGCCCGTGCCGTTGCGGCCGATAAGCGCTGTCAGCGAGCCTTTCGGGATAGCGGCCTCCACTTCGTGGAGCAGCGTGCGCTCTCCATAGCCGATGGAAAAATCGTGCAGTTGTATCATGCCGTAAAGGATTTGTTGCGCAATACCACCCACACCACGATCGGGATACCCAACAATGCGGTGATGGCGTTTATCGGCAGGGTGAAGAACTTGGAAACGAGGTCGCAAAGGAGCAGCACCGCCGCACCTGAAAGAATCGTTCCCGGCACGAGCACGCAGTGGTCGGCCTCGCGGAAGAGCATCCGCGCGACATGGGGCATGGCCAGCCCGATGAAGCCGATCGGTCCGCAGAAGGCGGTCACCGTTCCGGCGAGCAGCGTTGTCGAGAGAAAGAGCAGCCCGCGCGAGCGGCGGATATTCAGCCCCATGGTCACGGCGTACTCCTCGCCGAAAAGCAGCAGATTAAGCGGCTTTATCGTGCATACCGCCAACAGCAGTCCGACAACGATTGACGGCACAAGGATAGTAAGCTGTTGCGCCGTCACGTCGCCCAGCGACCCCATCGTCCAGATGACAAAGGCTTTCAAAGCCTCTTCGCGGCTCAGGTATTGCAGGATCTGCACGACCGCCCCGACACCCGACGAGAACATCATGCCGAGGATCAGGATGACCATGATGTCCTTGATGCGGTGGCCTACGGCAGCGATTACCAGCAGCACGGCTGCCGCACCTATCCACGCAGCAGCGGCAACGCCTATCGACGAACCTACGCCAGCAAGTACCACGAGCGCCACGCCGAGGCTCGCACCCGAACTGATGCCGAGCACGTAGGGTCCTGCCAGCGGGTTGCGGAACAGCGTCTGCATCTGCAATCCGCTGACCGACAGCGCCGCACCCGCCAACAAGGCTACCACGGCTTTTATAAGCCGTATGTTCACCACAATTTTCACGGTCGTATGCGGACAGTTGCCGCCCGTCAGTGCCGCCCACACGTCAGCAACGGGGATACGCACAGCACCGACGGCCAGATCCAGCAGAAAAAGACCGGCCGTAAGTGCAGACAATGCGGTAAAGAGTATGGCCGAGCGGGAGCGCATTTATTTCACACCTTTTTGAGTTACAAGGATATAGTCAAAGAAGTCGCCACATGTGACCACAATTTGGAAATTCCGTTCTCCTCCGGTGTTTTTGTCAACTTTTATAAGAAGTGATTTATTTGTCGGCTTCTCCAATGTCATCCATTCATAAGTTCCAAGTTCACCGGTAGTATGGATGTCTCCGTTACCTTTGTACCAAATGTCTGATTGAGGAATCTCAACTCCAGACAACCACCAAAGGCCTTCCGAATTAATGACTTCGCTTCCTTCGTCAGAACCAAAGACTATTTCATGCTTTGAGAGTTTGATGTCATCATCCCAATCCCCATCCTTTCTCGTAAGGCTATTTTCCTCATGAGAACAAGACAGAAACAGCAATGATAGTAGAGTCATCATAAGATATCTATCCATATGTTACAAAGGCTTTATATCAAGAATCATTTGTATATTAACATTGAAATTGTAATTGACTGAAGAATTCTGGTCCCCATGTTCAACTAATTCAGGCCCATTTACGGGAGCTAACGAAAAGTGCTTATACCAACCATTGGCACTTCCTTCCCATCCCCAATTACAATAGAAATAGATAGCATGAGTTTCCATTAATCGCCCCGGCATTACGTATTTCATCCAAATATCCATAGCCCCATCAATAATCCAAGCATGACCTCCAGTATAACGCCCATAATCATCTGAGCCTGTATTACCTCTCATATATATTGGATTAAACGATTCTGAATAATGTGCTACAATTTTATCTTTATCGTATGTTTCTAATTCTCCACATGAATATCCTAATGATCTCAGAGTTTTAGGTACATTAGTAGATAGAGCACCACTTAAAAGAATACCATAATCCATATCTAAATATTTAGACCCTCCAAGACGATATAAGAACAAAGCCAAATCCGATTGCCCATTCTCTATTGCTGTCCAATTTAGGGGTTCCCCATCAATAAAATCGGGATGTTGATGATGAGCCATAATTAAACCGGTAGCTACCGCAACGCATCCAACAAGAGTCTTGGTCCCAGATATGGTAGGACAATAATAATTAAACGGAGTGCTTTGTCCCCAAAGTCGGTTTTTACCATATGGACCCCGTTTGTAAGAAAGGGCAATATCTGTTATTTGGTAAGGACTATTTATATTACCATCGACTTCCGGAATAGAAGCCCGTGAATTAGATTCATTAGAATTAATTTTTGTGGTAATTTCAGATTTCAGGCTATTGATATACAATGCTAAACCTTTGTTTTGGATAGTATCAGACAGATCAAAATTACCCTCTGTAGAGATCGCGTATATCGGATCCAATCTATAATCTGCCCCCAGTAATGCAAAACCGTCATCATAATTAACGATATATATCGCAGTGTCAGCGTTTACGTGAGAAGAACGAGAAGAAATGGTATTGCTAATAGAAAGAATTTGTATATTCTTTACAGATTTAAGAGATGATGCTCTTGAAACAGAAGCACCATTAATGCAGTCAAGAACCTTTTCGACATTTTTTAGTGCATCTTCAAGAGGAATAACATAAGAGACCTCATTATTATCATTTGAAATCGTTTCAACTCTCTGCTCATCTAAGAAATCTGTTGTTGAGCAACTTTGTAGCAAACAAATAATGGCTACAATAAAAAGTTTCACTTTCATAATTTGATGTATTTAAAATTAAAATAATTGCTTGTAATAGACGAACGGTTCCTCCACCAGTTCGGGGTGGAAGATCTTTATCAGGTCGCGCAGCACGATGTCCGGATTCACAACTGCCGATTCCCAGTAGTCGTTGCCCCCGGCGGCGTTGATACGGGCGTTATTGTTATACACGAAGCCGTTCCGGACGCAGCGGATGTCGGCGAACTTCGGGCAGGCAGCCTTCAATTCGTCGAGCGTGTTCGCCATGCCGACATTCAGCCACACGTCGGCGTCCGATGCCAGCAGGTAAGCCTCCTCCATATCGATGGACGTCGAGGCGTTGCCCGTGTTCTTCTTGTAGATGTAATCGCCTCCCGCATCCGTAATCAGCCGCACGGCATAGCTCCCGGTCGAGGGCATGAACCACGAATCGCCGTAGGGCGTATTGAGCATCACCGACGGGGCGTCGAGGGCGTTGTCCGCCACCCGCTGTTTCAGAGCGTTGTACCGGACGGGAATTTCCACGAAGACCTTTTCGCCCTCCGCACGCCGGCCTACGACCTCCGAGAGTGCCACTAACCACTCGGCCTTGCCTAACGGAGACTCCTCCAAGTAGTCGCCGACATAAAGAAACGGGATGCCTGTCTCTTTCAGTTTGCCTTCCGCCGAGCTCGCCCCGTTCACGCCGAAGAGCAACACCAGGTCGGGGTCGAGCGACAGCAGCAGCTCGTAGTTGATGTTCCCCTCGTAGCCGACATCGCCTATACTGTCGCGGCGTGCCTGAATATCGGGATTGGAGATGTAGTCGATGCCCGACACGCCGACCACGCGCCCGGCTTCGCCGATGGCATCGAGCATGGCGATATGGGTCGAGGACATGCAGACGATACGTCCGGCATCGCCTTCGAGTACCTGCCCCCCGAATCCCTCGGGTGCGGTCTCGCCGTCGCGGGCGATGAAGAGGGCTGTCTCGACACCCTCGGCACCCTGCCACGGATTCGTAACGGTGAGCAATACGCTCTGCCTGCCGTCGGCGCCTTTGATGTCGAAGCCCGAGGCGTATTCGGGCGTATAGACTGACCGGTTGAAATCGGTGAGGTTGGAACTTTTGTTGCGACAGCCTGCCAATGCCAGCGCAAGCAGCAGTATCAGGCTCAGGCTCAGTTTTTTCCATGCTTTCATATCGTTGCGGATTTTCGTTTACTGTTTTTTATTGTTTTTACCGAACTTCGGGGTGATGCCGATGAACAGCTCGAAGTTGATGCCCGGCATCGGACGCGAGAGCACCGAGAGATAATCCTCGTTGAAGAGGTTGTTGACGGCGAATTTCAGTTGCAGATCCAAGGGCTTGAACGAAAGCCCCTTTTCGAGCGAGATGTTGCTCATGAAATACTCCGGCAGGTGTCCCGTCAGCGTGTAGTCGTTGCTCGACATGGTGAAACGCTCCGAGTAATAGGCCCACTTGTAGAGGAACGCCCACGAGCGCCATGAAAGGCGTCCCGTCAGCGAGGCGGAATGTTCCGGAACGTAAGGCAGCTGTTTACCTACCGACTGGTCGGCCGGTGACATCTTCTCGCCCTCGTTGATGGAGGGCGTCCACGAGTAGGAGCCGTTCAGGTCGATGAGCCAATCCTTCGCCGGTTGCAGGGCGAGGTTCGCCTTGACTTCGACGCCGTAGGCGTGCACCTTCTTCACGTTGCGCGGCGAGAAGAATCCCTTGGTCGTGGGCAGCCAGATGATCCAGTCGTCGATGTAGGAGTCGAACCAGTTCGCGCTGCCGCTCAATTTGTAGACGCTCTTCTTGCCGACCTCGAAACTGACGCCCGCGTCGTAGCTGAATCCGTGCTCGTTTTTCAGGTCGGGATTGCCTCCGGGGAGGAAATAGAGGTCGTTCAGCGTCGGGAAGCGGTAGTTGCGCGATACGGAGGCCTTGGCGACAATGTTTCCCTTTTTCGACAGGATGCCGTCGATGAAAAACGCCGGGATGAGCGGCACCCACTTATCGCCGTACATCTCTTCGCGCAGCACCACCGACATGCCCATGCGGTCTATGGGCTGCCACTTCGCCGAAAGGGAGCCGGAGAGTTCCACGCGCCCCTTGTCGTAGCCGACGATGGCCTTGTTGCCGTCCTGCAGGATGATGTTCTTGTCTTCGCTGCGCACCAAATGCTGATGAAGCGATACGTTGGCAGTGAAAAACCACCGCTTCGAGGGGCTGTACTCGCCCTCCGCCTGACCGTAGAACGTATTGACCTTGCTGCGCGAGCGCGTCATCGACGCCCAGTTGTCGGGGGCTACCTCCCGCTTGTAGTCGTAGGCCATCCACGTATGGATGTAGCCGCCCTTCACGCCGACTTTCCAGTTGCTTTTGATGTGGTCCCACGACACGACGCCGCGGAACGTCTGCTCCCGCTGGCGGTTCTCGAAGTCGGTCGCGTCGCCGTAGTCGGTCGTGAGCATCGGCAGTTCGCGGTTGGAATGGATATACCAGGCGTTCAATCCCACCTTGTCGCCGTTGCGCGTGTCGTAGTACACCTCCTGCAACAGGTGCAAGTCCTTAAACGAGCCGCTGCGGTTGCGCTCCACGGGGTGATACTGTCCGACGATGTTCTTGTCGTCGTCGTAGATGTTGATCTTCTTGTCGTGGTTGGTGTACTTGTAGTCGTTGGGCGACGAGGAGTAGACCGCGCGGGTGGAGACGTGCCAGCAGTCGCTGCCGTAGGTCAGACGCAGGAATTCGTCGAACGTCTTGAACGAACCTATGCCCTGCACGTACTGGGCGTTGAAGCCCTCGCCGACATGGGGCGTAGTGGCGAGTTTGACGAGCCCGCCGATGCCGCCGCCCGTCTCGTTCACCGACGAGGTGCCGTGAAGCAGCGACGCCTGGTCGATGAAATAGGACGGTATGGTGGAAAAGTCGGTCATGCCGAGCATGGGATTGTTGATGCGCATGCCGTTCCACGTCACCTGCGTGTGGGAGGGCGACGTGCCGCGAAAGGCGACCGTTGAGAGCGTCGCGCGTCCGTAGCTCTTGACGAATACCGACGAATTGAACGTCAGGATGTCCGCCATCGAGAGGGCGATGTTCTCTTTCAGCACGAGCGAGTCGAACTTCGTCTTCTGCACGCCGATCTCCTTCATCGGCCGATGGCCGATGACCGTGACTTCGGGGATCTGGTAAACGCGCCGTGTGATTCCTTGCGCGAACAGCACGGAGGGGCAGACGAGCAGCAGCGAGAAGAGGAGTATGTATTTCGTATGGGTCATTCGTTTCCGTTTTTAGGGGTTATTATTTTCTGACAGGATGGTTGCGGGCGGTGCCGGAGCGGGCATCTGGCGCGTGTCGAACCCGTGTTCTTCAAGCAGCTGCCTATATTCTTCCTCGAAGGAGAGGTTCAGATGAATTTTCGATTGTTCCCTGATGAAACGTCTGACCCGTTCCAGATCGCCGAACGAGACGCTGAACGAATCGAAACCGGGAGCCCAGCCGGAAAATTCGGCATATTCCGGATACCTCAGATGAAGCACGCCGGTAGAACCTTTCACCTTGTTCACTATCTTGTTGAAATTATCGGGTTGCGGGATTTCGACAAGGATATGCACGTGATTCAAAAAAGCGTTGGCGGCATAGACATGACAGCCTTTTCCCGAGAAAATCTGTATTATCCTATCGAGCAATATCTCTTTCCCATCCATAGGGATGGTCATCTTGTGTCTTTTGGTGGTAAAGACGAGATGGTATATGTGCCGTTGCTTGCTCATTACTTCCAACAAAATGCACCGGGGATGATGCCGACATAAAATTCATCAATCAGTACGCCCTCGGACGAGTAGCGGTAGATCATGCCCTGCTGCTGGTAGTCGATGGCATCTGCTACATACACCTCCCCGTTGGCGGGGTTCACCGTCAACCCGTAGTAAAGCGTGCCGCTGTATTCAAGGAACGGACGCACCGGTACACGGGCGGCGTTCACGTCCATGCTCCAGATATCCTTGTTGATCCAGTAGAGCTTATCCCGCTCGCCGTTGAGCTGCACCTCCGAGGGCCAGTCGCCCAGTTTGAACTTGAACTGTTTCTCGACGGTGAACGTCTCGGCGTCGATGCGGTAGAGCGACGGGGCTTCGTAGCCGTAGGGGCTGCCCTCGTAGCCGCCGTCGGTGACCGTCCACATCTTGTTGTTGCAATCCATCACGAGCGACGTGGGCTGGATGCCGACTTTCAGTTCGTCGACCACTTGGTCGGTCTCGGTGTCGATTTTGATAATGCGGTTCTGGTACGACCAGCAATTGCAGTAGACGTATTTGCCGTACTGCACCATCTGTTCGGTCGAGCCGCTCTCCATCGTCATGTCCGGCACCTGAATGTAGCCGGTTATCTCGTATTTCTTCGGGTTGATGATGAAAATACGGTTGTCCCACAATTGGGTGACGTAGGCTTTCTCGTCCGAGAGGAAGTGGATATAGCGCGGCGAGGTGAGGTTCTCGATGCGTCCCACCTCCTTGAAGGTGTTCAGGTCAATGGCGAAGATGACGTGCGAGTTGTTCACCACCACCCAGCCCTTGTTGTCGTGGATGCACATCGACTGCGCCACATCGCCGAGCTTCATGCCATTGGCGCGGAAAAACACTTCGTTTTGCACCGTTTTGGTCGCGGGGTCGTAGTAGGAGAGCGTGGCGTTGCCGTACTGGAAATTGCCCTCGTTGGTGATGAACAGCCCGGAACCGGAGGCATTGAACTCCTCCACTGCATCGCTGTAGTCCCATTTCATGCAGGAAGACAGAAACAGTGACGCAACTACGCTCCACAGCAGGTATTTCAGTTTGTGACGGGTCATATCGTTCTTGTTACGGTTAATCCTCGGTATGGATGCCGTAAGGTATCCATACCGAGGATTGGTAGAAAGTTTATTGTTTCGTTATACCTATTCGGCAGGCGTGTACCGACCTTCTTTCATATCCCGCCAAGTGGGATTGTAGGCGCAGCCCGTCACAGTCCAGTTCTCCTCCGAAATATTCCCATTTTCAATGAATTTTCCGAAGAATGTAAAATCGGATAAAGAACTCGAATTATAGAAATAACATCCACCAAGTCTTCCTAACTTCGGCATTTCTATGTTATTGCCTTTGTATGTATTTAAAACAAGTGTACCGTCGATATCAGTTAGCGCAGGACACGAGAGTGAATTGCCGCCCTGAACGGCCAATCCCTTGCCTCCGACACGTGTCAATGCGGGGAAAGAGGCTCCCCCGGTTTGAATTCGAATGTTGATGGAGCCAACGGGAGGAGTTGATTCCGAGTTATTGGCATAAGCCGGATCATTCGCACAACAAACAGTTTTCAAGGAACTGAAATCATAACTTGTCACCAATGCCATCACATACAATTGTCCTCCCACAGACTCCAGATTAGGCATGGAAACGGTAGGTCGGAAATTCGGAGCAGTTTTTTTCCATGAGATATTGAGGTATCCACCGACCTCTTTCAAGTCCGGAAAACTGATTGCGTTTCTGTAAGTTGTCACATTCATTACCAAGGAAAAGTTCCCTTCCACTTTTTCCCAATTGGTAAATGTAAAATTGTTTAATCCTGCGCCGGATGCAGTGAGCTCGACTTCGGAAATAGTCGTCTTGTTCTCGAAAGCAGGTACATTCGGTTTAAGGACGATTTGCAATTTGGCATTGAGAATATCAGGAGTGGATAACTTTTCCAATGCGGGGCAAGTTTCGATGCGGACTGTTGCCAGCGACTCCCCGGCCGGGGCTGTAAATTCCACAGCGGGAACGGCAAGGGTTGTTGCCGAGGACAGGCCTTCGAGCCAAATTCCGCCGCATTGTTTCAAAGACGGCATCGAGATATCCGTCAAAGCACCGAAGTTCGTCAGCGTCAGCACACCTCCGACCTTTTCCAGTCCGGAAAGGTCGCCCAAGGAAGTAAGGACGTCATTATACGTGATATACCCGCCGATGACCGCAACGGCCTTGACAGAGCAGATTTTCATATTTCCATCCACGTTGCGCAGAGCTTCAAGACCGATGGTTTCGAATGCCATAGGCAAATACTCGCAATCAATGTTTCCGACCTCTTTCAGTTTGGGAAGGGCGATCGTTTTCAGCGGTGCGATGAAGTTCACGCCCAAAGTTCCTCCCACTTTTTGAAGGTTCGGAATCGAGAAAGCCTCCAGATTGCCTTTCAGGGCCGGAGGATCGTATCCCGACGTGCTGCCATCCTCGAACTCCCGTTTCAGGCAACCTTCGACGATAAAGTCGTTTCCTATTTCCGTCAGTTCGGGCAATTCGATATTTTCAATGAGTTCCGATGCGAGCGATATGCCTCCGGCTTTCGTCAGAGTCTTCAGTTCCATCCATTTCAAATTATTGTTCCAAATCGAAATGTTGCCGGTAACTTCGGTCAGTTTCGGCATAGAAACGTGGTTCAGGACAGCGGTAGAGGGGATCTCCTCGGTACCGACCGACAAGCCGCCTATTTTCGTCACCTGTTCCAGACCTGTCAAATCCGTGGCTTTGAAACTGTTTTTCAGGATAATATTTCCCGAAACGGATTTCAGATTAGAGAGCTTCTCAATGGATGTAATGTCTTCCCCATCGTCTGTGCCGATTGTAAGGTTTCCGTCGATAACCGATGTTCCCTTTTTCTGAAACGCTTCGATTTCGGTCATCGTCCGCAGGACGACATCGCCTTTTTCTTCGATTTCATCACGGGTGATCCTGTAAGTGTATTCGTTTGTCGCTCCGTTGTAAGAAGTGACCCTGAATACCTGCTCCCGATTCCAGTCGATGGTCTCCTTGACAGGGTCGGGATCGATGGTCGCACTCGGGGTGTATTCTATGGTGGCGACAGCGGAAGTCAGCGTAACGGTGTATGGAACCGACACGGTTATATCCTGTCCTTCTATGGTTGCGATATACATGTCATCATCGACGGATAGCGATAATGCCGTAATAAAATTATCGTCGGCATCCGCCGGAATCACAGCATCCTCCTTCGAACAGCTGCCCAGCAATACTATAGCCGAAAGCAGCAGTATTAAGAATCTTAATTTCTTCATTTTTTATTGATTTAACATTGAATAATCTTGAAAACCGAATACTTCGGTCGAAATTTCGCCGAGCCATCCGCTCTTGGCATTGACTCCGACCTGAACTTTTATGAAATCGACGTATTTCAAATCGACGGGGCTTCCGTCGGGATAGATGGCGTTGGATATTTTGAATCCGTTGCGTTGGCCGCTTCCGTCTTCCGAGTCGTTGCCTTTCAACCGGTCGCTTCCCATATTATCCGCATACCCCCAGTCGTAGGCTTCATTCGCCCAGTAGCCCGTATTGGGATCTTGCCTGTTTTTAGCAGGCAGCCGGGTGCCGCGCAAGGTGTAAGTATCCGAAGGAATCCATGCCGGATAGTAATAATCCTGACGATGGTATTGTTGCAGATAATCGATATGTCCGCTCCCGCCTTCCGAGTCTGTCCACTCCACGTTCATTTTCGGCGCCGACGGTTTGTAGTATGTTACGGCATAATCCTGAATCGTGCCCTCTTTGCCCGTTTCGCTGCCCCGCAATTCGTACCACTCGTCGTCGGGCAATCCGTTGTGGTTGATATCCTGCATTACCCAGACAATGCCCGGTTCGTTCGATCCGCCATTCTGACTATTGAAGGCGTTTCCCTCTATGGTAAAATCGTAATCGTTATCGGTTTTGGCGATGCTATGGTCGAATCCCACGATGATATAGCCGCCGAATCCGCCAAGCGATACGAAATTCCGATTGGATAAACGTTGCTCGGCCCAAGCATTAGCGGACTCAGGTGTCGTTTCATTTCCGGTCATTCCCCCGATACCTGTTTCTCCGATGAACTGCCCCGGAGCCGGAGTCCATTCATATACTTTATTTTGGACTTTGGAACTGTTGCCGTTTTTCGGACGCAGTAAGTCCCCTTCCTTTTCAGAAACGCAAAACACCGTCACACTTGCCGTTATGCTTGTCGCTGATCTGGTGATGTTTTTGGTGAGGGTCTGCGGTGAGACATCCTTTTCTGTTACAGTGACCGTTACTTTGTATGTTCCGGTTTCTGTTAGGGTCAATTTATAGGTTTGGTCGGTGCAGGCGGCAGGTGTATCGTTAATTGTCCACTCGAACATCGGATTGTCGAAATACTCCAGATTGGGCGTAAGATAAATCGTCCGATCTGCAAACGTGTAACGGTCGGTAGAGGTCTGAAAATAAGACGGCGACGGAAATTCAACCGCGTAAGGCAGCGTTTCCACTACTTCGACAATTATCTCCCGCGTGGTCTCACCGTCTATGTTTGATGCCTTGATGGTAATGGGATAGGTGCCCAACTCCGTTTCATGAAACGTGTAGGTCTTATCTGTCGATACTATGTCTCCATTTCGTTTCCATTCTATCTTGAATCCTTCCAGATCGTCGTGTTGTATCGTTGGAGCGAAGATATAGTCTGTTCTGGCAACGACTTTCAGACCTTTGGACGGTATGACCAACGAAATTACAGGCGGTGTAAGTTCCAGAACCTCCACTTTCAACTCTTCTTCCGCTTTTCCGGCAGGAGTCCGCACACAAAAGGTTATATAGTATTCTCCAACTTCATCCCATTTCATCGTGAGTTCCCTGTCACGACCGATAATCTCATCTTCGAGATACCAAATATAAACAGCATTATCTGCGTTTTCGACTTCGGGAGATAAGGTCAGTTCCCGACCAATCTTTGCCGTATAGATACCTGTTTCGTTATCTAAAAGGATGCGGGGAACGAGAGGCTTTTCTTCGATGATTTCATCGTCTCTATTGCACGCTGCAAGTACGCACAATAAAAACAGCCATAATATTTTTCTCATCAAGGTAAAAAGGGGCTGCCTGACAAGTTTGGGCTGCTATTCGAGTCCTTTTTCGAATATGTAATTCTCAGAGGGTAAAAAACTTGTCAAACAGCCCCATGAATTTAATTGAACGTAATATCGTCTATGCAAAGGTAGGCGGGCGTATTCAACCCGTACTGGCTGTTGTCGGAACCTACGAAGTTAAACTTGATTTTGGCGACAGAACCCAACGCGGACAAATCCCATTTCGTCCATCTTTCTATGGCCGGGGTTGCAGTTGCCGAATTTTCCCGGTAGTCTGCCAGATAGAACTCGACGGGATTCCCGTTGTTGGTTGCACTTCCGTCGGCTTTATAGCCGTATGCCAACACCTTGAACCAGCCTTTATTCGTTACGAGGGACTGTGCAGAACCGGTCCAACCGTCATCTTCTCCGTCGTCCCAGTAGTTCCCATGAATGATGACTCCGTAAGTATAGGCACTGTTACAAACATACATGTATTGGATATTCCTGTTTACCAGATTTAAATCACCATCACGGAAAGTAAATTCAGGCATTGCCATGTAGGTGGAATTGTACTGATCCTGATAACCATAGACGATACCGAAATTAGACCCGCTATATCCGGCATTACTTGCCCCATCGGCTACGGCTGTATTGTATACACTACACTGATTCTGATAAGAGTACCACCAATCTTGAGAATGCGTGGTTCCATTAGAACGAATGTTCCAATTAGATGGAGCAATACCTCCACAATAAAATTTTTGGACTCCATTTATTGTATTGAACTCTGTATAGAATCCAGTACTTGCCTCATACCAACCAACAACATCTCCATTGTACAAATTGGCTCCATAAGAAGTGGGTCCTGCCAGTTCGTCCTCTGTGGCATTGTCGAAATTGATGACTTGTGTTGCGAACGTTGCGCGGGTTTGAATCGCACTCTCATCATACGAAGAAAGGAAATCATCGTCGGATGAACATCCCGTGAACACTGCGGCGGCAACTGCTACAGCTGCCATTGCCATAAATCTAAAATTCTTTTTCATAACTCAATTATTAAAAGTTAAACAAAAAAGTTTAAGCACACATTCGTTTTCTTTGCGATAGATTTGCAACGAATGAGAAATCGGTTATCAAAAAGAATGCAGGTAATCTTTGGAGGAGCCTCTGTTCATTTTGATTTAATGCCAATTATCCCGTGGTCACTAATCATATCTCATCAAGCAGGTCTTCTGGCTCATCCCGCTTATCGCGCCTTCCCAGCTTTCACCAGTGGCAAAGAGTGCGATAAACTTTAATTAGGACTTACAGCTGCGAGTACAGCTCCGGATTCTCACCGGATTCCCTTTTAATTCCAATCGACACTTCGATAGGAAACTTGACAGGTGCAAAGTTAAGAGTTATTTTTTATATAATCTTTATTTTTCTCCGTTTTTTTTTGATGACAGCTTTTATGAATGTAAAATCATTTATTTTTCAATTCGTCTTCTCCCCTCATGTCGGCAATTCCTGTCGGGTGATTTTTATGCAAAGGTACAGCGTTCGGTCAATTGCCAAGAGCCGCAAATGCTAACGTTTTACGAATTTTACAGCAGCCTTCCGCAAATCACAGATTGGGGTATTCCGTAAAATCCGTCCGCCGTTCACTTGTCTTATTTGCCTCGATCCGTCTGTCAGTCTTGCATAAAATCAATCCCGCAAGGAAGCCGAAAGAGCTTCAAGAAAAGGGAAATAAAAAGTTTAACAAATTAAGAATCACAACTATGCACAGCAGGATTTTTCAAATTTCAACGGAGCCGATAGACAAAGAGAACTATCTGAATGAAGACACGCTCCAACAAGGAGACGGGAGTTTCTATGACTATTGTTCAGAGATAGACGATGACGTCCGCAAAGAGGATATTGCCAATTTGGTCAATTATGTCCTACCCAAAGGGATGTTCGAACTTATATCCGATGACACCCTGCGCTACAATGGCGGTATAGAGCAATGGAAAGAGGAATATGTCGCCAATGTCAAAAAGAAAGCGGAAGCCCTTACGGTAGATAATATGTTGGAATGGAGTTCGACCTATTATCTCAAACAGGCAGTGGAAAACCCGCTTGATGTCGCCTATCATTTCTATTTAGCCGGGGAGGGCTGCCAGTCTTTTGCCGAACAATCTTTTGCATTTATGGAGTTTGTCTGCGGTCTTGAACCGGGAACTACACTTTACATCGGAGGGGTCATCGACTACCATTTCTGATGCAATGAATGAATATCAAAGAGGGAGCAGACTCATATCCAGCCTGCTCCACATTTTTACGTCACCTTTAACGCCGCATTCCGCCGCTGTATTCTGCCTCTTGTAACACTTCCCGATATTCTTCCATCTCGTTCAGCTTTTCATTAACCTTTTGCAGGTTGGCGTCCAATTCGGCATTGTGGTCATACGGAAACTGATGCTGGGCAATAAAGCCTGCATTGGCAGCCTGTCCTACATCCAATGTATCTGATTCCCGGTTGTATTCAACATACAGCACGTCACCGTTCGGCATCTCGAATGCCGGCATCTTTTGCTGTGCTATAGCGGAGAACTGCTCTGCGGCCATATCCTTGGCAACCTCTTTGATTGTCTCTCCGGCAAGATCGACACCGTAACGCCGGATATGGTCACGGACTTCCTGCTCCGTGAATTTCAACATCACTTCGTAGGTTCCCCCGACACTCCCATTGTACACTACGGCAAAATTCTTATCCTCGACAAGAAGGTCGTTACCCTTGTTGTTCGTAGGCGATGAATACGTGTATTTCTCGTTGATGCCGTTGCCGTCGTAATACTCCTTGGCGAGCGTCAGCAATCCCTCATAGTCCCCTTTGTCCTTGAGTTCGTCGAGTTGCCTCGTGTCATCGGTGGACTGGAGATAAGCCACCGATGAATAGTACACCTTTTCTTTCGGGGCAACCTCTTGTTCCTCACCGATGTGCTGCTCCAACTCCTGCGCAATCTTATCCACCCTTTGCGTAATCAGCGAGGCCGCCTTTTTCACATCGAGCAACGTGGTCTTGATGAATTGCGGCGATTCCTTCAACTCATCGAGCCACCCTTTGAGATAGGCGCAACTGTCCTCCTTGATATGCTTGGTCATGCCGTAACGTTGGGCGACCAGTGCGCTGCCGAGTTCGGCCACCAGTTCCTCACGTGCATATTCCGGAGAACCGAATGAAGTCGGCTTGAACCGGTCGAGCACACTTTCCGCACCGGTCGAGTGCGTCATCTCGTGGAAAAGCGTTCCATAGAACGATTCTCCCGATTTGAACTGCTCTTTTTCCGGAACGATGATTTCATTCTTCGTGATTGAGTAGTAGGCACTGTCCTGATGCTTCGGCGTAATCGGACAAATCCAAAGGTTGTCCTTTATCATCGTATCAAGGGGTGCGAAACTGAAATGCTCGCCACCCTCGATTGCCGGACGCACATTTTCCTCCTCCAGCTTTTTCCACAACTCCGGACGAGCTTCCTGCAAATTGGTCTGTAGGCTCGGTATGCAGCGCCTTACCGCCTTACGGCGGCAGGTTTCCG
>ENA-OYZL01000388-OYZL01000388.1-human-gut-metagenome-genome-assembly--contig:-NODE-388-length-20452-cov-9.154238_pt1 | contig 20452 bp, 24 predicted proteins | sample MGYA00243292_ERZ653479 | MGnify/ENA primary metagenome ERZ653479 (study PRJEB26926, sample SAMN06165116) | human gut metagenome | biome: ENVO:00009003; feature: ENVO:2100002; material: ENVO:00002003... | reverse complement strand
TCTACACGCGTAAGATCGTCGGCAGCGTCAGATGTGTATAAGAGACAGTATCATAGGAATGCTGCTTGAGGAATACGACATCAAGTCTGCAAAGGATATTGAGGATGCCCTCAAAGACCTTCTTGGAGGGACGATCCAGGAAATGCTTGAGTCCGAAATGGACGAGCATCTGGGATATCAGGAATATGAGCGTTCCAGCAATCCTGACTATCGCAACGGCAGGAAAACCAAGAAGATCCGCGGAAACTTCGGAGAAACTGAAATAGAAGTGCCGCAGGATCGTGACGGCAGTTTTGAGCCCAAGGTCGTAAAGAAGCGTCAGAAGGATATCTCAGGCATTGAGCAGAAGATAATATCACTGTATGCTAAAGGCATGACCACACGCCAGATAAGCGAAACTATCGAGGATATCTACGGCTTTGAAGTCAGCGACGGTATGGTATCAGATATCACAGACCGCCTTCTCCCGCAGATAGAGGACTGGCAGAAACGTCCATTGGAAGAAGTATATCCGATAGTATTCATTGATGCAGTACACTTCTCAGTACGCGATAACGGACAAATCAGGAAGCTTGCCGCATATGTGATACTGGCTGTCAGCATGACAGGTCACAAGGAAGTCCTTTCAATACATATCGGTGAAAACGAGAGTGCCAAGTACTGGCTCGGCGTTCTGAACGAGCTGAAAAATCGCGGAGTCAAGGATGTTCTTGTCATCTGCGCAGACGGTCTCACAGGCATGAAGGAAGCCGTATCAGCAGCCTTTCCGCAAACTGAGCTTCAGCGCTGTATCGTTCATCAAGTAAGAAATACGCTGAAATACGTCGGAGAGAAAAACAAGAAGGAGTTCGCAAACGACCTGAAAACGATATATCATGCGCCTTCCGAGGACGCTGCTCTGGAAGCCCTCGACCGTGTCACAGAAAAATGGGAAGACGATTATCCCAATGCTATGAAGAGTTGGTACAAGAACTGGGACGTAATATCGCCAATTTTTAAGTTCTCCTCCGACGTCAGGAAGGTCATTTACACCACCAACGCCATTGAGAGCCTTAACAGCGGCTATCGCCGTCTGAATAAGCAGAGAAGTGTATTTCCGAGCGATACAGCGCTCCTGAAGGCTCTGTATCTTGCAACGCATGAGATTGCCAAAAAATGGACTATGCCGCTGCGAAACTGGGGCAGAGTTCTTGGCGAGCTGGAGATCATGTACCCCGACAGGCTCGGCTGAGCCGCCGGATATCAGCCTGATTCCATTCCGGCAGGCTGATATCCAAAGAACCTTGACAAATTACAGTATCCGTTGTATACTGTAAAAAAATTGGAGCGGTTATTTTTTAGTCGCTCCAATATATCACTTTTATCACAGTTTTTGAATTTACAGAGATTTTTTCGCAGAGTCGCTTTATTAACTTTTGCCTTACTCAACAAGGAAAAGTATAAGAATACCAACATCATTTCAATTGCTACATTGACAATCTCAATGATATTTTCAATCAATACGGGCAACTCGATCATCTCCCTGTTGCATAGTTAAGATAGCGAGCAACTATCTCATCTTTATATGTTTTGCCTATGGGGATTTTTCTGCCGTTGCTTAGAATAATATCGTACTTGGTAATATTCTGTATATGGTCAAGATTTACAAGTATTCCACGGTTTATAATAGCGAAATTGTACTTTAACAACTCGCCACACACAGTTGAAAAATCGCCGCCGTACTCCAATTCACCATTAACTGTGAATAGTGATACCTTTCTTCTATGTCCCTCAAAGTAAAGAATATCTGTCAGCCTGAACTTGAATGACAGATTTTTATTATTGAAAGTGAAAGTTCTAAATCGCTGCTGGCACTCAGCAATGATAGAATTTAGCTGTTTGGTATATACATAGTCTGGCTGATTTTTCAATATATAGCGAAACGCTCCCACATCGTAGCCCTTAACGGCAAATTCGGCATAATTCGTCAGGAAAGAAATAATAACTGAACCATCTATCTGTCTGATTCTTTCAGCGGTCTGCAATCCGGTCAGATCGGGCATTTCAACATCGAGTATGATGACTTCATACATTCCCTTGACATAGAAACTCAATAAGTCTCTCCCGCTTGTAAATTCGTGTATTTCGCAGTCGGGGAGTTTCATTTCTCTTAATCTGTTATGAAGTTGTTTTAAGAATACAGGTTCATCATCAACGATAGCAATATTCATAGCAATCACCTCACAATTGGTCATGCTTTATGTATCAGTTATCATTATACCACATCGGAGAGATTATTTCAAGAGAAAAAATAGCTATGCCTCCATTAATAGTTTCGGAGACATAGCCTCATGTTGCGTTATTTTATATTCATCGAATATGGTCTATTGCCTGATTTAAGAGTGGGTGTACTTATAAGTGCTTCACAGACGCAAATCCAAAAACTCTTGTACAACGCATACCCGGACGAGAGGGCTGCAGAGTGTACTCAGCCGACGGACTGAGCATAACGCTTACGGGAACGGCAGGAGGCTTCGGAGGAAAGACAGGACTTTACGAGATCATAGGACTTCCGATCAAGGTCAAAACCAAGTCGGGCTATCAGTTAGCATTGCCCGGCGACAGTATTGATCTCGCCTACCCTAACATTAATTCAAGACGAGGACGTGTAGGTCACGATGTAGCACACACGCTGACAACAAGCTGTAATCAGGGATATTACGCTATGTGTATCGATATGAATCCCGAACCGAAAGTTACAGAGCTTGCGAGGTGCATAACGTCAAGGCAGGACAGCGGTATAGGTCACCATAAAGGAGAAAAGTCGGGGGTGATCGTGATTAGCGATCCGATTGCGGTGCTTACTCCCGAAAAGGAGAAAGTTCGTCAGCAAGGGCGAAGATTTAAACTTCCAAACGAGCCGATGTTTACGATAACTGTCACCGATAAACACGGGGTGATCTACTGCGGATATATCCGCAGGCTCATGCCTTTGGAATGCTGGCGTTTGCAGGGGTTTACAGACGAGCAGTTCAACAAGGTGGCGGCAACGGGAATGTCAGACGCACAGCTTTACAAGCAGGCAGGAAATGCCGTGACTACGAATGTTATCGAGGCTCTTGCAAGGTTTATTTTAGAAATTGACAAGGAGAATGCAAATGAATAATATGATAAAGATATTTGAAAGTAAAGAATTTGGAAAAGTGAGAACTGTGGTACGAAACGGAGAAACTTGGTGGATATTAAAAGATATCTGCCGAGTGCTTGAAATGAAAGCAAACAGTGCCGGAGAGGTCGTCAAAAGACTTGATAAAGATGAGTACGATTCAATCGGACTCACCGATTCGCTCGGAAGAAAACAGAAAGCATATGTCGTAAGCGAATCAGGTTTGTATTCAATTCTTGTAAGGTCTGATAAACCTAAAGCAAAGCCTTTTCGTAAATGGATCACGACCGAAGTACTCCCAACTATCCGTCGCACAGGCGGTTACGTCGGCAACGAAGAAATGTTCATAGAAAACTATCTCCCGTTCCTTGACGAACCGTATCAGAATCTTTTCCGCTTGCAGATGATGGCGATAAATCAGCTGAACGAGCGTATCCGCCACGATCAGCCGCTGGTGGAGTTTGCGAATCAGGTGTCAAACACCAATAATCTTATCGACATGAACGTTATGACAAAGCTTGCAAGAGCCGAAAATATCCCTGTCGGCAGGAACAAGCTTTACGGCTGGCTGAAAAGAAAGGGAGTTCTTATGGCGAATAATCTCCCCTATCAGACTTTTATCGATCGCGGATATTTTTCCGTAAAGGAGTCGGTGTTTGAAACTGCGACTATGACCAAGACCTATCAGCAGACGTTTGTGACAGGAAAAGGGCAAAGATTTGTGATCACTCTGCTGAGAAAATATTATGGGAAGGAGGTTTTGCAATAATGGAGATAATAAGTGTTTCTTTACACGATCTGAGAAAAATGAATAACAGCGAGGCTCTTATCCTGCAAGGCTGCGGCGGTGACCTTAAAGAATGGGTTGACGGCATAAACGATATGCTGACCGAAATCGGAATATTGCAGAATGAAAGTCGATTTGAAAAGGCGTATAGCTTTCATAATGAGGATCTTACCTGTTTGCTGTTTCCGTTTGATGACGTTCAGCTTGATATCGGTAAGCTTGCAATGTGGAGATTGCAGACTCACGAGCTGTTCGGCGGTACATGGCTTTCCGATTATGTTCCGAACAGACTTGGCGGTTTTGTTCTGTGTGAGGAAGAATGTGACGAAAGCGAAGAAATGGGAATGGAGATGATGTAATGGCGTATTTATTCATAGGAATGATAATCGGAGGGATTATCGGACTGACGGTCGGCAGCCTAGCAGTGGCTTTCAGATTGGCAGAAAAAGAAATCACAAGACTTAAAAGGGAGATAAATTCAAATGAGAAAAGCTAAAGCAAAAGCAGATTTTAAGTTTGCAATGGGCAGTATTCCTGCAATGCTCAGGGTGACAAAGCCCGTGCTTTCGGAAATGCAGTACAAGGAACTGTGCAACGAGGTCAATAAAGCCAACGGATATCTTGAACAGAAACGCATCATATTCAGCTATGTCGATCCAATAATCAAGGGCTGAAGTAACCACAATTAAATAACCACTAAGGTCGTTTTGCCAATGACAGAAAACTTCTGTTTTTAGCAAAGCGACTTTTTTTCTGTCATTGGCTTTAAACGGCAGAAAGGAGTTTCATGAACAGTTTTATGTCATGGGTAGGCGGTAAAAAGGCATTGCGTGACGCAGTACTTGCAAGGTTTCCGCCCTACTATGAACGGTATATCGAGGTTTTCGGCGGTGCAGGCTGGGTGCTTTTTCGCAAGCCGCCCGGTATGGATTTTGAGGTGTACAACGATTTTAACGGAAATCTTGCAAATCTTTATCGCTGTGTCAGGGACAAGCCGAACAAGCTGAAATACAAGCTTCGTTATGTCCTCGATTCTCGTGAAGATTTCGACTGGATTGCTAGTCTTCACAAACGAGGTCTGTTCAGCAGATTTCGTGATGTTGACAGGGCGGCAAAGTTTTATCAGCTTATCCGTTACAGCTACGCAAGCGGACTTGACAGCTTTGCAAGTCAGCCGCATTCAATATGGTCGGATTTCCCGATGATAGACTTGGCGGCAAGGCGGCTGCAAAAGGTAATTGTGGAGAACAAGGATTTTGAAAAGCTGATAAGGCAGTACGACCGCCCTGTCAGCTTTTTTTATTGCGATCCACCGTACTTTGCAACCGAAAACTACTACAAAGACGTTGGTTTTAAAACCAAGGATCATATTAGGCTCAGGGATTCGCTAATGGATATCAAGGGCAAGTTTCTTGTTTCCTACAATGACTGTCCAGAAATCCGTGAGATATGGGATAAGCCTAATATTCACATTGAGGAGATCAGCAGACTGAATAATCTGGCGCAGAGATACGACGGCGGCTGTCAGTATGCGGAGCTGCTCATATCCAATTACGATACAAGCGAGAGATTACAGGCGGTTCGCCAGCTTTCGCTGTTTGACGATGAAACAGACAATTTGGAGGTATAATTTTATGAGAAAGATTATTTTTGCACAGGTACTCACAACCAACGGAACTACCGTATTTTCGGGGCTTTTTGATGAAAACGGCGATCCCGTAAGCATAGAAACGGAGTGTGATGATAGCGGAGTGACGCTTACGATATGGCGCAATGCTCCTGAAAGAGAACGTCCCGACTGCGGAATCTCGGAGGAAGAAATAGAGAGGACTTGCGCTATGTACGATGATTGTGGAGATTGTCCGCTGTGGGATTATTGAAATGAAGATGAGGAGGTTGTATCATGAGTTATCTTTATAGACATTCTTTTGCAAACGCTGAACAAAGCGGAGAGATCGAGGCATACCGTGAAAGTCAGAAAGAAAATATCCGATGTAAAAATGCGATAGAAAAAGCTATTGCGGATAATTTTGACGGCTATTATTTAAGCGATACAGCGGTCAGGACAGCGCTTGCCGATTTCGGTTATGACCGCACAATGTGGGTGCTGGCGGTAAGTATTCTGAATAAGAATGATGACGGACGTTTCTCACATGAAAATAAGGAGTGGGCAAGGTCTGTTATCCCCCCATATATTTCCCAAAAAGAAATGCGGGAATATTGCGTTGATTCTCATCCTGCCGTGCTTAACGGCTTTATCGATGAGGTCAGAAAGGAATATAGCAAGCTCGGACTTGTGGGAGAAAAGCAGTGCGTTCACTCCGATAAGCCGCAGGACTACGAAAGAAAGCTGTTGATCCTTAAGCCGGAAATTCTTAATGAGCAGTTCAAGAGCCCCATAAATCAGTATTTCTACGCAACGGGAGGTTTTGGCTGCGATCCCGAAAAATCGGGCAGAAAGGTGTTCGGGCAGTTTCTTGCGGACGGCGAGAAGGCGCATTTTTACCGTGAGGATTTCTGCGGAGTTGCGGACTATGATCAGATTCCAAAATGGGCAGTTGAACGGCTTGCGCAGATAGAAGCTCCGCAGATGAAAATACGCATATTTCAGATCGATCACGACAAGGACAGTAACAAGCTTGCTTTTATGAATTATGATTACGCACAGGCACACGGCGGCGTGGATTCGTCCATATACCGTCAGATCTACGGCGGTACGGTAAACTGCAAAAGCCTTGAAAGCGTTTTTGCCCTCTGCAATTCGGACAAAACACCTCCCGGATATTACGGCGAGTCGATGTCCGTTTCTAATGTTATAGAGGTCTGTGAGGGCAAAAATAAAGGTTTTTACTTCTGCAACAGCGTTGGATTTAAGCCTATTGACTTTGATATTACTCGGACAGACCATAATGATATGATGAAAATTCTTGTAGTGGAGAACGGCAAAACACCATATAAAGCGGAAATTCGGCACGATATCCATGCTATGCAGTCTGTGGTCGAAGGCTGTATCGAGCCGATATATTTCGAACCAAAGCAGGACGCTCTTGTCTGGTGCAACGACGAGTTTCTGCTGAATAATTCCGAACCAAACAGAATGGTTGGATATTGTCTCGTTCACGGTACTTTTTATGTGTCGGGAAACTGCAAAAACGAATACGGCGAATGGGACAGCTGTTCGCTTACCGATGAGCAGATCAAGAAATATTCTGAAATGTTTGAAACTCCCGTTATCGTATTGGAGCAAGCGGAGAAATTGGCCGAGGACTTTGAGGAATCGGAAGAACCCGAATTTACAATGTCATAAACGAAAGGATCAGGTGATGCAAATGAAAATTTCAGCGACTATCAACAGACTTGTGGATAAGCCCGAAAGCAATATAAAGGCTTTTGCAAGTGTAAGCTTTGACGGCTTTTACGCTGTTCACGGTATCAAGGTGTGCGAGGGTGAAAAGGGACGGTTTGTTTCTATGCCGTCCACGCAGTACACCGACCGTGACGGCAACAAGCAGTATTCGGACATTTTTCATGCAGTCACAAAATCGGCAAGAAATGTGCTTAATCAGGCTGTTCTGAACGCTTACGATGTCAAGTTGCAGCAGATACAGGCAACAGAAATTGAGGTTGAAAATACTCCCGACGAGGAAATGGCGGACGAGCCTGCGGACGAACCTGAACCTGAGATAGCAATGTGAAATATCTCACAAAAGAATACTGTATACTTTGTTGCTTTGGTAGAATTTCTTTGAAAAGACTGGATTATGATGTATCTCTGTGATATAGTGAAAGAAACAAATTTATCGGGGTGATACTATGAAAAAAGCAATAACGATCTTAGCTATATGCAGTCTTCTGCTCACGGCTTGCGGACAGATAGACGATACAGAATCCAAATCGGAAACTACTACTGCAATTGCTTCCGAAAGCACGGCTGGCGAAGATACTGCGGAAACTTCATCGGCAAAAGAAGAAAAGGATACAAGCGAAGCCACGACTACTACGAAAAAGAGTTCGCAGACGGTATCCTCTTCCTCGAAGCCGACGGGTACAATTGTAACTACAACAAAGAAATCCATTTCGTCAGGAGCTTCGGGAAATTCAGTTCAGGGACAGAACAATTCCGTGCAGAATAATAACGGTCAGGAAAATAACTACCAGCCTGAACAGAATAGTCAGCAGACCTATAATTCGCCGTCTAATAACGATCAGAGCAATAACGGTGCGCAACAGAATAACCAATCGTCTGAGAATAAGCCTCAGATTACAACGGCAAAACCTGCGGTGACAAATCCGCCGACTACTACACCAAAACCGCAGACTGAACCGCCGGAAGATATAATTGAAGATACAACAAGCCTGCAAAGCGTTTTGAATTATGTAAATTCGCTCGGAAGAACAACCGATGAATATTACAATATAGGTGCAGGATTGGGGCACAACGGCTCTGATTATGGAAAAGCCGAAGCTGTTTACAATTGGATCAGAGGGAACGTCAGCGGAAATTGTCAAGTATTCTCAGCAGCAACAATGTACGCTTGTAAAGGTGTGGGACTTGAATGTCGGTATGCGTTTTTCTCACCGGATGCCTGGTACGGTCATATGGCAAACTTAGTATGTGTGGAAGGAACATGGTATGTGTTCGATACACAGGGCGGCAGATTTTTAAAATCAGATAAATACGGTGAAATAACCCGAATATTTGATGAAAATGATAATACAATTGAAATTTCGATAAGCGAATCGGCTTATTGATAATATGTAACAAATATGCAAGTGAGAGAGCCGAAGAAATTTCGGCTCTTTTTCTTTGCGTGAAATCAAAGGAGAAATGTACTTTATGTTTAAAACAAAATCAAAAATATTGAGAAAGCTTGGCGCAGGGTTCATGGCAGGACTCTGCGCTTTTTCTATGCTCGGTTCATCTGTGAGCGGAGTTATTACAGCAAATGCAGCAGGCAACTCGACTCAAAACTCTGCGTTTCCGTCGGCAGATATGGTGATCGCAAAGGCGGCAACGCTTCTCGGTTCTCCGTATACTTTCGGAAATAAGGGATATTGGTACGCATACAATCAGGGTCAGTATACTCCGCTGTCGGTACAGACGATAAACAATCTCGGTATCGACTGTTCGGGACTTGTGTACTATACGCTGACGCAGCTTGGATACAAGACTTCGGGATTTTCTTGGAACAACCCCGTTCCCGTTGATACCGATCACTGGCTGTCGGTAAACGACAACTGCACAATCACTTATGACGGTGTGACTTCAAAAGTCGATGTTGAAAAGAAAAATATCAAGACAACAGACCGTCCTTATTGGGAGTGTTCCGACGGTTCGACGATTACTCCCGGTTCTGTAGTGGTGGCTCAGAATCCATATGGCGAAGATCATGCGTGGATTTACATGGGTGAATTTGATTCAAAAAACGATGTTGTTTCATATCTGAAATCTATCGGTGTATCCGAAAGCCTCATAAATTCCAAAACAGTCGGCGACGGAAAAGGCGCAGGCGGCAGGCATTGGAGAATAGAGTCCAACGGTTCGGAGGGTGTTGTGATCAACAACAAGACCGACGGTAAAACTGCAACTGCTATGAATATGTCGGCGTTCAGGATCACAAAGACCGACGTGACTTTTGAGATAGATAAGTATAATACAAATGGTGATCTTGTGGGAAAATCAAGCGTTGACAATTCTACAGCGGTATATGGAATCTACAGCGATAAATCCTGCAAAAACAAGGTTGCTGAAATCAAAATCGGCAGCAATGGAAAAGGCTCTGTAAAGCTGCCAAACAAGACTTATTACGCAAAGGAATTGAAGGCTCCAACAGGTTATTCAGTTGATCCGACCGTATATACAATCAAAGCAGGAAAAAACAAGGTGAAAGAGGACTATGAAACAGGAACAATCAAAATTAACAAAACTGCCGAGGATGGCATAATCAGCGGCAGGGAGTTCAATATATCCTATACCTATAACGGAAAATCCCTTACCGAAACTGCTAAAACCAATGCAAAAGGCATTGCGACCTTAGATGATCTGAAAGTTTATGATATGTCCACAGGCAAGGCTATCACTTACACTGTTTCCGAAATCAACGTAGATACGAGATATGAAACTCCCAAGGCGAAGAATGTCAAGCTTACAGACGGCGACGTTGATCTGACTGTCAATGTAAAGTTCAACAATGAACTCAAAACAGGCTCTATTAAGATCAACAAGCAGTCTGAGGATAATCAGAACGGCGGCAGAGAATTTACTGTAACAGGTAACGGCAAGACTTACAGCATAAAAACAGGTTCTGACGGTGTTGCAATTCTTTCCGATATCCCCGTATACGACAGTAACAATCAGAAAATTGTTTACACGATTTCTGAAAAAAACGTTCCCGTAAAGTATGTTGTTCCTGCCAGTCAGACGGTTACTTTGACAGCTGACGCAACCACAACCAAGACCTTTAAGAACGTTCTCAAAAAGTTTACCGCCCAAGTAACAAAGCAGGATTCCGAAACAGCTTCCGCTCAGGGCGACGGTACTCTTTCAGGTGCAGTTTACGGCATTTACCGTAACGGCGAGCTGGTGGACACCTACACAACCGATGAAAACGGATATTTCAAGACAAAGGAGTATGTCTGCGGAAACTACACTGTTCAGGAAATTTCACCAAGCGAGGGATATCTGCTTGATGAAACTGTGTACCCGGTTGGTGCAGAAACTGAGAATTATTCCATTGAGCATAACCCCATTTCTATGACAGTGACCGAGGACGTTCTCAAGGGAAAAATCAGCATAATCAAGCATTCCGATGACGGCTCAACGCAGATCGAAACTCCCGAAGTCGGTGCAGAGTTTGAGGTTTATCTCAAGTCATCAGGCTCTTATGAAGCTGCAAATGACAGCGAAAAAGACTACCTCGTATGCGATGAAAACGGCTATGCACAGACTAAAATGCTCCCTTACGGAATCTATGTCGTTCATCAAATTAAGGGTTTGGAAAATACCGAACAGATGGAGGACTTTGAAGTCAATATCAGCGAAAACGAAAAAGAATATTTCTATTTGCTCAATGACGCAGTAAAAAAATCCTTTGTTAAAATCGTGAAAAAGGACGCTGAAACAGGCAATATAATTCCCGTTTCGGGCATCGGCTTCAAGGTTTGGGACTGTGCAAATTCCGAATATGTTTCGCAGGAAATCAACTATCCCTCAGAAATGATTCTCAACACATTTTACACCGATGAAAGCGGTTCTCTTATGCTCCCGAACGAGCTTGTTTACGGCGATTACGAGCTTCACGAAGTGCAGTCGGCGGAGGGTTATGTGCTTGATAAAAATCCTGTTCCATTTACAATTGACGGTTCAGTGGAAACCGTAGTTGTGGAGAAAACAAATACCGCACAGAAGGGCAGAATTTCTGTTCAGAAAACAGGTGATATTTTTACAACGGTCGCTACAGCATCATCTGCTTACACGGACGAAAACTGCGAAACTATTGTAAATCCGACAACTTACACTCCCGTTTTTGCAAGCGGAAATCTGTCCGGTGCAGTATTTCAGATTATCGCAGTAGAAGATATTGTGACGCTTGACGGCACGATCAGAGCAAATGCCGGCGATGTTGTAGCTGAGATCACGACCGATGAAAACGGATATGCAGAAACAGACCTTTTGTATCTTGGCAAGTATGAAGTCAGAGAAATTACTGCCCCTGACGGCTATGCTCTTAACGCAGAATCTCAGTTTGTTGAACTGACCTATGCAGGACAGGAAATTGCTGTTCGTGATACCGTAAATACGTCATTTGTCAACGATTATCAGGGTGTAGAAATTTCACTTTCTAAGGTCATGGAAAAGGACGAGTTATTTAACATCGGTAACTCCGATGAATATACCCGAGTTCGTTTCGGACTGTTCGCAGCCGAGAATATTACCGCCGCTGACGGCTCGGTAATTCCTGCTGACGGACTGATTTCTGAAATAAGTCTTGCTGAAAATATGTCCGCAAAGTTTGATACTGCTCTGCCTTTCGGCAAGTATTACGTTCAGGAAATTGCAACCGATGAGCATTATGTTCTGAACGGTAAAAAGTACCTTGTAAACTTCGAGTATATGGGACAGGAAGTAACTACTGTTTCAATCGACTGCGGGCAGTTCGTAAATGAACTGAAACGTGGTAAAATCGAGGGAATCAAGGTAAATGAGAGCAACGAACCTCTTGAAAATGCTCTGTTCGGACTGTTTGCTGTTGATACCGCTGAGTTTACTGCCGACAACGCATATATGACCGCTGTTTCCGATGAAAACGGACACTTTGAATTTGACAAGATCCCATATGGTGAGTATATCGTCAGGGAAATCGAAGCTCCCACAGGCTACATTTTAAGCGATGAAAGCTACCCCGTGACTATTTCTGAGGACGGAGAAATTATCGAAATTATAGCAGTAAATAAGCCTATAACTGTTGAGATAAGTAAACAAGATGTGTATGGAAACGAGCTTGCAGGTGCAGAAATGCAGCTTGAAAATTCTGATGGCGAAGTCGTTGATAAATGGACTTCCGATGGAACAAACCATGTTGTTACCGAACTTCCTGCGGGAGGTTACACACTTAAGGAAATTGCTGCTCCCGACGGTTATGTTATCGCAACCGACATCAGATTTACAGTTGATGTTTATGGCAAGATTACTGTAGAAAATGTGGACGCAACCGCTGTTTCTGAGAACGGCAATCCGCTGATTGTTATGGTAGACGAGGCTGAGAAAATATCTGATGTTCCTGATACCCCGTATACAGGCGATAACCACAGCAATTTTGCGGCTTACGCAATGCTTGGAGCTGCAAGCTTGATTATTGCTGTCCTTATCATCACAAAGAAAGGGAAAAAGCATGAATAAGAAAGCGATTAGAATTGCGGCTGCCGTCAGTGCAGCCGCTCTCCTTTGCGGAGGAATTTATCTTCTTGTGAAAAACGATTTGGCACAGAAAATTAAGTGGCGTGATATTATGATATACGCTCCTACCCCGATAGCGCAGGAAACGCTTGATATGGCGGTAGATAACCGTTCTGAAAAGCCGTCCGCAGACAGAGTTCCCGAGGATACAAAAGACGAACTGACCGCACAGGTCCGGCAGCTTTCCGAAGATCATAGCGATTCTGTCGCATGGCTGTATATTCCCGACACGAATATCGATTACCCGATCATGCAGTCGGGCGATAACGAATATTACTCTCACAGAGCGGTGGACGGCTCATATTTGTACGCAGGCTCGCTTTTTATGGACTACAGAAATTCCTCGGATTTCACCGATTTCAATAGTGTTATCTACGGTCACAATATGGGAAACGCAACGTGTTTTGCGGACATTCCGAATTACGAAAACGAAGAATATTTTATGAACCACAGCTACGGCTGGCTGACTACCGATGACGATGTTCGGCTGATAGATTTCTTTGCGGTGGCAAGGACTTCTGATACAAGCGGACTTTATCTTGCCGACCCAACCTTTGAAGAGTGGGATTCACAGCTTAGAAACTGTGCGAGCATTTACAAGGAGATCGGTATTTCTCCCGATGATAACCTGATAACGCTGTCCACCTGCACTTCTGCGGAGGGTAACAGTCGTACAATTTTGGTAGGAAAAATTATAGAGGAGTGATGTGAAATGAAGTTAAAAAAGACGAAAAAGAAGATACTTGCAGCGGTCGCAAGCGCATTGTGCTTTGCAGCGATGATGTCGACCTCAGCCTACGCATCGGGAGATGTTGCGGGAGCTGTGCAAAGCACTTGGAGTACCGCAAGATCGCAGGTGGTTTCGGTTGTAAACAACGTTGTGTTTCCTGTGATTGACGTAATATTGGCGGTTTTGTTGTTTGTCAAGATAGGTATGCTTTACATGGATTACCGCAAGCACGGTCAGATAGAATGGACTCCGGCGGCTATTCTGTTCGGCTGTTTGATCTTTACTCTGACGGCTCCGTTGTATATCTGGTCAATCGTTTAAAAAGGAGAATTTGTGTATGAAAAAAATATATTCAGCTATGTTTTCAGCGGCAATTGCAATGATAATGACCGCCTGCGGAACGATTTCTCCGCCAACAGCACAAACGACAACGGCAGTTACAACAGCCGAAACCAATGTGCAAAGCTTGACGGACTTATCTTCATCTTCGGACTCTGACAGCAAAGTTGATTCAGAAAAAATACAATCCGATACCTTTATCGCAGAGTTTTTCGATTCAAATATCAGCTTTGAAGATACAAGCGAATTGGTTACTGAGTCGATGAAAGGCTGTTCCTTTGAATCGGAAAAAGATGAGTCAAACGGAATACAGAAAATTATGCTTAAAGGCAAAAACGGCGGAGGAATAGTTAATGTTCTATGCATTGATTTAAGTCAAAGTAATCTTGATTACGACATGGAATATATCCTTGAAAACTTCGGGGATTACTATTTCGGACAGACCTCCGCACAGATGAGCGGTATCACTGAGGATGATTTTGTGTCAAATTATCGTATGACAACAAATGTATATTCAAAAGGAAAATATCAGCAGTACGGCTCTGTTCAGAAGTCTGACGGTATGGTGACGCAGTTTGGGTACACGGAAACCTATGCTGTGCTTAGTGAAAACAAGCTGACAGTAGTATCAGGAGCATATCTCGGTACGGATATGATGGAAAGACAGAGTTTTTCGCAGCTTTTGGGTAAGCTTGATGAAAATGTCAAGTATTAAAGGTTGGTGTAGTTATGCCATATATCCCATTTACAGACGAACAAAAAGTCCTTGCAAATTCGGTAGACTTGGAGCAGTTTTTGCGTATGCGGGGTGAAAAGCTGGAACGTGTCGGCAGAGAGCATAAGCTCATTTACTACGACGGTTCGGGCAGGCACGACAGCATAACGCTCCGTGGCTCGACTTGGTTCGACCATAAAAATCAAGTGGGCGGCGGAGCAATAAAATTCATGCAGGAATTCTATGATATGGACTTTCAGACGGCTGTTCACGAACTGTTAGGACAGACGATAACTCCCCTCTCTTATGCTCCTTCAAAAGCTGTTGTGCATGAAGAAAAAACAAAAGAGTTCAAGCTTCCCGAAGCGAACAGCAATATGCACAGAGTGTTCGCATACCTCATAAAACAGCGGTTTATTAATCCCGAAATTATCAGTTTTTTTGCAAAACAGCATACACTTTATGAGGACAAACAGCACCACAATGCAGTTTTTGTAGGGCTTGATGAAAACGGAGTTCCAAGACAGGCAAGCAAGCGTTCAACCAATTCTTTCGGGAAAACTTTCCGCATTACCTGCGAGGGTTCAGATACTCGCTACAGCTTTTCTCACTTTGGCAAGTTGGAAAAGCTGTTCGTTTTTGAAGCCCCGATAGATATGCTTTCGTACCTTACTTTGCACCCCGAAAATTGGCAACAGCACTCATATATTGCAATGAACGGTGTTTATGAAAATGCCGTTTTAACAGCGTTAAAGAATCACTCAAACATCAATGAAATTGTGCTTTGCGTGGATAATGATGAGGGCGGAATCGAGGCTGTTGACAGACTTCGGGATATACTCACAGAAAACGGATATCCAAACGTTAAATGGCTTGCACCTAAATTCAAAGATTGGAACGAAATTTTAAAGGCAAAAAACGGAGCGGAATTTTTGCCTGCTGTTCCTCATAAGCGAAAGGAAGAATATCTGAAAGAAGTGAGTGAACTTGGGTATCTGAAATGCCGTCCCGATAAGCTGACCTCGCAGATCTATGCAACGTTAAAAAACAGACAATACAAATATCTGGCTGAGTATGCTTTGGCAGGCTCTGCATTTTTTATGCCCAAAACCGAACAAATAAACAGCGAATATCAAGCGTTTGAAAGGCTTCAAGGCAAGCTTGGGAGTAGTTACAAGCCTTACACCGACAAGGGCAAAAAGGCGCAAAAACAAAGGAATTTGCAGGATTGTGTGCATGAGGTTTTGCGTGATCTTAAACAGACAGCCCGTACCCGTGAACAGTCAGTACAGACTGCCAAATTGCTGTATCGGCTTGCGGATAGTGCTGTCAGATTGTCGGTTGAGAAAGCTTTAAGTGTACCGATTCAGGAGCAGTGCGAGGATATAGATATCATTTCTGAACCCGAACCGTGTATGGAGTTCGGGTAATGCGATACCCTCCGCCTCACAGCGCAATACCTTGAAGATAACAAACTAACTATCTTATTAAATACAAAAGATAGAATATTTTATAGATTGGAAGTGGTGAATTGAATGAAAACCAAATGATTTTCATAGGAGCACTTGTTGTAGCTTTTATCGCCTTTTTAGTGGTTGTAAATCTGCTTGACAACAAGTCGCTTAACGGAATAAAGGCTAAAAAGATCGGTGACGGTCAGCATGGAACTGCGAGGTGGGCGACTAAATCGGAGATAAAGCAGACTTTTATCCCTCTGCCATTTGAGCCTGAGAAATGGCGTAAAGGTGAAAATCTTCCTGCTATTCAAGGTACGGTGATTGGGTGCAGAGGTTCGGGCAAAAAGGCTGTTGCTCTTGTGGATGACGGTGATGTGCATACTCTTATGATCGGCGCAGCTGGTGTGGGAAAAACCGCTTACTTCTTGTATCCAAATTTAGAACTGGCTTGTGCAAGTGGAATGAGTTTTTTGTCGACAGACACAAAGGGAGATGTGGCGAGAAATTACGGAACTATCGCCAAAAAGTATTACGGCTACAATGTTTCTGTGCTTGATCTGAGAAATCCCACACGCTCGGACGAGAACAATATTCTGCATCTTGTCAACAAGTATATGGATATTTATCTGTCTGATAAAACCGACCTTTCAGCAAAGGCAAAGGCTGAAAAGTACGCAAAAATCGCAGCAAAAACTATTATAAATATCGGCGGAGGTGACAGCTCAAACTATGGTCAGAACGCATTTTTCTATGACGCAGCGGAGGGCTTGCTTGCCTCGGTTATCCTGCTTTTAGCGGAGTTTGGCGACAAAAACGAAAGGCATATTGTTTCGGTTTTCAAGCTAATACAAGACCTTTTGGCAAAGTATCAGCCTGCGCCGAAAGCAAAGCCTAAGATGTATTTTACAAAGCTTATGGACAAGCTCCCAAGCGAACACAAAGCCAAATGGCTTGCAGGAGCGGCGCTCAACGCTTCCGATCAGTCAATGCTGTCTGTAATGAGTACGGCATTATCACGATTAAACAGTTTTCTTGATTCTGAACTTGAACAAATGCTGTGCTTTGGAACGGCGATAGACGCCGAGAAGTTCTGCAATGAAAAGTCTGCTATCTTTATTGTTCTGCCCGAAGAAGATACAAGCAAGTACTTTATGGTCAGTCTGCTTATCCAACAGCTATACCGTGAGATATTAGTCATTGCAGATGAAAACGGCGGAAAGCTTAAAAACAGAGTTATGTTTTACTGCGATGAGTTTGGCACATTCCCCAAAATAGACGGTGCTGAATCTATGTTCTCCGCAGGACGTTCAAGAAAAATATCAATCGTTGCGATAATTCAGTCCTTTGCACAGCTTGAACAGAACTATGGCAAGCAAGGAATGGAGATCATCACCGACAACACTCAGCTTACCGTGTTCGGCGGATTTGCGCCAAACAGCCAGAGTGCAGAGGTGCTGTCAAAAGCGTTGGGAGAGCAAACTGTGCTAAGCGGTTCTGTTTCGAATGGCAGGGACAAAAGTCAGTCCTTGCAGATGATTGGACGTCCTTTGATGACGGTGGACGAACTCAAAAGTATGCCGAAAGGACAGTTTATCGTTATGAAAACGGGCACTCACCCGATGATTAGCAAGCTGAAGCTGTTCTTCAAATGGGGGATAAAATTTGAAGAAGAATACAAACTTCCCGATAAGACCGCCCGTGCCGTTTCATACAAAGAGCGTGACGAACTGATAAAAGACGTTGAGGTCAAATATTCGCAGAAGAAAAAAGCCGAGCCGGCTGATGAGATCGAAGTTGTCGATTATGAGGAGTCTGAGGAATTTGAAGAAGAACAGGCTAAAAAAACTAAGATCAAAACGAACAGGAGCTGATGCAAATTGATATTTCCAAGAAGAATTTACGATTTAGGTCTTAGCCACAAGGCTGTGGCTGTGTACTGTTATCTTGCAAACCGTGCGGATATAAACGGGGAATGCTATCCATCGGTGCGCAGGATCGCAGAAGATTTGAGCATACACAAAAGTACAGTGTATCGTGCATTTACGGAACTTGAAAACCGTGGATTGTTAGAACGGATACCTCGCTATCATATCCAAGGAGGACGGCGAAGCTCGCTGTACAGAGTAAAGGGCGAGATAACAAAGGCAGGAGGTGGTGCGGATGTTTGATTGGATCTCAGACGCCATTGACTGGATAGGCGACGGAATATCAAGCCTTTGGGACAATACAATAGGTTCTGCGGTAGATACCATAACAGACGCAATCTGGGATGTAATGTTTGAGTGGCTGTTCAACCTCATTTACGGCGCAGTTGCCGATCTTTTTGAATTTATCAATGCAAGCACAAGCAGTATTTTCGCTCTGTCGTGGGTGCAGTCGTTCATAGCATTGTTCCACAGTCTCGCATGGATGCTGTTTGTCTGTGGACTTATCGTGGCGGTGTTTGACACGGCGATAGCCTATGAATCGGGTCAGGCGAATATCAAAAATACCTGTCTGAACGTGTTGAAAGGGTTCATGGCGGCAAGTCTGGTTACTGTTGTTCCGCAAAGACTTTACTCGTTTTGCGTTAATTTGCAGGGTACATTTTCAAGCGATTTGCTTGGAAATTTCATATCGGGAACAACAACGACAGTAGCTGATTCGGGGCTGACCGTGATTATGGCACTGGCGATGGACGTAAGTCTGTTCAGCCTGTTTTTTATCATACTTTTCGGCTATTGTACAGTAAAAGTTGTGTTTTCAAACATTAAGCGTGGCGGCATAATGCTGTGTCAGATTGCTGTGGGAAGTCTGTATCTTTTTGGAGTTCCGAGAGGTTACACAGACGGATTTTACAGCTGGTGCAAGCAGGTCATTGCGACTTGTCTGACGGCATTTTTGCAGACAACGATACTCTATCTCGGACTGCTGACCTACACTCAACACGCTCTGCTTGCGGTTGGTATTTGCTTGTCGGCAACGGAAGTTCCGAGGATTGCGCAGATGTATGGATTGGATACGAGCGTCAGGGTCAATATGATGTCTGTCAGCCATACGGTCAGCATGGGAGCTAAGGCTGTTAATATGATTAAGACAAAAGCATAAGGAGTTGATACAAAAAATGAAAACCTACATCTACCCCGAAAACTTAAGGGCTACGGTAAAGCTGTGGTTCTGGAATGTCCGTGATTTTATCATAATCTGCGGCGGAATAATTCTGTCGGTTGTGGTTCTGGTAAACCTGTGGAATGTCCTGCCTTTTGCGGCGACTGCCTGCTTTGCTTTTCTCTCGCTTCGGGTTGACGAAACGGCGATTATGGACTATATTTTTAATGCTGCGAAGTTTTTTCTGACCTCGCAGCAAATTTTTTATTGGACGAAAGGAGCATAAAATTTTATGACAAAAAGGAAAAATAACGGCGTTCAAGGTCTTATCGGCTTTGAACGCTTTACTCGTTTCGGAGTAAAAACCGACAAAGCCGAAATAGCATTTTTCAGCGTAGAACCCACCAATATTTCAGTGCTTTCAGCGGCTAATATTGACGTGAAGATACATCATCTGATGATGCTGTTAAGCACCATACCCGACCTTGAAATTCTTGCTCTGGATTCCTGTGAGTGTTTCGATACCAACAAGGTGTACGTCAAAAAGCGTTTGCAGACCGAGCAGAACGAAGATGTGCGAAAACTTTTGCAGGCGGACTATGATTTTCTTGACGAGATCCAGGTGGAGATGTCCTCGGCAAGACAGTTTATGTTTGCGGTACGGTTCAGGCGTGAAAAGGACGAGCAGATATTCAGCACGCTTAATCGTGTTGACAAAGCAATCTCAGAACATGGCTTTACGGCTCGTCGAATGTCCAAACCTGAGATAAAGCGTATGCTTGCGCTTTACTTCGGAACGAGCATATCGGGCGAGGGAATCCCTGATATTGAGGGAGAAGCGGAATTTAATTTGGAGGAATTGCATGAGAATTAATTTACGAAAGAAAAAAAATCTGACGGACGAACAGCTTGAAATTATCAGCACAAAGGACTTTTTTGACCGAACTGTTCCGGGAATAATCAAGTTTTACACCGACCACTATATCTGCGGAAACTTCTACAAGTCCTGCTGGGCGGTAACGGAATATCCGACTTCAACAGAAGAAACGGCTATCCTCGCTCACCTTGCAGACAGGAACGGAGTAACGCTTCGCATTTACAACCGCCTTGTGACAAGTATGGAGCAGCGGAAGATCGTTCAGCAAGCGATGCGTAAAAACCACATGATGACTACCACAAACGATGTGAACGAGAGCATAAAGGCTCAGGATAACATAAATGATGTGGTGGAGCTTT
>ENA-OYZL01000384-OYZL01000384.1-human-gut-metagenome-genome-assembly--contig:-NODE-384-length-20673-cov-10.126782_pt1 | contig 20673 bp, 20 predicted proteins | sample MGYA00243292_ERZ653479 | MGnify/ENA primary metagenome ERZ653479 (study PRJEB26926, sample SAMN06165116) | human gut metagenome | biome: ENVO:00009003; feature: ENVO:2100002; material: ENVO:00002003... | reverse complement strand
CGCGTAAGATCGTCGGCAGCGTCAGATGTGTATAAGAGACAGGTTTATATCATCATATATAGCCTGCTCCTCATCTTTCTTTATAGAGCTTTGCAGCTCTTTCCAGTATTTTTGAAATGATTCCTTTTTAGAATCATGTGTATCAGACATCTTACTTAATGTGTCAGAAGCTGTATAACCGATAAGAGCTCGTGTAGCGCTTCGTGTCTCTGAGAAGGTTACCATAACCTTTCCTATATCTCCCTGTGAAAATCCGTAAAAGGTTAGTGCGCTGGAATATCTCATTGATACAAGAATCATAAGAATACCCGCGATAACCCCCGATGCCGATGCTACAAATGTAGTCAGTCTGAAGCCTTTCTTTAAACGATTTTTGATGCTAAGTGCTTTCCACTTTGACATGTCTAATTTCATGATATTTCCTCCACATGAATAATGATACTTATATACTATATTTCTATTATATACCTCTCAAAAAATTATACAAGCACTAAAAAGTTGACTGCACGCTGCGTGCAGTCACCTTTTCATAATTCATAAATCACATTTCTTATATAATATTCGTTCCATCACGACACTTTTACATACACATCCGGCTTCTAGCCCTGTACCTGTGTGTCCTCTGTGCCATTCTTCCAGTCATCAAACTTCTTGACTACGGCATCATAAGTATCCTGGCAAATTGATGGCAGCTTGTCTCCCCAGGCTCCTGTTGCCTGTGAAAAGCCCTTCTTGAATGCATTCAAAAGCTCATCAGCCTTGTCCTTGTCGCCTCCCGACAGTGCCTTTGCAAAGTCAAGAATACGGTCTGAGGTCTTCTCAACTCCCCAGTATCCATCCTCTGCGATGTCCTTTTTGGCCTGCGCTATTGTGTCTGCATCTACAGTCAGATTCTCAAACAGACTCTTTAAGCCCTGTGACTTGTCCCAGGTTGAAGCCTGTCCCGTCATGGACTTTCTGACGATCTCGATAAGCTGCTGCTGTCTGGCGTTGGCATCATCCTTAAGTGCCTGTACCAGTGCATCTCTGTCTGCCTTGCTCATCTTCTGGTTTACTGTGCTCTTTGCAGTATCCTTTGAATCATCCTTGCTGTCTGATTTCTCATATACAGCTGCCTCCTCGCTGAAGCCTGCAGTCTTTGCATCCGACTTATCCGTCTTTGCATCCTGCTTCTTTGAAGCGGTATTAGTATTCTTTGTCTGCGCCTCGTCCTTTGCTGTGACACTCTGCGCCGCTACTGCTGAAACTACACTTGAAATAGCATCTAACATCTCTCATCCCTCCCTGGTAATGTGCGTGCGGGAATCCTTTCCCGCTATACTATTATCAACCTGTATAGCGTCTGATATAGCTAAACAGTCTTTCTCTTATATTGTGTATCGGCTGTTTTGCGTCTGTTGCTTATAGCTTTAGCCGTTATTTTTTCAATTTTCTGCCAAATATAAATGTCGAAAAATATATTACCGATGCAATAATCACTATCATCGGACCTGTTGCCACATTGGTGTAGTATGACACTGCGAGGCCGACTATACCGGAAAATACTGAAAATATCACTGAAAAGAAATGATACTCACGCATATTTTCCGAAATATTCCTTGATGAAGCCGCCGGTAATATAAGCAGAGCATTTATTATAAGTATACCTATCCACTTGATGGATAGCATAACTATGAGTGCTACAAGCACCGCAAACAGATTATCCAGAAGACGCACATGGATACCCTTGCTTTTTGCCACGCTTCTGTGTATGCAGATGGCGTTGAGCTTATTGAAGCAAAACACCCAGAACACTATCGTGACCACAAAAATCACAATTAGATAAACTATCTCAGTCTTTGTGATGCTTAGCACATCGCCCACCAGTATACTTGAGTATTTGCTGAAATTGCCGCCCTTTGACAGTATCGCAAGACCTATCGCCACAGAGCACGATGAAAATACCGATATAATGGTATCTGTCGATGCAGTGTTCAGACTGCCTATCTTATTTAAAAGAAGTGCAAACACTATCGCAAATATCACCATGGCAAGCGAGGTGTCTGCCATGCCACATACCACTCCGACAGCGATTCCGGTAAGTGCTGAATGTCCGAGTGCATCTGAAAAGTATGCCATCTTTTTGTTTACAATCATGGTTCCCATTATGCCAAAAAGCGGTGTGATGATGAGCACAGCGATAAGGGCATTTCTCATGAAATCATATTGAAGCCAGGAGGTTATATTCATTTGTGCTCCTCCTCTCTCACCCAGGATTCCTCTCCTGTGTAAAAAATTCTCTCAAATTCCTTGCTCTCGAAGACTTCCTTCACAGTTCCCTGCTTTGCAACGGTCTTATCAAGCAGCACAACATGGTCTGCGTACTTTGCCACATAGTCCAAATCGTGCGATATCAGTATGATTGCAAGGTCATAGTGAGTCTTTAAATAATCCATAGTCTTATAGAAAAGCTCCATGCCGTTTTGGTCTATTCCGGACACCGGCTCATCCAACAGCAGCAAGTTCGGCTCGTCCATGATTGCCATGGAAAGAAGCACTCTCTGCAGCTGTCCTCCCGAGAGGTTGCACACCTGCTTGTCGATGAGCTCCTCAGCCTCAAATACCTCGAGTGTCTCCCTTATCTTTGCCTCTATCTTTTTGCTCTTTGGCAGAAAAACAGGATAATTGTACTGATAGCTTGCTATGAGGTCATACACGCTGACCGGTGTATTTTTCTCGATATTGACAGACTGCGGCACATAGCCGATTTTAAGCTTAGCCATATGTCCGTCCTTAGTATCCTTGAACTCAATCGTACCGGTGTGAGGTATCTCACCGAGTATCGCCTTTATGAGTGTAGATTTTCCGGCACCGTTTTGGCCTATTATGACATTGAAGGAGCCACAGTGTATGTGCATATTTACATCCTCAAGCACTGTCTGCTCTCCAAAGCTCACTCCAAGGTTATTTATTTTTATGCAATGAAAGCCACATGGCTGTATTATTTTCCGCATATTTTCTCCAATTTTATTTAGTAAATGCCTCTTTGATAAGCTCTATATTGTGCTCCATACCATAAAGATAGCTGTCCTTGTCGTACTCTCCCCTGTTGAGAGGGTCGATATAAATCACATGCACATCTGTCTCACGCGATACGGTATCTCCCATGCTCTTTCCGTAGAGCTCCTCAGCGAGTATTACCGACACTCCGTCATCCTTTATGGCACCTATTACCTGCTTTATCTCACCTGCGCTGACTGAGCGCTCCTCGTCAAGGTCTAACAGATAGCATGCATTCATGGAAAAATCATCAGCTACATATGCATAGGCCTCATGGAATATGATGATATTCTGTCCATTGGTAAGACTCTTTATGCTATTTATCTTTTCTTCAAGCACTGCAAGCTTTGCATCATATGCTTTTGCATTTGCATAATATTCATCAGCATGCTTTGCATCCTTTTCGGCAAGCCGGGATGCGATTGTCTGAACCATGGTGCGGTAACGCGGCACGCTCATCCATGCATGGGCATTCTCATCACCATGGTCATGATCGTGCGCGCTATCTGATTCTGCGTCTGCTTCGTGGTCATGGTCGTGGTCACTGTCTGCATCATCCTCAGAAAGAAGTGCCACATCCCCACAGGCCTCAACCACATCAAGCTTCGGATACGCCTTTGCCACATCAGACATAAACGACTCTATACCGCCTCCGTTTATTACAAAAACATCGGCTGTGGATAAAAGCTTCATATCCTCCGGTGTTAGCTGAAAATCGTGCAGACAACCGGTCTGTGGCTCGCTTAAGTTTTCAAGTCTCACACCTTCCACTCCGTCTACTATGTTTAAAGTGGCAATGTACATAGGATAGAAGGATGTCACGACTGTAAGCATATCATCAGCTTCGTCTGTATTTTTTGTATTGCCCGAAGCATTTGATGCTCCACCGGCAGCGCCTTTCATACCTGCTGTGTGCTCATATGCCATTACCGCAAGCGTACACACTATCAATATACACAAAAACATAATGCCTACAAATTTGCATTTATTCTTCATATATTAAATATTCGCCTTTCTTTCTATAACTTTATTTCTTTTTATGATTATTAACGCTTTTTTTGCTCTTGGCCTTATCTCTGCGTTCTTTAGTCTTTTTGGCAACCGGCTTTCCGGTCTTCTTCCAGCGCTCCTTTTTGTGTGGCTGGGATGCAGCGGCTCTTTTTGCAGCTGATTTTGCCTCGCGCTTTGCTTCTTCCTCCTGTTTCATGGCAAGAAGCGTCTCCTCGTCAAACACGAGTGAATCTATGAGATTCCAGATTTCGTCCCTGCCTTCCTTTGACATGGACGAAAACGGTATAACTACCGTGCCCGGCTTCACATGAAGCACATCCTTGATAGTCTTTATGTGTGCGGCAATCTGGCTTTTTTTCAATTTATCAGATTTGGTTGCAATGATAATCGGTGCAAAGCCCTGGTTTACCATCCAGTCATACATCATGATATCATTGTCCGATGGCTCATGCCTTATATCTATTAAAAGAAACACTGCCTGAAGCTTTTTTGAGGTGTGAAGATAGTTTTCTATCATCTGTCCCCATTTGGCTTTTATCTCGATATTGGCATTGGCATAGCCATAGCCCGGCAGATCGACCAGATACATGGCGTCATTGACGTTATAAAAATTGATGGTCTGTGTCTTGCCGGGCTGTGAAGAGATCCTGGCAAGTGACTTTCTGTTCATGAGTGCGTTGATCAGTGACGACTTGCCTACATTTGACTTGCCGGCAAATGCCACCTCATTATACTCATTGTCAGGGATTGTGCTTGTAATTCCGCAAACTGTCTCTAAATTAACACTTTTAATTACCATAATCTCTTCCTCATTCTTATTTTACAAATGCTATCTTCTCCACCTGTGAAAATCTCTCCACCGGCACGATTTCCATGCCGTCTGTTATTTCTTTTGAAATCTCCTCCAGGTCCTTTTCATTATCCTTTGGAATACATACTGTTTTTATTCCGATTACTTTGGCTGCAAGCAGCTTTTCCTTGAGTCCTCCTATCGGAAGCACCCTGCCGCGTAGTGTTATCTCGCCCGTCATGGCTACATCTGCCCTGACAGCTCTGTCTGTAATAGCCGAGAGCATGGCTGTCGCCATAGTGATACCCGCAGATGGTCCGTCCTTTGGCACTGCGCCCTCCGGGATATGTATATGGATATCATGCTTCGTGTAAAACTCTGCATCAATGCCATATCCTTCGCTTATTGAGCGCACATAGCTAAGTGCCGCCTGTGCCGACTCCTTCATCACATCACCAAGCTTACCGGTGAGCACGAGCTCACCCTTGCCCGGTAGCACATTCACCTCAACCTCGAGTGTGACTCCGCCCACGCTGGTCCATGCCAGGCCTCTAACGATTCCAACCTCTGCGCGATCATTTTTCTTCTCCGGACTGTACTTCGGATTGCCCAGATATGTCTTAAGATTGGTCTTTGTAACCTTTACAGCAGCTTCGCTGTCCTTAAAGATTTCCCTGGCAGCCTTGCGGCACAGCTTGCCGATAGTCCTCTCAAGGCTTCTGACTCCGGCCTCTCTGGTGTACAGCCTGATAATATCCTTTAGGGCCGAGTCTGTTATCGTAAGCTGTTCCTTTTTAATTCCGTTTTTGCTCTTTTGCTTCTCAACCAGGTGTTCCTTTGCTATGTGAAATTTCTCATTTTCAGTGTAGCTTGACACCTCAATAAGCTCCATCCTGTCAAGAAGCGGCTTTGGAATGCCTGAAACCTCATTTGCCGTTGCAATAAAAAGCACCTCCGACAAATCCACAGGCATCTCAATGTAATGATCCCTGAATCTGCAGTTCTGCTCACTGTCAAGCACCTCGAGAAGAGCGGCTGATGTGTCACCCTTGTAGTCACTTGACACCTTATCTATCTCATCCAACAGCATGAGAGGATTTGAAACGCCTGCCTGTCTTAAGCCATTTACTATACGGCCCGGCATAGCACCGATATATGTCTTTCTGTGTCCACGGATTTCTGCCTCATCGCGCACACCACCAAGAGAAATACGCACATATTTCTTCTCCAGTGCAGACGCAATTGAACGGGCTATGCTTGTCTTTCCTGTTCCCGGAGGACCTACAAGACAAATTATAGGACTCTCTCCCTTGCTTGTCAGATTTCTGACTGCCAGAAACTCAAGTATTCTCTCCTTAACATCCTTTAATCCGTAGTGATCATCATCGAGCACCTGTGCTGCATGGTCAAGATCCTTGTTGTCCACAGACATCCTATTCCACGGAAGCTCAAGTACAGTCTCTATATAGCCTCTCTCAACAGTGCTCTCTGATGAGCTGCTGCTCATATTTCTAAAGCGCTTTATCTCTTTTTTCGTCTTTTCCTTTACGTAGTCAGGCGCATCTAACTCAGATAGCTTTTTCTCATATTCATCAGCCTCCGAGTCAGCATTCTCGCCCAGCTCCTCACGTATCACACCAAGCTGTTCACGAAGCACATACTCCTTCTGATGCTTGTCCACACGAACCTTTACTTTTTTCTGAAGCTCATTCTTTATGGAAATAACCTCCACCTGGGAGAGAAGTAATGATACTATAACCTGATATCTGTCATTGATATCCTCTGCCTCAAGCACCTGCTGCTTAAGCTCATATGACACCGGCAGATTGTTGGTTACATAATCAATGAGCTTTTCAAGATCCTCATACTGATCTATCTGTCTGATAAGCTCCTTGCTGATTTTGCCGACGACTGCCGCATATCTGTGAAAAGCCTCTCTGACTCCGAGAAGCATGGCTTCCCTGAGATCATCCGGCAGGCTGTCTGCATTACTATCACAATAACAGATTTCTGCCTCAAGGTACTTCTCATTACCGGTAAAGCCAAGCAATGCTGCCCGGCTTATTCCATCTACAAGTATTCTCACAACATCATTCTGTAATCTGACAACCTGCTTTATGTCAGCAACAATACCCATCTGATAGAGGTCTTCCTGAGTCGGGTCCTCACTGTCCACATTCCTTTGTGTGACAAGATAAATCTTTTGATCCTGCTCCATAGCCTCCTCGACAGCACGAAGGGAGCGCTCTCTGCTGATGTCGAAATGGGCAATCATCCCCGGCAGAATAGTAAGCCCTCTCAGCGCTACTGCAGGCATATTCATAATCTGTTCTTCCACTTATATCTCCTGTATTATTACACAGCCATGCATAACAAACCGCTGTGCAATTTATATTATCCGATGCTGTATCTTTTGTAAAATACCGCCATGTACTTACGATGCCGCTTTTTCCTCGATATATGCCTCAGGCACGCAATCACCATCAAGCTTTAAGTTTTCCTCAACGATATCCTTGTCTATTACACATCTGCTGATGCTCTTGTCTGACGGTATACGATACATAAGGTCAAGCATAACAGCCTCCATGATGGCACGAAGTCCTCTGGCCCCTGTCTTTCTCTCAAGTGCCTTGTCAGCGATGGCATTTACTGCATCGTCTGTGAATTCAAGACCTACTCCGTCAAGCTCAAAAAGCTTGGTGTACTGCTTGATAAGCGAGTTCTTAGGCTCCTTAAGTATACGGATAAGTGCATCCCTGTCGAGTGCCTCGAGAGAAACGGTAATAGGTACACGTCCGATAAACTCAGGAATCAATCCAAACTTTACAAAATCCTGTGGAAGTGCATGCTTAAACGCCTCTCCTACATTGAGCTCTGTCTTTGACTTTACATCTGAATTGAAGCCTATAGATGATGTATCCATACGACTGTCGATAATTTTTTCCAGACCATCAAATGCTCCACCGCAGATAAAAAGTATATTAGTAGTATCAATAGGAATAAGCTCCTGCTGCGGATGCTTTCTTCCGCCCTGTGGCGGTACAGATGCCTCTGTGCCCTCAAGAATCTTTAAAAGAGCCTGCTGTACACCCTCGCCTGACACATCTCTGGTGATTGAGACATTCTCTGATTTCTTTGTAATTTTATCTATCTCATCTATATAAATGATACCATGCTCTGCACGCTCGATATCATAATCTGCCGCCTGAATAAGCTTTAATAGGATATTCTCCACATCCTCACCTACGTATCCTGCCTCTGTAAGTGTTGTAGCATCAGCGATAGCAAATGGAACATTTATCACTCTGGCAAGTGTCTGCGCAAGAAGTGTCTTTCCTGAGCCTGTAGGTCCAAGCATGAGAATATTACTCTTCTGAAGCTCTACATCTGATGTATCACCTGCCAGAACTCTCTTATAGTGATTGTAAACAGCAACCGAAAGCACCTTCTTTGCCTGGTCCTGTCCTATTACATAATCGTCCAGAAACGCCTTAAGCTCCTCCGGAGTAACAAGATTTATATCATCCTTAGCGCTGCTTTTGTCCTCATGGCCATCTACGCCTTCTTCCTCAAGAATCTCGGCACATATATCTATACACTCATCGCAGATAAAAGCTCCATTAGGTCCGGAAATCAAACGATTTACCTGGTCCTGTGTCTTACCGCAAAATGAGCAGCGAATCTTTCCGTCGTTTTTTCCTGCCATTATTAACTCCTTTTATTGCATGAGGGCATCCCATATGGGGTACCCTCTTAAATTCATCTAACTTCTGATTATCTGTTTGTTATTACACTGTCTATGAGACCATACTCTGCGGCTTCCTGTGCTGACATATAGTTGTCTCGCTCTGTATCAGCTGCAATTGTCTCGTATGGCTTGCCTGTATTGGCTGCTAAAATTTCGTTTAATCTCTTCTTTGTCTTTAAAATATTTTCTGCAGCAATCTGAATCTCAGTAGCCTGACCCTTTGCACCGCCAGATGGCTGATGAATCATAATCTCTGCATTTGGAAGAGCATATCTCTTGCCCTTTGCACCGCCTGCAAGAAGGAAAGCTCCCATGCTTGCTGCAAGACCGATACAGATTGTTGAAACATCACACTTGATGTACTGCATAGTATCGTAAATAGCAAGTCCTGCTGTAACCATTCCACCCGGTGAATTGATGTAAAGGTGGATATCCTTATTCGGATCCTCGGACTCAAGGAATAAAAGCTGGGCAACAACAAGGCTGGCTGTTGTCTCATTTACTTCCTCTCCAAGGAAAATGATACGATCTTTTAATAATCTGGAGTAAATGTCGTAGTTGCGCTCTCCTCTGCTGGTCTGTTCAATGACATATGGTACTAAACTCATATAAAATACCTCCTTTATAAAAGCTCAAAAGACCGGCTCAGAAAATAGGCTTCTGAGCCAGTCAATCAAATCTTGATTCAAAAATCTTATTCTTCTGTAGACTCTTCTGCATCAGCCTTTTTCTTTGCCTTTGCACGCTCTTTAACGTTGTCCATGATAAGATCTACGGCCTTTGTGATAGCAATGTCTTTCTTCATAGACTCCTTCTCAGCATCTCCCATGTACTCTTTAAGCTTATCAGCCTCCATGCCGTATGCCTTAGCCATCTTCTCTACCTCAGCATCGATATCTGCATCAGTAACCTCGATGTTTTCCTCCTTGGCAATCTGCTCAAGTACAAGGCTGCTCTGGATACGTGTTGTAGCCTCAGGACGAACCTGATCCTTAAGCTGGTCAACTGTCATGCCTGAGAACTGTAAGTACTGCTCCATTGTAAGACCGCTCTGTGCGATTCTCTGAGCGAACTCCTCAACCATTGTCTCACACTGTGTCTCAATCATTGCCTCAGGAAGATCCATCTTTGACTTATCGATAATCTTCTGGATAGCCTCATCCTCTTTAGTCTTCTTAGCTTCTGTCTCTTTCTTCTCTGTGAGGTTCTTTTTGATTTCCTCTTTGTACTCAGCTAATGTATCAACACCTGCTGCATCCTGTGCAAACTCATCATCAAGGTCAGGAAGCTCCTTAGCCTTGATCTCGTTGATCTTAACCTTGAATGTAGCCGGCTTTCCTGCAAGGTCTGCTGCCTGATACTTCTCAGGGAATGTTACATTGACCTCAACCTCATCGCCTGTGTTCTTTCCTACTAACTGATCCTCGAATGTATCGATGAATGTGTGTGAACCGATCTCTAATGGATGATTCTCACCCTTTCCACCCTCGAAAGCTACTCCGTCAACAAATCCCTCAAAGTCGATAACTGCTGTATCTCCCTCTGCTACAGGACGATCTGTAACTGTAACTGTTCTTGCATTTTTGTTTCTCTGGTTCTCAAGCTCAGCGTCAACCTCTTCATCAGAAACTGATGTGTCGATCTTTGTAACTGTAACGCCCATGTACTTACCAAGAGTAACCTCAGGTCTTACAGCAACCTCTGCTGTGTAGATGAAAGGCTGTCCCTTCTCAATCTGAGTAACCTCAACTGTTGGGCGTGAAACAATGTCAACACCGCTCTCGTCAACTGCACCTGCGTATGTCTGCTGCATAAGAATGTTTGCTGCATCCTCGTAGAACACACCTGCTCCATACATTTTCTCAATCATAGCTCTTGGCACTTTTCCTTTACGGAATCCAGGTACACTAATCTGTTTCTTCTGCTTCTGATATGCAGAATCCAATGCTTTCTCTAATTCCTCAGCTGCTACCTCAATAGTAAGCTTCGCCATATTATGCTCTAAATTCTCAACCTGTACACTCATGTCAATCGTTATCCTCCTTAAAAATATATATGAATGGTATGTACATCAAATGTAATGTGGGCATGCTTTTTAAACTGCTAAGCCCAGTCATTGGATGATTATAACACAACAAATCCACTATTTCCAGTGTTTTTTACATTAAATTTGCTTTTGTGTATAATTCCATAAATTGTCAGCAATACCAAAACATATTTTTGTCATTTTACGGCATAATATTTCCATACACATACAGCTTGTGTATAACGTTTTAAAAGGAGGTATTGCATTATGGCAGCATCAAGTAGTAAAAAGGCTTCTGTACCGGAGGCAAAAGAGGCTATGAGCCGTTTCAAGGAAGAGGTTGCTTCAGAGCTTGGAGTTCCTTTAAAAGAGGGCTACAACGGTGACCTTACTTCTAAGCAGGCCGGTTCAATCGGTGGCGAGATGGTCAAGCAGATGATCATGAAGCAGGAGCAGCAGATGAAATAAGCTCTGCAATAGCAGGCTTCAAATGTACGCTTCAAATGCAAGCATAAAAAGAGGCCGCGCACCATGGGGTTGGTGTGTGACCTCTTTTGTTATAATACTAATAATATGATTATTTGCTGAACGTTGTATTAGTATACCAGTCCCTGTCGAATATGCTCTACTGTGGCATCGTCTGTGAAGTATCTGACAAGCTCGAGTGCAAACGCAATAGCTGTTCCCATTCCACGACTTGTAATCACATTGCCATCCACAACTACAGGCTGCTCAAGCCACTGTGCACCGAGCAGCTTTTCCTCAAAGCCCGGATGACAGGTAGCTTTTTTGCCCTCAAGTATATGATTCTCACCGAGCACGCTAGGCGCTGCACATATCGCTGCAACAAGTTTTCCCTCAGCAGCGAATCTCTTAATTGTCTTTACTACGGTCTCATCAGCACCGAGGTTTAATGTACCCGGCATGCCTCCCGGCAGTACGATTGCATCGTAGCTGTCAAAATCAGCCTGTGCCTTTGTGGTATCTGTCTTAAATGTCACCTGATGAGAGCTTGTCACCTCGGCTTTTTCCGTGATTGATATGGTTTCAATCTCAAGCTTTGCTCTTCTAACTATATCGACTACTGTAAGTCCTTCAATCTCCTCACAGCCGTCTGCCATAAAAATTCCTACTTTAATCATATTTTTCTCCTTTATTTTTCTTTGATAATACTATAAAAAGCTGCGGTTCGTCCTTGAATTTTTAAATACCGGTCATTATAATCATATATAAATGATATGAGGGTAAAACAAAAATATAAACCGTAACTATAAATCTACCAGTAACCTGAAAGGATATACCATGGAAATCGAAAGAAAATACTTACTTAAACAGCTTCCTTCCAATTTAGACAGCTACGCGAGCAAAAAAATCACCCAGGGCTATCTGTGCACCTCGCCTGTTGTCAGAGTCAGACGCTCAAATGACAGCTATTATATGACATACAAGGGAGCCGGTCTTATGGTGCGCGAGGAGTACAATCTTCCTCTCACAAAAGAAGCCTACGACCATCTTGTCCAAAAGATTGACGGTCGTCTCATCGAAAAGACACGCTATCTCATACCTCTTGACGGTGATCTGACCGCAGAGCTTGATGTATTTGAGGGTGATCTGGCTCCTCTTACACTCGTGGAGGTTGAATTCGACTCTGTCGACGCAGCAAATGAATTCACAGCGCCTGACTGGTTTGGCGAGGATGTCACTGAATCCGGCAAATATCACAACAGCTATCTGAGCCGATTGGAAAATTCATAGTACTGCCTGGTCTTTATCGTATTCTTTAAATCATCATACCGCTTTTGCAATGGACCCTCAGGAACTACAACATCCATAACCACCGCTATGTCATCTATAAGGCGGTCGGTTATGATATCCCTCATTGAAATAAGTATATTGTACTTCTCTTCAAAGGTATCCGCATCAAGGAACTCCAGCAAACGCGGATCCGGTGCCTGGCCTTCATCTGCATCCGGTGCCGGCTCATAACATGCCTGTGTCTGAACACTCACAGCTTCAGGTGCATTAGCTGCAATCTCATTAGTGTTGGAAGAGATACTCTTGTTGGAAGAGATACTCTTTCCCGACATATCCTCCGGCTTATCCTTAAGTGTGATCTTCTCAAATCTGTATTTCTGCTTCACATCAGGATATTTCTCATGGTCCACCTCGCTTACAAACATGTCGAGTGGTCTGGCGTATATCCCAAAATCATCATATAAAGCCTGATAAATCACAAGCTTTTCCCCTGTCTCTGAATGTGTCGCCACTGTAACTATCTGATACAGCTTATTCTTAAAGTGCCTGTAAAGCTCTCCGGGCTTTGGTGTTCTGTCCATCATTTCTGCCTCTTTTCCTATTATTTAAAAGTTGTTAATCATGTCTAAGCCTTCTCCAAGGAAATCTCTCTCAAACTCCAGATTACCGCTGTATCCCATGGCAATCAGATCCTCAACACTGCCAAACATGCTCTGTGTCTCAGCCTCTATAATCTTTGCACCGTCTGCCGCTTTGGTATGCAGTGTCTGGCAATTTCTTGAGTGCTCCTGCGCCAGCCTCTGCTGTGCCTCGCTATGTCCGTGCATAGTCTCAATCTCTTTTTGTGTCGTATCATCCGCAAAGCGTGCATTATTTTTCACGGCCCTCTGCACTATATCCGGATTGCTCTGCTGTGGTCTCTGCTGTGGCTGTACTCTCTGCTGCATCTGTGGTCTCTGAGGCTGCTGTGCTCTCTGCTGCATCTGTGGCTGTGGTTTCTGCTGATATGTCTGGTTCAATGCATTCATACCCGACTGAACTGTATTCTGCATGCTGTTCCATATATGCTGTATCTGCTTCTGCTGCGGTCTCGGTTTGTTTGGCTGCGTGTTTTTACTGCCTGCGCTCTTTGATTTTTTGTTAATGTAAAAAACAGCTCCTAAGATAATTGCCCAAATTATAACATCCATATTCTGCTCCTTTATCAATCTGCATTTTCTATGTCAATCCCTGAATATCCTGCACATATCGCGCAGTATGTATTCTGCTGTCTGTTCCGGCTCCCATTGCTTTGTAACACCCACAAGCAGCGGATTAAGCTCCGACAGTATCCTTGCCGTGCGCCGGTCTGTCGTGCCCTCATACTTATCGTTTATGGCCTCAGCCTGCTTCACACATGCCTCAAGCTGCTTTAATATATCCTTCCAGAACTCCTCGTAATATATCTCATGCACTCTCTTAGTCTTTTGTGTGAAATTTAGCTCTGCAAGCTCTTTGTTGCTGTGCCCCAGATAGAAATATGACAGAGCAAACAAATCAGGCTTTTTCCTTTCAAGCCCCTCATTTGTCAGGTGTATCAGATTCTCTATCTCACTCTGTAAAATGATACCGTTGTCAAAGGATGACAGATATCTCTCCCCCTGCTTTACAACAGAGTCCAGAGTCGTGTGAAAATCCGTGTCCACCTTGCTGATTAAAAATTCATCGTCAAACATGCCGCTTTTCGCTTTGCAAGCCTTTATCAGCTCTCCAAAGTGCTTCCGGTCTGTTCCTGTGAGCTCACAATACCCGATAACTTGTTGCTCAAGCTCCTTTAAATCTGAAAGCAGGCTGCTTAAGCCTGTCTTCACGCCATAATAGCGCTTTGCAACACCGGAGGAATTCTTTTTGGTTTTGACATACAGCTTAAGCCAGCTGTTGACCACTGTCATGTCGGCACCTGCCGTGTCCATCGCTGTCTTAAATTTCTTTTCCGTATCACTTAGTCCTAAAATCATCACACACCCTCAAACATCATTCTAAAACTATATAATAACAATTCTACACCATTATCATATTTTTTTAAAGAGCCTTTTTTCGCTCTGAAAAGCCTACTTTAATCGCAAAAAAGGAAGCCATACAATAGCTGTATGACTTCCTATATACTCTGCATGTTATTCGCATCGTCGTGCAAATGGCACGAGCGGCTTTGTTATGATAGCAAAATCAGATTAACGACCGAACTGCATATCGTTGTTACCTGATTTTGTTGTGAACATCTCAAGCATGTTGATTGGATCGTTGTAATCCATAAGCCATCCCTCACGGGCGAAATCAAACTGTCCGTCCTTACGGCTGTTAAGGAATACGTTCCACTCCTGCTGCTCAACCTTTAAGTTGATACCTACCTTTGAAAGATCTGCCTGAATAGCCTCACCAATCTTTACATTTGACTCTGAGTTGTTTACAAGGTATGAGAACTCGACAGTCTGGTTTACCTGACCTGTGCTCTCATCTAATAATCCGATAGAAGCAAGAAGCTCTTTAGCCTCCTCAAAGTTCTTATCGTAATCTGTGCCGTAGTAATCTTTGTTCTTGAACTCGCCACCGTTACCATCTGTAACACCCTCTGGGATAAATGTTGTGGCAATCTTCTGTCCGCCCTGGGCGATTGTATCGATAATGTACTGACGATCGATAAGAAGACAGATTGCTTTTCTGAATACCTTAGCCTGGTCAGCATCTAATCCAAGTTCTGAGTAGAGCTTAGAGTTAATGTTGAAGCCTACGTAGTATGTTCCAAGGTTGTCAACTGTGTAGAACTCGCTTGTCTTCTTAGCTGCCTCAATCTCGGCTGTAGGAACTGTATCGATGAAATCAAGGTCACCGTTCTGGTAAGCTGTGTAAGCTGAAACATCATCAGATGTAAGCATTACGTTCATCTCATCAACTGTTACATTGTCAGCATCCCAGTAGTTAGGATTCTTAACATATGTCATGCTTGAATCATGCTTCCACTCCTTGAGTGTGAATGCACCGTTTGTAACGAACTTGTCGCTTGCATCGTTTGCCCAGTCATCATTTCCCTCTACTGACTTCTGGTTTACAGGGAAGAAGAATGGGAATGCACATAAGTCAAGGAAGTATGGTGTAACTGCTTTAAGCTTGACTGTAAGAGTCTTTCCATCCTCAGAAGCTACTACATCATCAGCAGCAAGACCCTTTGTATCATCATATCCTGCGAATACTGCGCAAAGGTAGCTGTAATCTGCAGCTGTCTTAGGATCTGCAGCTCTCCTCCAAGACCACTCGAAATCCTTTGCAGTAAGCTCATCACCATTTGACCACTTAAGACCGTCACGCATTGTGAATGTGTATGTGAGGCCATCCTCTGAAACCTCATAGCTCTCTGCACATGCAGGCTCAAGCTTGCCCTCAGCGTTGTAACGCATAAGACCCTCAAAGCTGTTTACTGCAAGACATCCGCCGTCAACAGTACTGTTTAATGCAGGATCGATATGATCAGGCTCTGATGCCATGAAGATGTTTAACTTTCCGGCATTCTTTGTGTTCTTTGCATTGTAGAAGTATTTCATACCCTCTACTGTTGAGTATACGTCTGTGACATAATCCTTGAGCATATACTGGTCATTGTAGTAGTAAAGTGGAATAACACACCATGTATCCATAAGCATATCCTCTGCCTGGTGCATCATCTCTGCACGCTTTGCAAGATCTGCTTCTGTACGGATAGAATCTACTAACTCGTCATAGCTTGTCCAGTCTACGCCTGCTGATACAGCAGTATGAGAAGTGCCGTTAGCAGATGTGTCGTTAGTAGATATTTTGCCCTCGCTCTTGCTTCCACAAGCAGTCATGCCAAGTGCCATAGCTGCAACAAGAGTAAGTGCTACTAATCTCTTTTTCATCTTTCTTCCTCCTAATTAATTAATATGAAAAATAAATTTATGTTAGAACCGGCACATGTGGCTTAAGCTATATGCCGGTAAAAACCTTATATTAGCGGTTGAAGCATGCAACCATATGTCCGTTTCCTCTGTCTGTAAGCTCCGGACGTGCTGCTGCACACTGTTCTGTCGCATATTTACAACGCGAACGGAATGGACAGCCGCTAGGCATGCGAAGAGGCGAAGGAACATCTCCCTCAAGCACGATTCGCTTGCTGTGTCTGGCAGTCTCAGGATCCGGGATCGGAACCGCTGAAAGCAACGACTGTGTGTACGGATGGATTGGATTGTCCATCAGCTCATCCGCATCTGCAAGCTCCATCATATGACCTAAGTACATAACAGCTATTCTATCAGAGATATGCTGCACTACAAGCAGATCGTGCGCTATAAACAGGTATGATAACCCTCTCTCCTTCTGCAGATCCTCAAACATGTTGACTACCTGGGCCTGAATTGAAACATCAAGTGCCGATACCGGCTCATCACATACGATAAACTTCGGATCTACTGCAAGCGCTCTTGCTATTCCGATACGCTGTCTCTGTCCACCCGAAAACTCATGTGCATAACGTGTGGCATGGTCTGCGTTTAGTCCAACTGTCTCCATGAGATCCATAATCATCTCATGGCGCTCTTTCTTGCTATTGTAGAGCTTGTGCACATCGAGAGGCTCTCCGATGATATCCTCAACCGTCATACGAGGGTTGAGTGATGAATACGGATCCTGGAATACCATCTGCATCTGCTTACGGTAAGGATGCATATTCACATCTATCTTCTTCTCACTGTCAAACAATACATTGCCGTCGAACTCAATGCGTCCTGCTGTCGGCTGATACAGACGTAAAAGAGTACGTCCTACGGTTGTCTTTCCACAGCCTGACTCGCCAACAAGTCCAAGCGTCTCACCCGGCTTTATGGCAAATGACACATCATCGACTGCCTTTAATTCCATCTTTTTAAATCCGTCATGAACAGGGAAATACTGCTTCAAATGGTCTACCTTGAGCAGGTACTCGTTGTTATTTGTCTCATTACTCATTTGATTTTCCCTCCTCCATCATATTCTTAATATTCATCCAGCATGATGCGAGATGATCCTCTCCAACCCAGATTTCCTCCGGCTTTTCGGTGAGACATATCTTCATAGCGGCATCACAGCGAGGGCAGAATGCACAGCCCTCTGGCATGTTGAGCATATTGATTGGTGTGCCCCCGATAGGAACAAGCCTGGTTTTTGAATTGGTCTTTGTAGGGATTGAACGAAGCAGTCCCTTTGTGTACTCATGCGCCGGGCTGTAGAATATGGCATCTGCTGTTCCTCTCTCACACACACGGCCGCCGTACATAACTATGATCTCATCACACATTGAAGCAATGACACCCAGATCATGTGTAACCATGATGATTGCCATGCCGAGCTTTTCCTGCAGTGACTGCATAAGCTCAAGAATCTGTGCCTGGATAGTCACATCAAGAGCTGTTGTCGGCTCATCTGCGATAAGGATATCCGGCTCACAGGCTAATGCCATAGCTATCATGACACGCTGTCTCATACCACCTGAAAGCTCATGAGGATACTGATTTACTCTCTTCTCAGGCTCATTTACTCCTACAAGTGTGAGCATCTCTATAGCACGCTCTTTTGCGTCCTTCTTTGTACGATCTGTATGAAGAAGCACTGCTTCCTCAAGCTGGTAGCCTACCGTAAATACCGGATTAAGCGATGTCATAGGATCCTGGAAAATGATTGAGCAGCATTTTCCTCTGAAATCTGCCATTTTCTTTTTGTTCCATTTGGTGATATCCTCACCCTTATATTTTACTGAGCCGCCTGTGATGGCACCATTCTCAGCAAGAATCTGCATGATTGAATATGCTGTAACTGACTTTCCTGAGCCCGACTCTCCTACGATTCCAAGAGTCTTTCCCGGCTCAAGCTTAAAGCTGACACCGTTTACAGCTGATACGTCTCCGTTATCGGTCTTGAAGGTAGTGTGCAGATCAGATACTTCAAGAACAAACTTATTATCTTCCATCTTACTCACTCCTTACTATTTCGATAATTTAGGGTCAAATGCATCTCTTAAGCCGTCGCCGATAAGATTCAATGTAAGAACAATGATACAAATCGTAAGCGCCGGAAAAATAAGACGCAATGGGTAACTCTGGAGTCCACCACGCGCTGTATTTGCCAACGAACCAAGTGAAGGCATAGGAGCCGAAACACCAAGTCCGATAAATGACAGATAACTCTCAGTAAAGATGGCTGATGGTATCTGAAGCGCTGTAGTAATGATGATTACTGACAGACAGTTCGGTAAAATGTGTTTTCTGATAGTGCGGGCTGATGATGTTCCGATACACTTTGCTGCGAGAATGTACTCATTCTGCTTGATGGTAAGAATCTGACCTCTTATAAGTCTTGCCATTCCTACCCAGTAAAGCAATCCAAACACTATGAAAAGTGCAATCATGTTGACACCGAGCTTTGAAAGCACTGTACCCTTTATTACAGGTGTTAGCACCTCATTTAATACAACTGCGAGTAAAATGATGAGCAGCATATCCGGCAATGAATAAATGATATCTACTATTCTCATCATAACCATATCTACCTTGCCACCGCAGAAGCCTGATACGGAACCGTAAATGATACCGATTATAAGCACAAGCAGTGATGCAAACACACCGACTCCCAGCGAAACACGAGCTCCGTAAACAACACGGATAAAATAGTCTCTTCCGAGCTCATCTGTGCCAAAAATGTGTGGGAACAGCTTCTCACCTGCATCAATCTGTGCCTGCTCAGCATCGCTGTACTGGAAAGGTCCTAAGTTCTGTGCACCCTTAACGATATCTGCATAGCCGTAAGGCACAATCTTTGGTGCCAGAAGAATAACCAAAATAAGTAAAACCAAAACTATAATAGAACCCATAGCCAGTGGATTTTTACGGAGTCTCTTAAGACCATCCTTAAAGAAGGTAGTTGACTCACCCATAACCTCCTGCTGGCGTTTCTCTTCATCTGATGCCTTGGCAAAATCCTTCATATCGAACTTGCTAAGGTCAATCTGTGTGGAGAAAGGAGCTCTCTTCATATTATCTTTCATCTTTATCTCTCCTTAATCAAGCTTAATACGTGGATCAATCACTTTGTATACAATATCTGTAATGAGGTTCGCGCCTACCATGATGACAGCAAGGAAAAGCGTTGTAGCCATAATCATTGTGTAATCACGGTTTGTGATACAGCTTACGAACTTGGAACCGAGTCCTCCGATATTGAAAATACTCTCAATAACCATTGAACCTGTGAGGATACCACCAATCATAGGTCCCACATATGTGATGACCGGAATGAGCGCATTACGAAGCGCATGTACAAATATAATCTTGTACTGATGTACACCCTTGGCCTTTGCCGTACGGATGTAATCCTGTCCGAGTGCATCAAGCATTGAAGTCTTTGTAAGTCTTGTAATATATGCCATCGGTGAAAGTGACAGTGACAGCACCGGAAGTAATATCATGTTGCTTCCTGAGCTGAAGGCCTGCACCACGCCAAGCTTTATACAGAAGAAATAAAGTAATAACGTAGCGATGACAAATGACGGCATCGACGTAATCAGTGTGACGAAGAATACTATAACTCGATCCGGCCACCTGTTTCGCATCAGCGCTGCTATCGAACCAAGCACCACTCCGAATACTATCGCAGTGAGCGCCGCTAAGAGTCCAAGCTTCGCTGAAATCGGGAAGCTCTCCCCAATGATATCTGAGATCGGACGGTCTGTCTTAAGACTAACACCGAAATCTCCGTGCAGCACGCCTGCCATGTAGTTCTTGTACTGGACTATAAGTGGCTGATCCAGTCCGTAGCGTGCCTCAAGCTCTTTCATTACCGCCGGACTCTTTGCCTTCTCCGAATTGAATGGACCACCCGGAATTGCATTCATGGCAAAGAATGTAATAAGACTGATAATGAAGATTGTAAAAATCGCGAGAATAACTCTCTTTACAATGTACTTACCCATATTTTTCTCTCCCTCTTGGATTTGTATCGATAATGCATTATTTTGATTTTTTAAAGCATTATCACTGCACCACGTCAAAGTATTTTGTCTAATACGCAAAAAAGTGCGAATGACCTCATTGTCATTACACACTCCCTAATCTTGCTGTCTGATACAACTGTCGTTCTGACGCGAACAATTCCTTTTTATTATACACAGAAATCATACTTTGTCAATTGGATATATTTTCCTATATAATTTTCATTTCTGCATAAAAATTAGTCATTTTTTATAATACAGCTGATACGTCTCCGTTATCGGTCTTGAAGGTAGTGTGC
>ENA-OYZL01000374-OYZL01000374.1-human-gut-metagenome-genome-assembly--contig:-NODE-374-length-20984-cov-28.610636_pt1 | contig 20984 bp, 18 predicted proteins | sample MGYA00243292_ERZ653479 | MGnify/ENA primary metagenome ERZ653479 (study PRJEB26926, sample SAMN06165116) | human gut metagenome | biome: ENVO:00009003; feature: ENVO:2100002; material: ENVO:00002003... | reverse complement strand
ACGCGTAAGATCGTCGGCAGCGTCAGATGTGTATAAGAGACAGATATAATGGGAATCAGAATAATGAACATAAAAATAAATTTCTTTTTATAATAGAAAACACTGATATTGAGATGTTACAATCTCATATTAAGGGAAGCCACATTTCATTGAAAATAAATGGAAGACTACTATTAGGAGTTATAACAAATATATTTGCGCAGGAAAAAAATGAATTTATTGAGATAAGTATTACTGATGTAGATATGCAGAAAATACCTGTAGGAAGCAAAGGACAGATGGCAATCATGATGTCTAAAAAACGAATGTTTGAATTGATTCCTTTTCTAAAAAGAGCTAGTAAATAACAATATACACTATAAAAATGGAAAATATATTTAACATAGAAGAATACTGCAAGGATACTAAAAGTACTCTTAGCATGCAAGATGTGGAAATTAATGATTATAATAAAGACTATGTGATTTTAGTAGCTAAAGAAACTGGAGCTTGGGCTACTATCAATAAGTCATATATCTATCTTGTTGAAGAACTATTAGAAAAAGAAATTACCTTGAATAAATTTAAAGAAACATTTCCTGAACATATTCAACTGCTAAATTTGCTTTTCAATTCAGGGGTTTTAAAAGTTAATCATACATCATCATTCCATGATAAGTTGAAAAGGCGACAATGTAAAATATCCAGTTCCAAAGTTTGCCAAGTTGTACTTAGGTATACAAAGAGTTGCAATTTATCATGCTCTTATTGTTATGCTCATACAGATTTAAAATCTCCTACATCAATGAGTAATGAAACTGTTTTATACATATTGCGCAAATTGAGTAAATCTTATCCAGAAAAGGTTCTTAATTTATCATTTCACGGTGGGGAACCATTGTTGAACTATAGTAAACTTGTTCCTTTGGTAAAGGAAATAAGAAAAATTTCTCAAAATATTAAATTCTACATACAAACTAATGGAACTTTAGTAACAAAAGAGATTGCAGGTTTTCTAAAAGCAGAAAATTTTAATGTTGGAATAAGCATAGACGGTTTTGATACCGCTTCTAATTCACATCGATGCCAACTCAACGGGAGTAGTTCATTAAAACAATCGCTTATTGGGCTGGATTATTTGTTGGCTGCTGGAATTTCCCCCGGAATGTTTACGGTAGTTACTGCCGCCAATCAATATAAGCTATTAGACCATTTTGATTTTTACGTAGGCAAAGGTATAAAGAAATTCAATTTTAGCCCTATACTTTATTCAGGGAAAGCAGTTGATAAAAATTATGATGTGAACATAGATCATTTGATTGAAACAAATCTCAAATTAATGGAGAAAATAAATTTGATAAATAATGAATGCAATAACATTGAAGACTATATCTCCGAAGTGAATATCAGTAATCTACTAAATAATTTGTCATCTTTGAATATCTATAATTTGTGCACATTGTCTCCTTGCGGAGCCGGTCATACAATGCTGGGCTTTGATATTGACGGTTCATTCTATTCCTGCGATTATTTTATCGGTAATTTAGAATTTAAAATTGGCAATATTTATGAAGTAGATGACATAAAAAATAGTATTTTCAAAAACACATCAGTTCAAAATTTATTAAAGAGAAATATTGATAGTATTAAAGAGTGTAGGATGTGTACATGGAAAAACATATGTACATATCATTGTGCTTCAGATTCCTATTTTAATCACAAAACACTATACAAGCCACATAGTATGTGCGAATATGTAAAAAAAATTATTCCTCGAATAATAGACTTATTATATAGAAAAAAAATATCTATAAATAACATTCCGCTCTGTTGACAAGGAAGGTTGAAATATTTTTCTATGACTCTATTAAAAAATGAATTGATATGAAATTTATAATAAGTGCCATACTTTCCTTGTGTATTAATAATGTATATGCACAGGAAATAACCGGAATAATTACAGATAGGGATAATAATCCGATTGAATTTGCAACAATTGTTTTACAGACAACTGATTCTGTATTTTTGAATTCTACCTATACCGATTCCGTAGGGAGATTCAGTATAAAAACAGATATACTTCCAGTAATTATAACCGTTCAACATCTGATGTACGAAACGTATCAAAAAAAATGTGACACAAAGGCTATTGGCTTTATCCAGATGGATGAGAAAAGCCAAATGTTGTCTGAAGTGTCTATAACAGGTGAATATCCGCTGGTGAGAGTCATTGACGGAAAAATGACTTATAATATGTCGCAGCTTTTAACAGACAAAATGGCAACTAGCATCTATGATGCCATTTTGAAACTTCCTGGAATTCAGATACAAAAGGGTACTTTTCAACTGATAGGGGCAAATAACGTGACTATCCTAATCAATGGAAAGAAAACCAATATGGATGAAAACCAATTGAATAATCTGCTAAAAAATATGCCGAAAGAGCGTATTCGGGAAGCAGAAGTAATGTATAGTGCTCCTCCCCAGTATCATGTACGTGGAGCCGTAATTAACCTTGTACTTGACAATGAGATTTACGGCACCCAGCAATTGCAAGGACAAATAAATACGTTGTATGACCAAGGGTATTATGAGAATTTTCAAGGAGGTGTCACAATCCTATATAACACTCCTAAAACCTTGACAGATTTCCTCTATTCGTTCGGTTACAACCAGGTTCGCACAGGACAGGAAATTATATCTCAACATATGTTCAATGATCAGGTGGCTGATATAATTCAATCCGATCGAGGCTACTCCGTCAAACCTATCCATACCATTCGTTTGGGGAATGATTGGCTAATCAACGACAAGGACAAAATCACCCTAGCATACACTGCAGAAATTCAGCCGTGGATGCGGTCTTTCAATTCTTCTAATGGAACCTACTCAGACTCGGAAAATAAAAAGAATACGGATAAGCCTGTGCAAATGCACAATATTGCATTGAACTACACCTCTGGATTTGGGTTTAGCACGGGCATTGACTTTACTTCCTATAAAAACCATACGACACAGCATTACCGGGAAAGGATGGAAGGCAAGGAAGATTCCTTTGATGCCCGCTCGAAGCAAGATATTCGCCGTCTTACATTCTACGCAGATCAAAGCCATTCATTGGGAAAAGGCTGGACATTGAATTATGGTACTAAATTTAGTTTCGCCTCAGACAAGAGTTCTCAAATCTATCATTCCTCTGTCAGCCATAATTGGTCAGACTATGACAGTGACAGCCAATTGAATGAGTATACTTATGATTTATACGCAGGTTTCTCCAAGCGTTTTACCAACAATCTCTCCCTAAATGCTTCCTTGACCGGAGAGTATTATAAGCATAAGGAAATTGACTACCGAAGCCTATTCCCTATGATGGAAATTACTTACACAGCCAATCCTGTCTCTGTTTTTCAACTGTCAGTTTCTTCTGATAAGGCTTATCCCAGTTATTGGGAAATGCAAAATACAACATCTTACCTCAATGGATATACGGAAATACAGGGAAATACGGATTTAAGACCTGCAAAAAACTACTCATTTCAGTTAAACTACATTTGGAAGAGTAAATATATTTTTTCATTATTCATGAATTATACGGATGATTTTTTCTGCCAGATACCTTATCAGTCCTCTGACAGATTGATGCTGATTTATAAGACCTTGAACTTTGATTATTCAGCGAAGTTAGGGTTTAACATGATGATTCCATTTGGGATAGGCAGGATATTTGAATCCAGATTTATCCTAAATGGATATTACGACAAAATGAAAAGCGACCATTATCATGACCTAAGCTTCACGAAAGACAATCTAGCGATTTATACCAATCTTGATAATACATTTACCATATCATCGAAACCCAATATCAAGGCGGAATTATCCGGTTCCTATATTTCACGTAACATTCAGGGGCCTATGACTATCAATGCCATGTATCGCATTGATACAGGTATAAAATGGACATTTAATCGTAACAAAGCGGAATTATCTCTGAAAGTCAATGATATATTCAATTCATGGGCTCCGAAAGAACTTAACCTTCAATATCTAACACAGAATCTACGGATGGAAGAAGTTGTGGATTCAAGAAGGATTTCTTTGTCTTTTACGTACAGATTTGGCGATTTCAAACCAAAAGCACGTAAAGAAGTAGATCGATCACGATTTGGCAAATAAGTATAAAAAATTAGATGTCACTAAAGTAAATAACAGAAGCTATTAGATTACTCGAATAAGCATTTTATATAATAACACCAAATATCATATTAGTTATGCAAATAGTAAGAATGATAATATGTCTGCTTATGATAAATGGCACTTTTGTATTGAAGCCTATTTACGCCCAAGAACATTGGGGTAAAGAGGACTCTATAAAACTATCTAAAATGCTAAATGGAGAAATGCCAATACACATAAATGAAAAATTCAAACTAGAATTTGAAAAATCGCTTTTAGGACATCCTCAAATAGAAGATAATGATGAGTGGAAAAAATATCTAAATTTTAAACAATCACTGACAGAGCCTCGGTTATCTCCAATTGACGATGATATATTGACTAATCAATTTTTACAAACTTACAATAAAAGAATGAATGATAATTTGTTTTTCATAAATAATCAGATTATAAATATTTCCCAATATTCCAATATGTCAATACCACTTACGAAGAGAATTCATTTCAATGTTTATGGAATCAAAGAATTAAGTGAAAAAAAAGTACTGCCTCATCCTATCTCCTTTTTTCCTTACGAGTTTGGAGCAGGTTTTTCATATGATATTAATCACCACTTAAAATTAGGCACGCAAAGTAATTATCAATATAATTCTATTCACAAAAAGTGGGAGTGGTTTATGGGACTTGGAATAACTGTGGTCTTTTGATAACTTCAGAGAATTCTATTTTTAAGGTATTATTGTACTATAGAAAATTTGAGCCATAGCAAGACTTCATGCGCAACAAGAAATATAAGAAATATATTTTGAATATTTTAACTTACAGTCTATACTGTTTATTAATCTTTTTTCTATTTTTGCACTTAAAATAAACAAAATATGAAAAATAAAATCACCGTACTGAGAAACTTACTATTTGATAATTGGTTTCTATTTGTAATAAATACATTGATATACATATATTCATTGTATTTAGAATTGAAATATATATTCGTAGATGACTTCTATCGATTATCAGTATATAAAAGATATGGGAATGAAGAAGAGTTTCTCAAATTTCTTTCATCAGAAAGGTCTTTAGATTTTCTAAATTATTTATGGATGCCAATACACGTTATTGGAATTGCTTCGTTTACAACAATATGCATATTCTTGGGCTTTAATATTATGGGAATTAGATTAGCCTTTAATAAGGCTTTTAAATATTCCTTGCAGGCATCAATAGTATTTTCGTTCAACTATTTGTTATTGACTCTATTGAAAATATTTGGAATCATAACTTATAATTACAACACTGTTGATGATGTGTATTTTATTCAATCATTGGGTCGCTTGTTCATTCGCTTTAATTGGCCAGATTGGACTTATGACATTTTAGGCAGAATTAGTATTGTAGAATTTCTTTTTTATTTTGTACTATCAATAATCATAGCAAAATCAATAAAAATCAACTTTAAAACAAGTTTATGTAAGACCGGAATATCATACGGTATTGGTTTGTGTTTTCTTGGAATAATAACAACCTTTATTGGTTTTATTATATAACAATTATTATTAACTTATTAAATTAATTTTTTATGAAAAAAGTAAGCAACAAAGTTTTGTCTCGCGCATTTGGGGGCAAAATGTTTGGATCAAAAACAGAATGCGAACGTTGGGAAGGTGGTTGTAGATGCCGTCAAGTCTATTACACATTTTGGGTGAAATCTTATGGAGCCTGGAACCCTGCAGCCGATTGGCAGTGTAACTAACCAATAGGTAAATAAGAGATATATCTTCATTGGCTGCTTTTTTATTTGATTTTTAAGAATTTAAAAATAGTAAAGTCAATTTATGGTATATCTCTTTTATTTTTACAAATCATGAATAGAAAAAGATATTGTATTGCAACAGTAATATGTATAGTGGCATCCATCATATCACTCTTTACAATTTCAATAAGAAAACATAATTACAATGCTTCTTATTCATTTGACGTGAATTCTATCCATATGGATATAGAAAACCGGAATGTTCAATTATCTATGCGGACCACTAAAAGTATCATGTGTATATTTTTTAACACAGAATGCGATTTCTGTAGCAAAGAAATTCTTTATATAAAAGATAACTTAGATATATTTTCACGTAAATACAACCTTGTTCTAATATCATTTGAAGATAGGCATAAGTTAATAAATTATAAAAATAAAATTATATCTAAAGATAAAACCTCTTCATTGATATTTGTATCCGACAGTAACTTTGAATTTATTGAAAAGTACAATGTATCTGTATTTCCGACCATTTTAGTTTTCTCTAAAAATGGAATAGAGGAAAGTAGATGTACTGGTATAAATATTGATTTTTTAAAACAACTAAAAAGCAACATACAATGATATTAAATATCGATCAAGCGAAGAAAGTATTTACGCAACAAAAATCAATTAATTTATGCGGGGTAGCTTGTCTTATTTCTGTATGTAAATATTTTAATATTAATGTCAATGAAGCGGAAATATTAGAAAATAGTGGAACAGTACATACAGGCACAACCCTTTTGGGCATAAAAGAGTCAGCAGAAAAACTCAATTTAACAGCAGATGGTTATAGATGCAGTATTGATGAATTAAAAAATTGCGACACAATTTCGATATTACATACGGTTAACAAAGATGGTTTTACCCATTTTGTAACCTGCTTTGGATATAATAATATAACTAATCAATTTTTAATTGGCGATCCGGCAAGTGGATTATTTCATTGCGACGAATATTATTTAGACTCAATATGGAAGTCAAAACTTTTATTGTTATTTGATAGTAAAAAAAGCACATCTAAGAATGACAGAGACAAAAAAAACAACAATTATCAATATATTTTTGATATTATAAATCGAGATATACCACTCCTACTGGTTACATTAATCTTAAGTATATTTGCATCAATCCTTAGCTTAATTCCAGCTATCTTTATTCAAAAATTGGCAGACGATATTATTCCACAAAAAAATATGATGCTCATTTTTTATGGTATCATGCTTTATGCTTTAATACTCGTAATTATAGCCATAATATCATATATAAATGAAAGAGTTATTATTAAGCAAAACCTATTATTTAATGTAAGGATATTGCGAAATCTTTTATTCAGGGTATTTCATTTACCCATAACTTTTCACAAGTCATTAAATACTGGAGAAATAATATCAAGATTGAGTGATACTGAGCGAATTCAGAATTCAATAGTCTTGCTTATAAATTCAGTTTTTATGCAAATAGTCATTTTGCTTGTATCTATATCCATCTTATTCTATTATGAACCCAACATAGGGGTAATTGCACTATTAAGCATACCTTCTCTTATTTGGTTGTCATATTATTATAGTTCTAAAATAGGGAAGAAGCAAAAGCAAACAATGGCAAAATATGCCAAATTTGAAGCATATTCAATAGATATACTTTCCGGATATTTTGCGATAAAAAGCAATGTGAAAGAAAAGTTGTTTCATAAAAGGCTACTTGAATCATACAAGTCTGCTCAACTAAAAAAAACGGATCTCCAAATACTTAATTCTCAATATAATTTATACACTAACTTAATTGTATGTGCATTTTCAATTGCCGTTGTTTTGCTAAGTTCGTACCTTGTGGTTATCGGCAAAATTGAAATTGGAGTTTTATTTGCAATTATTACTATTTTGGCTCAAATTCTTCAAGCATCCATAAAAATAGTTTCATATATGGTAAGTGTGCAAGAGGCAAAAGCTGCTTATAATCGTTCTCTTCTTATAATTCAACATCCTCTCGAAGACAATAGTAAACATATAGACATAACAATAACTTCCTGTAACATGCTCGCATTGGAAAATGTTACGTTTAAGTATCCGGGACGAGAAATTCTACTTGAAAAAATAAATTTAACTGTCAGGACAGGTGAACTTTTATCTATATTTGGTCGGATTGGTGCTGGAAAAACAACGATAACTCAACTGATCCAACGTTTTTATGCGCCAAGTGAGGGTATTATAACATTTAACAATGCAGATATTAACAAATTTGATTTGCATAAATGGAGAAGACAAATAAAGGTCGTTTCACAACAAACAAAATTGTTTATTGGAACAATTGCGGATAATATATCTATGTTTTCAGATTCGCTGGAAAATGTAGAGTTGTTTTGTAAGACAATGCAATTGGATTGTTTTTTCAAAATTGAAGATTTGAAATTGCATAATATGGTTGATGAAAGTGGGAACAACCTTTCGGGAGGTCAAAAGCAGTTGATTGGGATTGCAAGAGCCTTGTATCAAAGTGCTCCAATTTTAGTATTAGATGAACCAACAGCAAGTATGGATAAAGAGTGTGAGCTTGGGGTGATCCAATTACTTCTTAGGCTAAAAAAAGATATGATAATAATAATGATTACCCATAAACCAGAAATAGCAAAAATGAGTGATAAAATTTGTGTATTGGATAATAAAACAGTTGCAACTTTTGAGGAGATATGACTTCTTTAAATCTGCCTTCAACAATTCTTCTTTCTTTATTTTTTCTGTTTGATTCTTCTCAAAAGATAATCATCCGATGAAGCTCCATTACGTGAATTTGGCCAAACATTCGCAATTCTCATGAAAAAGGTGGAATAATAGGAAATTCTCTGATGCTAACATACAAAAACAAAGGCTGATTCAAAAACGGAAGTTAAGTAACTCGTTAAAATTATCTTATACAAAAAGTAGCTTTATTCTCCTCCTCCGGGGAGGAGGGGAATCGAGATAGTACAAGATAATTATGAACGCTTACTTACCTAAATAAGGAATATTGGTAAATTTACATACGTTGCTAATAATTGTTAACGAAGCAACTGACTTATTCCTATTTCTAAAAATCCAAACCACTGGAACGATGCAATGCTACAAACTACTAAATTCGTCTTTTATCATAATTGAAAGATATTAGAATTTCATGTAACATCGCACGCAGAGGCAAAGATATGATGCCGATAATCTACCAAAGAAACAACGGGTATTTTATCGAATACTTACTTTTCTCTTAAGTAATGAGGGTGATTTTACGTTTTGTTTTTTTAACTATAATAGTAAGGAGCTATCCTGTTTTTTGTATAGCCCCTTCCAAATTAACTGCTAATCGATAAACTTTTCGTATATATTCAATAAAGTTATCAGTAGAAATATAGATAAGTCTTATGAAAGTCTTACTTCTAATAATGCTGTTGTATATGAAAAACGACCACTTTCCGGTACAATCAAATATATCAATTCTCCATTATGTAACTGCCGGGTACGGCACAACTCGTCGAGCATTACATAGATACTTGCAGAGCCTATATTACCTACACGTGTTAAGTTAGTAAACCATTTTTCCGTATCTAACGAAAGCTCCTTTTCATTCAATTTATCCTCTAGCTTTTTCCAAAAAAACATAGATGATAAATGTGGTAAAAAATAGTCTACATCAGTAAAGCCAAAATTATGTTTTTTGCAACTATTACAAATGTGCTCTACTGCCTTTTCTGCCACATGTTCCGATAAAATCTTTACATCCTGTTTTATTGAAAATATGGAATGCTTTTGCCAATCCCGCGGTGATATTTGTTTCCAGGTTTGCCTTGTACCATCTTGCGATTCAAAAAGTCCTTGAGACATACAAACATCAAGTTCGTTTGCGTATGAGACGGATTCAATCCATTTAATCTCCAATGACATTTTTCCCATAGGCTTATCTGTTAACAATACACATCCAGCACCGTCAGACAACATCCATCTTAGAAAATCCTTTTCAAATGCAATATAAGGATTTTCTTGAATTTGATTAATAGTTCTATACTCCTCCTCAAACATATCCGAACGAAGTAAAGGAGAAACCAATTCTGAACCGCCGCATACAGCATTGTTTGTATGCCCAGATAAAACGGACAAAAAGGCAAACTCTAATGCTTGGATAGCTGAACAACATACTCCGGATACAGATAATAATGGTATAGGATTGCTTTCTTTTAATAATCCATGTACCATTGACGCATGAGAAGGTATTAATTGATCTGGAGTCGAAGTTCCACATGCTAATAATTCTATAGCATTCACATCAAATTCATTATCAAATAAACCATTAATGGCGTTTACCATCAACTCTGCATTAGTATGGGTTAAATTACCATCCCTCATAGCATAATGTCTTTGTTTGATTTGATTTTGCCTAAGAATTATCTTTTTTATACGCGAAGGATGTCCCCCTACGTATCCTAAAATATTCTCCATTTCATCATTATCAACTGGAGCATTGGGTAAAAAACTAGATAATCTAGAGATGTAAACTTTTCTATTCATAAAATAAATCTTTTATATTACACAGTACATTCTGTTTATTAGTGCAAATATAAAAAGATTTATATAAACAACAAATTGAAAGACTTTTTTTATTGGAAATATCTTAATTGTTCATACTACAATCATCCAAATAATACATTACATAGTATGTTTATACAAATATATAAACACCATGCGTATTATACATTTTGTTCACCAGCCAATATGTATTACGCAAGTAAGTTATAATGTATTATAGTCAAGCAAATAATATATTAAATTCATCAATATTATGGTTTCATAAGATTATACAAATGTCTAAATTGTTCTGATAAGTGATTTAAGTCACAACCGTTTGAGTTAGCCATACTGGTATAAGAATATCCGTAATAAATATTAAAAAAGAATTGTGCCCAAAGTTCTTCGTCAATTTCTTTTTTTATTTCGCCCCTATTTTTTGCAAAACAAAGCAGGTCACGCCAATATTGCAGTTCTCTTTCACGACGTTGTGTCATTTTCTGAAGCATGTCTTCTAAGAAAAACATAGCATTGGTTGTCATACAAATATATGCACGGTTTGCATTTGCAATTCCAATATTAGTCAAAAAAGCCTGCTGTTTTTTCTTTGCATCAATAAAAAACTCAATATTTTCCCACAGATTTTTCTCTTGATTGATGACAGGAAGTTTATTATCTTTATCAAGGATGAATTGATTAACTATTTCTGTAAATATCTGGTCTTTTGTTTTAAAATGATACAATATAGCCCCTCTACTTAAATTTGTTGCTTTTTCAATGTCAGAAAAAGTAATATCACTTAAAGATTTTGAGACAAATAATTTAAAACTTTCCAGTAGGATTTTTTGCTTGCTTGCACTATTAGGATCTTTGTATCTCATATATATTCTATTTATTAATTTGCGAATTTAACTAAAAAAATGCAATAGGCGTAATTATATTCTCTTTTTTCACATATTTAAATTGATGTAATCCAATAAAACACATTTAAGGTCTTATTATTCCTATCTCGTTAAAATCATCAATAAAAATATCCTCTTTTTCATAACAAGCTTCATAACATTTTGCTAAAAAAACATTCTTCCAGATTTCCCCCCAAAAACAGGCATTGTCATTTGTTCCTTTCAACTCTGAATCCAAATGCGCTACCCTAATCCAATACTCTTTTTCCATTCTCATTAAGTTTTTCATATCTTCTTTAAAAGTTGGAATATATAAGTTGGCTTGTTCCGCCAAATGAAAGAATGCAGCACATGGGTGAATTGATATAGATTCTTGCTTAAACCAATCTCGCATTGTATTTAAGCGTTGATGTTTTCTATCCCAATACTCTTTTAATGAATATATACGGTCTGGAGAAATCGGATATAAAATATTCAAAGAAGAAAAGAAAAATCGCTCTATCACCTCTTCAAAAATAGCACTCTTATCTTTAAAATGATAAAAGATAGCTCCTCTTTGTAACTTAGTGACCCGTTCCAATTCCGGAACAGTCACTTTCTCTACATTCTTCTGAAGGAATAATTTGAAAGCCTCCTTCAAAATAAGCTCTCTTGAATTTTCTACAGGTTTATTGAACCAATCTATTTCTGCCATAGGTAAATAGTTTATTAAATTTCTTTAAGTAAACTCTTTACCATATCTAATATATTGAAAGGCACAGAGTCCACTCATTTTGCAAAGAGAGGCACTGGTATACCCGAAAGACAAAACGAGCGACCTGTGCCGTATTTAAGCAAATACGACACACCCGCTTCGTATATCCTTGTCTTTCTTGAAAATTACCAGTTCTCTCTTTACAAGTTCACACGAATACGAATCGAATGAGACACACCCATTCTACATAAGAATGGTGATATTACACACCAACTTATGGCAAAGATACACAAAATATTATAATGTGTGAAAGTTGATTAAGGAAATAACGAATTTTAATTCAAGATGGTTGGAAGTAGTATATTGTTTCCAATAGATTATAAAAAAAACAGCCAAACTCTTAGATAAGAATTCGGCTGTTTTTAGATGTGTATGTCTTTTGGATATATACTATAACCAAAATGGGTCTTCTTTCCAATTTGTGGTAAAGCCCATTGCTGTGGTATCTACATTCGGGAACTCCTGTAACAGGGACTTGAAATCTTGCACCAGTGTATTTTCAGGTTCAATTGCATTAAGCCAATAGATAAGGCAGCAAAATACAGCATAGAAACGATTGGCCATTTGCGGTTTGTCCGTTATCCAGGTATTTCGCAAGGTGGCGGGTAACTGTGGTATGACAGGCATCACCCTGTTCCAAATACGTTCATGATGGGCGCAAGCATTTCTTAACGCATTGACCGCCTTCATCCAACTTTCAAGCATTTCATGCTGTGGTACGCCATACGAACGGGCGATTTTCTTTTTGATAGTCGTATCGGCGAAATTGAAATAGAGCTTAGTCAAGCAACCGAATGAAACCAATTCCAATATTTTCCATGCCGGAGGATAACCTTCTTTGCCGTATTTAACACAATGCTCCTTGATAAACTCGTCTTTGGAGCGTTGGAGTTCTCTCTCCAGCGTACTTAAGTTCTCTGTAAACTTATGCTTGTCTGTGGCCAATTCCGGCTGGATAAACCAAAATGCGCCATGGCTTAACGAGAAATGATTGATAATCTTGGCACGCAAGGACACTTCTATTTGTTGTATTGCAGAGAAAATAAGCATTCTTAGCCGTGTATCGAACAGATATAGTGACACAGCCTTGCCAAATGAGGCTCCGGACTTGTATTGGTGCGTAACCGTATCTTGCTCCATAGGACGAAGATATGTCCTGAAACGGAAATAGCTGACATTTTCAAGAAATGCCAACGCCTTGTTGTCGTCAGTAATTGACAGTCCCCTATCTTTTAATGTTTGGATTAAAGCAGGAACTTCAAGAGGGGAATTTGTATAATCCATAAACGTATATATAAAAAAAGTTCCGCCCTGGTACGCTGTTCTACGGGAAGCGTGGCGGATTCTAGCATTGCAAATGCTACAACTTTCTTTTGAAATGTCCAAGAGCTTCGGACAAAGAAATTCATTTTTAACTATTTTACAGCCTGTTCTTATCTCCATGCGAGCGGTTCCATGTATCGTAATCGGAATACGTAGGGGTATCATCCCAAAAGGATGATTTCTTTCTTCTTTTGCGATGTTTGGGCTTTTTATCGTAGTCATCCCCACCAGAGAAAATGCTTTTGAGTATTACATAGCCTACCAAGAGTATAATCAGAGTGTCCATACATTTTAGTATTTAAGTGGTTGATTAGAATGTAAAGGTAACAAACAAAGTCCATACTGACAAATGATTAGCGTGTATTTTGCAAGAAAAAGATAAAAAAAAATATAGCTTTCAGTTTATTGTCTCAAATAGAGAAAGAATACGGGGATATTGCCATTGAACTGTAGATTGTGTAAGATTAACGAGCATTTTTTAGATATTGTTTTTAGAAATGATTATTTTTGCCATAAGAAATCAAAGGAAACCATATATAAATAGTATGAAACAGATACGACTGGAACATTTTAGATGCTACACGGATTTGAGCATTGACTTCAAATCCGGAATAAATTTGCTTATCGGTGATAATGCAAGTGGAAAAACAACCGTTTTAAAAGCTTGCCAGTATGTATTGAGTTCCTTTTTTGCAGGATACAGTGATGAAAATACGCGTTGGACCAGTCCGGGAGATGACGATTTTACCGTACAGATAATCAATGGAAACATCCAACCGGAACAGCCGGTGAAGATTTACTTTGTTCCTGATTCCAATCAATATGCGGCAACTGCAATGGCAGACGGGGATTTCATTCCCGGACAGAAAGAAGAAGAATATATCATCCAGAAAAACAGCAAAAAGAACAACCGTGCCTTAATCGGTGGTATCGAGAATTACCGCAATTACGCCAAAACAATAATAAGTAGCAATGAAGCATTGCCTGTGTGGTGCAGCTTCTCAACAGAAGATATCCATGCCAACCGGAATATCAATGCGAGCAAATTCAAGGAATATGCACAGAAAACCTCCTTTGGTTACTATGAGTGTCTGAATGGAGACGGCTTCTTCCGCTATTGGTTGAAACGACTGCTGATATTGCAAGAAGGACAAAAGAACCTGCACGAAATAGAGACGGTACGAACAGCCATTGCCAATGCTTTGGGAACCAATAACAAGGGATGCGGTATCATTCAGGATATGCACATCCGGCACAATCAGGGGAAAGTATATTATGTATTCTCCGATGGACGCGAAGTAGATGCCGACCACTTGTCAGACGGCTACAGACGTCTGGTGAATATCGTTACGGATATCGCCTTTCGCTGCGCCTTGCTCAACGGCCGTCTATACGGTGCCGAATCTGCATTACTGACAAAAGGCACAGTATTGATTGATGAGATAGATATGCACTTGCATCCTACTCTTCAGGCAAGGGTGTTGCAAGGATTGCATAATGCTTTTCCTATGATTCAGTTCATAGTGACAACTCATGCTCCAATGGTAATGACCAGTATTGAAAATAATGCTGATAATATTGTTTATCAATTGAACTATGAGAATGAGAACTATCATATCCAGGAAAGACAGACATACGGCATGGATGCATCCACAATAACCGATGTGATATTGAATCAAACTCCAAGAGCACAAGAGGTAGACAACCTGTTGGGCAAACTGTTCGATTTAATAGATTCCGGTTCGGAAGAAGCCCGTACGTTCTTACGAGAGATGCAAGCACGTTTTGGAGACAAGTTGCCAGAGCTGGCCGAAGCCGAGGCTATGTTGGATTTTTCTATTGTAGAGGACGATGAGGAAAATTGATAAGAATGCGGAACCTAAGGAATGGACTGCTTATCGCCAGACTCCTGGAGCGGTTTACCAATCTAAACCCGAATTACGTTCTTCCCTATTAAAAGAACAAGGTTATATATGCGCATATTGCATGCGGCGGATTCCTGCCAAGGACGCTAATAGTAATGAAACAACCCGAATCGACCATATACTTTGCAGGGAGAAGCATGAGGACCGCAAACTTGATTACCGAAACATGGTGATTTGCTGTCCCGGTGCAATCGACTGCAAATTCCACTGTGACAAATCAAAAGGGAACAATGATGTTTCTTTCAACTTGTTTGACCAATCTTTCATTGACACACTATCATATAGCACTAAGGACGGGACAATAAAGTGTGGAATAGAACAGTATGATACAGAAATAAATGAAATTCTCAATCTAAACCATTCTTTGTTGAAGAACAACCGCAAGTCCACTTTGAAAGGGGTGATTCAGCAACTGCAAAAAAAAAGGCATTGGAAAGCGACCCAAATAAGGAACCTATTAAACCACTGGAATACGAAAGACCGTGACGGCAAGTATAAACCCTACAATGGAATTGTCGTCTGGTATTTGAAGAAAAAACTTGGCCAAGTCCCTGTATAAGACAGGGACGAATTGTCTTCGTTAGGATTTAACTGATAGATAATATAATTGCTTCACTTAAGAGCTGCTTCCCCCAAAAGTACAATATAAAAAATCACTCCAAAACACCCAATTGTGTTACCGCTTCATTCTTCGTTTCACGGATGAACTGCAAAAGAATATCCGGGTCGACACAATGATTCTTATATTTGCAGGTAAGATGCAAATGAGGGCCGGTACTGCGTCCCGTGTTGCCGGTAATGGCAATCACCTCGCCGGGCATGACGGAAGTCCCTTGCCGAACCAATACTTGGGAAAGGTGGCAATAGCTGACGGTGTAACCGCCGTGACGGAGGGTGACGAACTTGCCCGAACGTTTGTCCTGCCCCACCCTGCCCACCACGCCTGACAGCATGGCGTAGGCTTCTTCGCCTTTGGCACGCAGATCGATTCCGTTGTGCCGGCTGCGCTTCTTGCTGAAAGGGTCGGTACGGTAACCGTAAGGCGAAGTGACAGTAATGCGCTTCAACGGATAGGACACGCTCATGTATCGCCGTACCCACTCGCTATGCTCATGGGCTGTGGATTTCCCTGCCGTAGAGACAGATTCCTTATTTGGATTGGAAACCTTTCCTACAGGGGAAAGGGCTTTTTTTGTGTCTATGCGACAGACAGGCTGATGCCTAGCTACGGTGTGGAACTGCGCTTTAGCGGACAGACACACCGACAGCATGGATAATATAAGAATCACTTTCATACGGGCAAAGGTAGGGAGAGAACTTCGACTACTTGATATATAACGGAGGAAAAGCACTGAACTTTAACCTTGTATAAGCCATCATACCCGGTAATCATACTTACAACCGACACACGCCGGAAATGGGTTGAATTTTCTGTATGGAGTATGATTGACAGTCTGATTTTTCCGTGTTTCCATAAATAACTTCAAAAACGGAACGATTTATCGTTTCCGCCCGGTGCAGGCGCAGACGATGAATTTATTTTGCCCCCAAAAGTGAACTTATACCCAAAGGATTATGAACTATCAACACAAATTCAAAGAGGAAGAAATACCTTACAGCATCCTCGAAAAATTCGGACTGACCCGTGAAATGATTGGCGACTTGCCGCAATCGGTGTTGCAACAGGTATGTGACGGCTACCGTTCGCCAGTGCTGCCTATCCATATCACGGATGAAGGAGGGAATATCATACAAGGGCGCACACGCTTCGCATTGGTCAGAACCGAAACAAGGGAAGCGGACATCCTGTTTTATCCGGTGCTTGCCCAAAGCCGATTGGAGCAATTTAGCGAGGCAAACCGCCAAAAGCTGGAAGCCGGGAAAGCGGTGATAGACACCCTGACCGATGCGGACGGCAGACAGGTGCAAGCCTTCCACCAGATAGACGAAGGCACCGGACAGATTCTTTCCGTGCCGACACCCGTCATCGGACGCAACCTGCAATACTTCTGCGATTATTTTGAACTGAGCAACGCCGAACTGAACTGCCTGCAGAACGGTGAGCCTTTGACACTGGTTGATGAAGGCAATATGCTGACACTCGGCATTGACTTGCATGACCCTACCGGCATCCGCATCGGTATCGGGGATGAACACCAATGGCGTGAACAGAGCAAGAAGGGGCTGAAAAAATACAACTTCGGATGCTTCGGCTGTTGGATGATGGACGAACAGGGCAATCTGAACTATGTGGAGGAAAAGGAGTACAGTGAAGAAATGTGGGAGGAAATGAAGAAGAACGGGACGAACAAATTAAGAATGAAGAATTAACTCAATTATGAATTTGGGATTATGAATGATGAATTAGAGAGGTTTTATCCAGAAGAAACGCTTGTGGAGAAAGTGCAGAGCGGCGTGTTCGGGTGGCTGGGGTATGTGACCCATCACTCAAAGGCATGGAAGCAGGAGTATGAGCAGTATTGCCACCTGCGTGAACTGCCGATGAATGACGGAACCGCCGAAAGATTCCTGCAAATGAAGCAAGAGGAACTGGAGGAAGCGATAGCGAACGGAGACGCTTGATTTTGAACCATTAAAATAAGAGAATACAATATGTCAATCCGAAAGAATACCAATCCCCGACCGCTGGACTTACCACCGGAAATGCAAGACCTGCTAATGCGTAACGGTATGCGTGGATACCTGTCAGGAAGCAGCGAGGGGTTTGCCTTGATTGTGCAGGGGCATGATTCGCCCTTGCTGACCTATCCTATCAGCGAAAAGCAACTGCGTGCGCTGACCGACTGGGGCACGAACTCTGCCAACAAACGGTGTTACAATACCTTTGCGAGCATCGTGGCCGCCGACTTCGACCTGCCGAAAGACTTCGTACACGCCCGGAACGCCAACGGACGGGTTGCCATGGGGCTGCACGGCTACCGTATCGGCACCGGGGAATACGGACGTGTGGGAATGCCCATGCGTCCTTTTCATCCAATCTGCCACGGCTTTCTCGGCTGGACACCCCGGCAACAAGGGGGCTTCCACCTGCGGCGCATCGGCGGAAACCTCTACTATCCCGGTGCGCCTATCGTGCCGAACCGTCCGGACGGACGCATGAAGCCGGGGGAACTACAATCGGGCGGCTACGGCTTCTATTACAAAGGACACACCACCGCCCCGGTAACGGAGAAGGATGTGCTGAAGGAGTTGCAAACCGTGGTGACACCTGTAAAAACCCGACAGAGAAGCAACGAACCAGCCAAGCCCTACAAGGAACTGGTAGCCTCGACGGTGTATTTCACCAACGAGAAATGGCAAGAGTGCTTAGCAAGCCACGGTATTATCGTGGATAGCGAAACACAAACGCTGACCGTGCAGTCGGCCACGGTGGAGGCAGACCTGCAATATGACCTGACAGCGGAGGAACTTGCCGCACTGACCGCCAACACATTGGAAGAAGCCACGGTAGAGAAACGGCTGGAAATCATCAACGGGGTAATCCAAGATGATTATGACGGCAAAGTAACATTGGAAATGCTGAATGGCAGGGAAACAGTGAACTTGCCCTTACATCCGGAAGTGCTGGAGGACTTGAACCGGCAACACTCAATCGGACTGCAACAGGCGAAAGCGGAACAAGGACTAAGAGAAGATTTGCCGAGGGAGGGCGTGATGATGAACGGCAATGACCTTGCAGCAATCCGTCCCGATAAAGGTTGGTACCGCGAAGGAAGGTATGGCAGAGAGGTGACAGTAGATGATATCCGTGTGGAACCGTCCGAACAAGAGGGAACATACAAGATGACCGCCATCATCGACGGCGAACGGGTGAGCCACGAGATTACACAGAAGCAATACGACAAGTTTATGGCCATTGACGACTACCACCGCATGAAACTGTTCTCCAAAGTGTTCGGCGAAGTGGATATGAAGTCGAGAGACCAGACACCGTTGGGGGCGAAAATCGGGGCTGCCCTGCTTGCCGGCGTAACCGTGGCTGCAGAGCTGGGACATGACCACCACTGTCATTCAAGACCGGTGGTATTCACCGAGCATCATCACCATGGGCCTACGCCACTCCCCTATTTCAAACCCGGGGTGGATACGCCTATGGATGTGGCCGCACGTAACTTCGAGGCGGCGGCGAATGAGCATATCCGCCACGAGATGCGCCACGGAATGTAAACCAGTAAAAAGAACATAACACAAACACACCTTTATTATATATGTCGGAACTTACCTACGAAGATTTCAAGCAACGCATCAACATCCAAGAGGTGTTGCAAGATGCCGGGTACCACCTGAACCGCAAGGACGGCATCCGATATCCCTCTTACGTGCGCCTGGACAGCAACGGCCGCCGTATTCGGGGTGACAAGTTCATTGTCACCCGAAACGGTATGTGCTGCTTCCAGCCGCCTGAACAACGGAACTACAACATCATATCCTTTATCAAGGAGCATCCGCATTTCTTCGCGGAATACACGCCGGGGATGTCGAAGGACAGGCTGGTGAACCTTGTGTGCAACCGCCTGCTGAACCAACCCATAACGGAACGGAATACCCGTGTCTTGAATCCGGAGAAGCAAAACAAGCCCTTCAATGCCAACGATTACGAATGGCAAGGCTTTGACTTGGGCAACTGGGAGAGCCAGAAGAAATTCTATCCTTACTTCAAGAACCGTGGCATCGACCTTGCCACCCAACGGCTGTTTGCCGGCAATATCTTCCTGACCACCAAGCAACGGACAGACGGCAAGCGATATACCAACCTCTCGTTTCCTTTGACCTTACCGGGCAAGCCGGATGAGAAAGTAGGATTGGAGGAACGAAGCCGCCCGAACCAAGAGGGAAAAATGGCGTATAAGGGTATGGCTGCCGGAAGTAACGCCACGCAAGGAATATGGATAGGCAATCCGGAACACTTGGCTTTGACAGAGGTGAGAAACATGTACTGGTTTGAGAGTGCGCTCGACGCGATGGCTTTCTGCCAGTTGAACGCAGGCAAACTGAATATGGAGGATTCGGTGTTTGTCTCCACCGGAGGATCGCCGAGCCAACAACAATTTAAGGGAATGATAGCGAAGACACCGGATGCCGTCCACCACCTTTGTTTTGACCGTGACCGTGCCGGACAGGTATTCGCTATTAATTTTGCGCTGGTTCATGCCGGAAGGGAGTTCTCCAGTTATCTGTCGAAAGCCGAGAAACTAATCGTGCAAGATTGTAGCAAGGGGTACCAACGTCATGAAATAGCACTGGAACCGTTTGACTTCAAGAAAGTGACAGCGAGTTTGGGCATATATGCCCTGAACCCCGATTTGGAAGATGCGGTTCTCAAATACATGAAAATGGGCGACGGATATTTGCAGGAGATGTATATGAATCGTAGGGATAATTATGAAATCAGCCGTACTGACGGTTCGACAAGCAAGGAGGAATTGGAGAAAATGAAAAACGATCTGCACGCTATCTCGGAAGCTCTACAGATACTATCCCAGCCCGGCACACCTGCCATGAGACGTATCATCTATGAGCCTGCGGCGGAAGGTTACAAGGACTGGAACGACCAATTGCTTGACAAACGGATGGAAACGGAAG
>ENA-OYZL01000343-OYZL01000343.1-human-gut-metagenome-genome-assembly--contig:-NODE-343-length-22031-cov-71.951129_pt1 | contig 22031 bp, 17 predicted proteins | sample MGYA00243292_ERZ653479 | MGnify/ENA primary metagenome ERZ653479 (study PRJEB26926, sample SAMN06165116) | human gut metagenome | biome: ENVO:00009003; feature: ENVO:2100002; material: ENVO:00002003... | reverse complement strand
CACGCGTAAGATCGTCGGCAGCGTCAGATGTGTATAAGAGACAGTTACTTATGTTTGCTCTTGTCTTGATGGAGCCCAACCAATTAATGAGCATAACTGAAGTTAATGATGGTCCGGGAGCCGCGGTGGACGGATTGATGGCGTTGATTGGTTTTGTAGTAATCTGCGTATTATTCATATTTCTTGACCTTTTCTTCCACTTGTTTCTGCGTCATAATAAATTCAGATTGTCTGCCATTATACTATTGCTATTCAATGGTGTATATAAAACATACGAGTATTATTTCATCTATTTAGGATATGAAGGCAAGTATTTAACCGAAAATACGTATGAAAGTGTTCCTACGGCAGGTGACTTAGTGCTTTTTGTTGAGATAAATGGTATAATAGTATTGTATCTGGTTATGATGATACTGTTCAGTAGGTTTTTGGGATATTGGAGTCGAAAATAAGATATGAACATTAAACAAGAAATATAAAAATGACGGCAAAATTGAGGGGATATAAAGGCTTAATAATAGTTTTATTATCCGCAATAAACAAAGGAAATAGATATGGAAAGTAAAATCGAAAAAGCTAAACAAGTATTTAGGAAAATGCTTGTTGACGAGTACGGTATAAAATCAGCTGACCAGTTTTTCTCTACCGAAGGCGAGGCAATGGCTGAAATATACGAGAGTATGAAAATTGAACAGAAAATTTCAATCTTACAGACGATGAATTGAATAGTCTTTTAGATTCAATTTTTGATGAAATGTAAATGCGGATAACGGTCAGCTATCCGTCGGATATTATACCGAATCAAGTAAAAAAAATAAGAATGTGTTGGTCTGTCAAACAAACGAAAATAACGGTTCTGCTTCTGCTGTTTTGCAGTGTGCTTTGCACCCATGCGCAAGTGTGTAACCGGTGTGTGGAAATGCCTGATAGCGGCTTCATTTCTTACAGATTGGAAGGAGAACCGGCACACCGTCTGTTTCTGCAAGAAGACACGCTGCGCGTAAAGGTCAAGGGGATGGGGTTATTTCCGCCTTACACGCTGTTTTATGTGATTGCACAAGACGGTTGTTTGCGACGTATCGGCATGCCAAACGCCGAACAGACAGCTACCAAAGGCATAGACATAGATTTGCCAATATCCGCTTCGCTGGATGGGAAATACCTGAAGCGTATTTCAGACAGTGAGATACGTATATCCGGGGATAATCGCCCATATTTCAGCGCACAAACAGTGAAAGGCATATTAAACGGAATGGATTTGTTGTGGATCTATGACGGTACGATGGTAAGAGATTCCGCAGTGTTTGGGAAGTTGAATAAAATAATCAAGGACAATGTGGAAAATGTACAGATTAAGATACTGTACGGCAAACAGGCGTACTGCCAATATGGTATAGCCGGAATCAACGGGGCTATAATTATTGAAACTAAGGTCGCCAGTAGAGGGCAGAACCATTGAATACTATTTATCCGTCAGACATAAGATAAATAAGAAAATGAGAATACCTATCATAATCCTGCTTTTAGCAAGCCTGTTTGCTGCAAGTTGCGGAGATCCACCCATGCCGCCATCGGACGAGGAAATGATACGCCACTTTGCCACGCACGAGGCGGCGTTCCGCAAGGTGTACGAAATCATGTCAGAGAGTTCAGAAGGTAGTTTTCACTACCCGCCGTTTTCTCCTGACGGGATCATTATACTTGATTCAATGGAGCAAAGTGATACATCCTATGAATCAAATGACGAACAAGACCTCCCGGTATATGGGCTGTTAAAGCCAGACCGAATCCTACTCGACTCCCTGTTATCAGAGATTGGATGCGGTTTTATCCTTGTTGATCGCAGGGAATGGGAAACGGCAGATTCGGTATATGTGAGCCTTTTTATGCCATACTACTCCCTCGGTATCGTAGATGCAGGAACGTCCAAGAGTTTCGTTTACGATCCCGGATTGAGAAGCCGTCGGAATATCCGTATCACCGAACATGGCGACCTAAACGAGATCTACCGCAGGACGTACAACGACACCACGCTTTACAAGCCCATCAAGGAAGGTTGGTACATCGAGCTAGACCATTCACGATAACCTGAAATGATGAACAAAACAATATGAAATCAAGATTGGTATTAAGGATATTGTGGGGACTATGCTGTCTGCTATTGCTGTGGATGGTTGTCAGTGATTCTATACAATTCTCAAAGCATCCGGAACTTTACCCGATAGGTTGTGAAGGATTAGGTTGGAGCTATGAATCTTCCGAAAACTATATCTTTACAAGCCGGGTGGCGATTGGTTGGAGTGCCATCGGCTTTGTCGCATCTGCCTGCTATCGTTTCAAGTATAGCGGAAAAATACTGTTGGTACATTTTGTACTGACACTACTTCGATGTTGTTGGAATTGTATAGTCATTTATGGATAGGGGTTTGCTTTATTGTCCCTAACTAACGGTTAAACGCCGGGAAACTTTCGGGCGAGACAGCTCCATCGACCTTAGGGAGAACGTCCAAACAAGCATCCCCAAAAAATGCTTTTGAGCATACCATAGAAAAAAGGAAGACCGAATGTTCTGAAGTTTCTTCCTTATGATATATATTTGTAATTGAGCGAAATGAAAAGATTGCCATAAACAGCGATTGGCTGCCGAACATTATGTTTAGAATGAAGAAACAGGAATATAAAGAGCAAGAACGACATTATTATTTCTTCGACTATCTGTTTTGGTTGGGAGAAATAACATGGGAGCATTATCACAAGGTCAGTTTCAAACAACCCCGTGGGAGTGATATGCTGTGGGCCTGTATCACGTTTTTTATATTCATGCCGGTTCTGACCATAGGCGGTCATTTTCTGGATGACTTGGCATTCGAGGTGTTTGGAGCCGTTCTTCTAATCGTGTCCTCCGTTTCTGTCTTCATGACAGACCGTCTGTTCGGCAAAATATACCCGCCTTCCCGGCGGAAAGCGGTCATGCAGCATTATGCGGGACGCAAGTTCAGTCCCTTCCGGCGCAACCTGTTCTTTTTCCCTCTCTATTTGCTTCTTATTCCCGCAATGGTTTTATTAGGAACTGCTCTGAAATGGATAACTGAAATACTCAAATGACAAATAGAAGAAACATATTCAGCCGTTTTTTCCGCCTGTTGGTGATGCTGCATAAAATTTCCTACGCGCATTTCACGGAATGGAACAATAAAAGGAAGCGAAAGGCATTTGCTGCCGGAATATACTTCCTGAGCATCCTCCCGGAATTCGTCCTGTTGGCCGGCACATTTCTGGCGGCAAGGGGACAAGACGGGTATGTACATCTGGTAAACGTGCCACAAAAGGTTGTTTTCTACGGTCTGGCGAGTCTGGCGGTGCTGCTGTCAGCCATCCCTCTGGGATTTTTTGACGACAAGAAGATATGCAAGGAAGTCCGGCAGGAACTCCGTGAACGTCCCCGTTACTGGAAACGAGCAATAGCAGTCTATTGGGCAGTTATCGTGGCTATGGTGGTGGCGGCGAATATTGTGTTTCCCACTTTTTCGGACAAGACAATGCCGCCGGAGAATGAGCGGACTGAAGTACCGCAAAGGTGGGGGGATTACCTTTCACTACGTTTTGCCATAGTAGCCCGTCAGGAAACGCCCAATGAAGTCTTGCAGCGTCTGATCGACCAAGACGGGCGCACGACACGCTACGGGAAACCAGTCTATGCCATGCAAGTAAGAAAGGAGGACATGGCTGGAGAGTTCCGTGTAGGGTTGCTGAGCCATGCCACATTCGAGGAAATCAGAGACGGCAGACGAAAATTTGTAGAATGTACATGGGTTAAGGGATATACGCCTGACAGCATTAGGATATTGCTGACCGTTTGGTACGAAATGAAGAAAGTAGAGCTTTGTCCGGTGGACTCTTTGGAATGGACGGAGGATATGGAGTTTTAAGATTTACAGAAACATGAAAAAAGTAATAACGGCCTCCGGCAAATGCTATGGGTATAACGTTCAAGATAAATGTGCAATTTATTTTGAATGAGTATGATGAAAAGTAGAATTTTAAGCAGAAAAAAAATAAAGACTATGAACGATGAAATGTTTCAGAGAATACTTGATGAAATAAAAAGTTCGTCAAAAACGATAAATGTGCTGCCTCTGGATGAAGCAGCAAGGCAGGCAATGAAAGAGAAGTACCGGATCAAGAGCGGTAGCCTGATGGCTGCAATCCTTGAAAACACAGGTGGTATAGTCATTGACAACTGGATAAGGCTGTACGGTTCGGGAGAACTAAACTTTGTCACTAGAAACAGTCTGTTCCCGTTCAACGAGATAGTGATCGGCGAAGACATACTGGGAGGATTGTTCATCTGTCTTGACGACGGCAATATCGGCTATTTTGCCCCCGACTGTCTGGAGATGGAAGATATGGAGATAAAATTTGGACAATTCGTCTATTGGTGTCTGCATGGCGATACGGATAAGTTCTATACCGATTACAGATGGGACGGCTGGCAGAACGATGCTTCGAAACTGAAGAGCAGTGAGGGCGTAGCTTTTTATCCTTTCCTTTGGGCTGAGGCGGAAAGTCTGGAGAGCAGAGTCCGAAAAGTCGTTCCGATGGATGAAATCCTGAGACTTCAGTTTGCCTTTCTGGGCCAGAATGACAAGAATGAGTGAATTCATTGCTATCCTCTGACACAAAGCTGCAAATGCGCTTAAATTCCTCATGATTTTCATGGGAGGGGGATTTTTTGTGTTACGGAAGAACTTGTACCCCAATGTAGTGAACTGACAAAATGTTGCTAAACTATGATTAAAAGCATGGATTTCCATGTGGAAGGCGTATTGTATTACAATAGTGCCAAATTTCTGTTATTATTAACAAATTAAATGTGACCAGTTGGAATAAAATCGGTATCTTGCATTTATAAACAAAATAATGAAATTATGGGACTTGGATTCACCATTCACACTAAAATCAAGGATATTGAAAAGTTTCAACAGACTGTAGAAAGTCAGGCTGTTGAGTCCGGTTATAATGCAGAGCACGATGAATCATCTTCGACGGTAAGTTTTTGCAGGCTGGGCGACTTGTTCCTAAATTATCAACATGAGGGAGAAGGAAATACAGACAACGTCATTTCCGTAAACGGAGACTGCCAGACCAACATGCTTGGTCCCGGCTTCCACAAGGCAGCAATAGAGTTCATCGACAGACTTCAACAGGCGACCCGTACCCGGTTTGAGGTTGAAGACGAGACGGACTATTACACGGAAAGGGACTTTGAGGCCATGAAGAAGAAACATTTTCACAAGTGGCTGGCCAAACTGTTTGAAATCATCCAGGAGCAGAATAACAAAGGCAGCACGTCTTTGTTATTCTGTTGGGATATCAATAAATATTACCCTCAATCAGACAACGGCATTGTCATTTCACCTTTGGGTTCTTTCCGTCTTTCAGAGGTCGTTAGGCGTATCCGGGAAGAAGGAATCGAATCTTTTGCCGATGATTTCTTCATCTGGAACAATTCGGAACGTGATGCACGTTTTCATAGAGGCATGGCCCTGAATGCCATGTGGGAGGACTGCTATTTCATGCCGTCAGAAAGAAGTGAAGAAGATGCCCGTATCAACGGGTACATCATAAGCGAGCTGGAAACGACAGCATCACTTGACCCGTCTCTTCCTTTCCCCAAAAAGGAATACGAGGAACTTTGCAGACTCCATGGTTGTGTTCCTGTCCCGACTGACGGGATACCGCCCTACGAAACGGAATTTGCCATCGGCTACCGGCGCGGAATTGTCAACCATAAGGTCGGGAAGATCAGGTTCAGCCTACCGGGCAGCTATCTCGAAGATACGGATGAAGGCACCCTCGTCTATTATGATGCGGCTGCAGACAACTGGCACACGGTTAGATGCACCGGATACTCTACCGATGGTGAGCCGGATTTCCTTGATGTGGAAGAGGAAATGATTGAAGAAAGGGAATTTGACGGCGGAAAATACCGCCTCTATGACATGGGTATCGACCAAGATTCAGAGGATGAAGAACCTTATCCCGTTTACAGCTGTCATGCACTGTGTCCCAACCAGTACACCCTCTTCACGTTGTGTGCCTCCCGGTTAGAGGACCTGAAAAAACTTTCAAGTGAATTCCTCCCGACTTTGGTTGCAGACCAGCCTATAGAACCAGAAAAAAAGCAAATCATATATACCGGAGAGAACATGAATGACGAATTGATGGAGCAGATAGACGAATGGCACAAGGCCGAAAAGCATCAGGAAATCATCGATGCACTGGAACAGATTCCGGAAGCCGAACGGGATTTTGAGACGACCGGCTTTCTTGCAAGGGCGTACAACAATATTGAGGAATATGCCAAAGCCGCAGAACTGCTCGAATCCGTCAGGGAGGAAGGCGCAGAAGATGAGCGGTGGAATTTCAGAATGGGATATGCCCAGTATTTTCTGTGCAATTACCGGGAGGCCCTGAGTTATTTCAGCAAGGCAAGGGAGCTTGAACCGGAAAATGGAGACGCCTTGAGTTTCATCCGTCAGTGCAATATGGCCATGCCGTTAACCAGGCGAGTGAAAGAATTCTGGAACTGGTTTGTTGAAAACGAAGAAAAGTTGTCAGGCATGATGTGTCCGAACTCCATGGAGGAAGCTGATGCCTTCATAGAGTTTATCAGTAAAGGAACCAATCTGATATCGGAAGACATGCACTTCAATATTGGAGGTGACCATGAGTTCACGTTCTCGGTAGAAGGATGGCCGGATCTCTTCATCATCTATCCTTACATCATATCCTGTATGCCGGAGTGTCTGAAAGGCAAATGGAAGTTCTTCCCCTTCAACCCGGGCAAGGTCGGGTCTTTCGCATACCGTGTACACGATACCGATGTCGATATGGGCAAGATCATGGTAAAAGCATCCTATGACGAAAAAAGAGAAAACTTCAACATCAGGTATTACGACAAAAATCTTTGTGCCTTACCGGAAGAAAATAGTGACGGAAACTTTCATGTCATTCTGGAACTTGTACTGGGAGAAGGCGTCTCGTTCAAATATGTCAATGGTATAGAAAGGGCGTCAGGAATTGAGGAAGGTATGATTGCCTTGTCCGGGTTGAGACAGCACATAGAGGAAACCGTGAAATCCCACGGCCATGAATTCTTCGAGAATCCGAAGGACGTTTATACGGGATATCAACTGACCCCGAAGGAAAGTGATGAACTGCGCTTCGATGTGATAGTAGGATCTACCTGTCTGAGCTCCATCGTAGCTGACTATTATCATGGTTCAACCGAGATATTTGACCATGCCGACGGTTTCGGCGTTCAGGCTCTTTATATGGTTTTCCAGAATGGTGTTGGCGAAGATAATATACTGAACTTCCGTCATGATCTTGAAGACAGGATAACGGAAGAGATTCTTGAACCGGGCAATCTCGGTGTGATAACAGGGGGTGCAACCGGAACGGAATACAGCTATATCGACCTGTTTGTCTATGACCTCAGGGCTTTTGTCAAGAAGGTTATACCTCTGCTCGATGAATACCCCGAATACTCTTTCTACATTTCAGACTTCATCCGTAATGGACGGATACACCAACTGACAGAAGCGGCCAGCGAGGCTATACCATACACCAAGGAAAATAAAGAAGAGTTTCTTGCCCAGATAGAGAAATGGAATGACATGGAAAAGTTTTCCAAGTGTATCAAAGCACTTGAGGACATTCCCGAAGCTGAACAGGACTACGACATGGTCATGTTGCTGGTGCGGGCATATGAGAATTATGCGATTCTGGGAGATAATGGCGAAGAACCGGAAGATGACGAAAAGGAAAGGGCGTTGAATAAAGCACTTGAACTGCTGGAATCGATCCGTGAAGCCGGAGAAAGTCAGGCAGGATGGAACAAGCGCATGGCATACGCATACCAATATCTTGTAGAACAGGAAGAAAAGGCGATAGAATATGCCAAACGCTGGGCGGAACTTGATCCGGAGGACAGCAGTGCAGTTGCTGTAATAAATGAGTGTAATGAAGAACTGGAAAAACGAAAAATAAAGTGTGAAAGTTGTTGTGATGATGATAATGGCGACAATAAGTCTATTGCTCCAGAAATGTACTCAGAAGATGAAATAGATATTATAGAAAAGCATATCGAGCACTATTATGGTAATTTTGAATTCGTTTTTCACGAAAAAGTATCACCGGACATTCATGTGGATATTTGTTTGATTCCTCCATCTGAAGAGTGTAACTGGTACACACTTGTGACAATGGGAATGGGGGCACACTTGATGAATGTGCCTAACCAATTGAAAGAAGATCAGCTGGAACGGGCAGAACTTGTCATCTGTCTGCCAGAGTATTGGAAATTGGATAAAGAACATTTGAAAGACGAAAAATGGTATTGGCCTATACGGTTGTTGAAAGAACTTGCTCGCTTCCCGGGAGAAAACAATACTTGGCTTGGTTGGGGTCATACAGTCAGTTATGATGGACCTCTTTCATATACGACAGAGCTTTGTGCTTCCATTCTGATAAATCCCCCATGTGGAAATATAGGTGGAAATACTTGTACACTACCTGATGGAGAGGAAGTCAATTTTTATCAGATAATACCTTTATATGGAGATGAACTGGAGTTTAAGCTCAAAAATGGAACGCAAAAACTTCTTGACAAGATGAATGACAATATTCTCCTTGTAAATCCGCACCGTCTTAATGTACTGAATCAAATAGATATTGAAACTAACCCAATACAATCCAGTGAAATTTCAATAAGCTCTGTTGCACGACAGGAAGTGATAGCACATATTGAAAAGTATTTTGGTAAGATTAACAATTTCTTGCATGATGACTCGTGTTCAGAATATCCATTGGACATAGCTGTTATTGCCCCGAGGAAAGAGCATAACTATTATACATTGATAACAGTCAACATGAGTAATCATGAAGTCCTTGAATCGGACGATATAGACGGCAATACCTGTCATCAAGAATTGCTTATCAATTTACCACCTGACTGGAAACTCGGATTGTCTGATTGGACAGAAGAGAAATGGTGTTGGCCTATACGACTTATTACGTCGTTGGCAAGACAATGCATACGTCATAGGACCTGTATCAGCTGGGGAAAGACAATGGAACTTGGAGGTGATAATACATTCTCAGAAGGCACCAAGCTCTGTGCTATTGTTCTCCTGTCTCCAAGTATATTTGGAGATAAGTCAAGTACATGTAAAACACAAGGAGCAGGAAGTGTTGAGTTTTATCAGGTTATCCCTTTATATAGGGAAGAGTTACAATTTATCCAAGATAAGGATATAGATGAATTCTTTGAAATATGTCCTGATGATGCGCTGGAAACAATTAATCCGTTGAGACTAAATGTTGTTACAGATGCAGAGAAAATAGGTTATGACATATCTTATATTGACGATGCGAAGAAACATGAAGAAAAGATAGAAGAGTTGCATTTGTCAGCAGATGAATTGGCTCCTTACAACCACATGGCGATTTATTTACGATGGTGTATAGAACACAATCTTATGAGCCAACCTTTCCTGTTTAGACATGGAGACCTGGTTGATAGGGTCAAAGCAGAAGACAGTATTGATTTAAGAGAATTTATTAGAGATAATGAGGATCTGCATGGCGGACTTTCTACTATCTTGCTAAACAGAGTGGGAACGATGTTTACCAAATGGTATAATTGGGAAAACCGTAGTACACCTTATGCCTATATTAAAGATATACAAGCATATGCCATGGACTATTTCAAAGGCAGGATATGGAATAGTGAGGATGAGACAGATGCTGCTTATCTGTTGCTGCCTTGGACAGAAAAATATTATCATGATATGGCAGCTCTCATTGACAGCCGTTTCAAAGAGTGGGAGGATGAACCACAGACGGATCCGCAATTCTTACATATACCGCAGGACAACATCAAATTACTGCTGAAAGATTGGAGTAAAGCCATTGAATGTACTGTAAGCAGCCGTGTTTTAGTAGTTGGATGTGAAATAGCAACTTGCATTCGTCAAAAGCCCTTTGCTGAGGACATGGGTTGGGACAGCGGTTGGCTTTTCCTTGCTGATGGGGATGAAGATAATGACGAATGTCGATATGAATATTGTGATTTGAATACCATCTGCAACTATTCTCCGGACGTTATGCAATATTTGGATTTTCCATATGACACCAGACTGGTTCGCAAGGAAGACGGCAAGTTATATGTGGATGAAGAGTGAAGTATAAATTAAAAACATTCAAGATATGAGACCAACACAATATGAAGCGGCTCTGGCTGCAATGACGGCCTGGCTCTCGCACCCGCAGGAACTGGGACACGAGCCGGCAGAGATAGAGTGTACAGGCACGTTCGTACTGCACGATATGACCTACTACATCTTCAAATACAAGGATACCAAGGACAGTGAATGGCTGCTGGGTGTGAATGGTGGATACGAAGGAGACAGCTTGTCTGACTGCGGCCATACCTTCAGTGAGATGGAACCTTATGACGAAAAGACGGCTGTCAAGGATGCTACGGCCCTTGTCGAGATGGTGCGTTCCTACTGGATGGAACAGGCAAAGCAGGCCGAGGAACGTGAGAAAAAGACCGGCACATTCGTGGGATTCGCCCTGCTCTCCGACAACAGCTGGGACAAGGAAAAATACATCAGAGATTTGAAAGAACAGTGGGACATCACCGCTGAAGAGAAATCTGACGAGGAACGGAATCCCGAGTCACTGGTCTTTGACGTGGGTGACATGATGGCGGCGGTAAGCCTGATGCCTGCCCCCGTACCTAATGGCGAAGCCGAAGAATGCGCGAAGAACAATTACATGTGGCCGGAGGCCGAAAAAACAGCCAAAGAGCATAAGGCACACATCATGGTTGCCGTTATCGGCAAAGAGGAGTCCCTGATCGAAAGAGGCAAACTGTATGTGAAGCTGTTGTCTGTCTGCTGCCACCAGAAGAACATAACCGGTATCTATACCAGCGGTGTCGTTTTCCAGCCCCGTTTCTATGAAGGCTTTTCCGGAATGATGAAGGAGGATTCGCTGCCTATATACAACTGGATATGGTTCGGGCTTTACCGTACCGAAAAGGGAATCAGCGGCTACACCTATGGAATGGAGTGTTTCGGCAAGGACGAAATGGAGGTCCTTGACGTGGATGCCGACCCGTCAAAGGTGAGAGACTTCCTGGCCAGCATGGCAGGATATGTTCTGGAATACGATGCAGTTCTCAACGACGGAGAAACCATAGGCTTCTCTGCTGTCGATAAACATAGGATAACACGTGGACAGGGTGTTGCCCTTCCGGACAAAGTGACTCTGAAAATCTCATACGGCAGCGAAGACGATGCCGATGGCGGTCCCGATTTCCCGGATGACACGGATGAAGTGATGGACGATGCGGAAGGCCATCTGGAGAAGTTCAAAGAGAAGGATCTGCCGTTAGATACAATTACGGCCTACAATCATCTGGCAATATATCTACGCTGGTGCATGGTAAATGACCTTATGAGGGATGATTTTCTTGAACAGTTCGGAGACCTTGTGGCCCGGATCAAAAGCGGCTCGGCCGATGATGACCTGAGGGTGTTCATAAAGGACAACCTGAACGGGCAGCTTACAAGATTCCTGTTCAATAAACAGGGCCGTGCATTTGCCGACTACTATTATGGCAGTTACTATGGCGCCAACGAAACTCCATTTTATCCCGGAGACATTGACAACCACGCCCTGGATTATTTCGGTCCGGAAAGGTATCATTCCGATGAGTTCAAAGAGGAAGCATACCTGTTTGTCCCGTATGACGAGGATTATTACCAGGCAATGTCACAACGCATAGACAGACGCTTCGCCAACTGGCAGGGGCTGCATATAGACAAAGATACCGTTGAGCCAGACGAACTGGCCCGTGCCTTCATGGATTATCTTGATTGTGAATGCACCTATTTCCCATCCATGAGTGACGATGACCCTATCATGTCAGCCTATACCTATGCCCAACGGCTCGGCGTACGGGAAGGCTTCATCCCCGTTCTGGTCAATGTCGATGAAGGTTTGTGGGAAAACATAATCGGGAACTCGGATCCTGACAGCGAAAGCTCGGATGATTACACATTCAACCGGGAAAAAGTCAATGAATTCCGCAGAAGGCTGCTTGAGGCTCCTGTCATGGACGGGAAATCCATCCTTGACAAGCTGACCGGGCAGGACAACGATGATATTGATGAAGAGCCTGAAGGCGGATTCGACAACAACCGTTATTCGAGCTACTGGAATACCGATACGAACATGACGCATCCGCTGATCCTTGCCCGTATTCCGGTCACGGAGCCGTGGAAAATATTCGCGTACCTGCCATTCGGCAACTGGAACGACTGTCCTGCAAACCCCGAACTGATGGCCATCTCAAAGTATTGGTACGAGGAATACGGTGCTGTTCCGGGAACCTTTACCAGCGACCAGCTGGAGTATGAACTTCCAGCTCCCGTTCCGGAAGACAGAGCAATGGAAGCCGCAATACAGCAATATGCTTTCTGTCCGGATATGGACCAGAGCTGTGACGGCATAGGCAGTCTTGCCGACACGTTGCGTCAATCCAGAATATGGTATTTCTGGTGGGATTAACCGATTCTTTCACATTCAAAAGCATTTCAATATGAATCAAGTATTTCAACAAGACCTAAATACAAAGGAACTGCAGCCCGGAGGACCTTTACTTATAAACCTTCTGTTCAAGGAACCGGTTGAATTGCCGGATACGCAGAGGGTGGCTGATGTATGCCGGAAGCATTTCGGCAATGTAGAATGCCGCGAAGGTGATGACAAGTCTGTCTTCATCACAGCTTTGGACCACATGGTGGAGTTTGAGGACGGGAAAGCACCCGTGCAGTTCCTGATGACTTCGTGCATGGACTTTGACGGAAAGACCGTGGACGACTTCACCCGGAGCCAGATGTGGGACTGCCAGGAAAGCCGTGACCGTATCCTTGAGGAATGCCGGTACAGTATGCTCGCTACGGACTTCCTTGCCCGCGGCCTGTCTTCTCTGGAACGTGCCAATCTGGAAATGGACTACCTTGAAGTGCTCGCCGAACTGTTCCTGTCCTGCGAAGCGTTCTTCTTCAGCGGCAGCGGGAAACTGTTCGAGGCGGAGGAAATCCGCGGCAATCAGATAGAAGGTCCTGACCGGTTCATCCGCTATGCCGTAAACGTCCGTTTCTTCACGATTCAGGGTTCCGACGACATGCTGGTCGATACACTCGGGATGAACACGCTGTTCCTGCCTGACCTGCAGTACCACTTCCGCGGACTTGATCCGAACTGGATAGTGAACCATGCCTACAACGTGGCTTCCTATCTGCTTACAAGCGGCAACGAAATAGATTCGGGAGAAACCATCGATGGAATCAAAGACGGTGATATGGACCGCAGCATCCAGTGGAAATGCCAATACGAAGACGCGCTGATACAGCCCAAGCGTCCCGTACTTGACATCAACACGGGAGAATATGCAGCCGGGAACAGGGAATGATTTACCAATGACCAATTAACTTGTTGCGTATGCCATTGAACTTGACAGAAGAACAGATATTGCAGCTCGCTCCCGACGACTCATCTGTAAAGGCCGGCAAAGGACTTGCGACCTTGAGCAAATGGGTACTGAGGGAATGCAGCGGACGTGCCGTCTGGGGTCATTGCCAGGGAAGCGGAAAGAATCCCTACCAGACGGTGATAGACTTGAATGACATTGCGTTCAAGTGTTCCTGCCCGAGCCGCAAATTCCCGTGCAAGCATGGGCTTGGCCTGCTGTTGCTGTACGCCCGCCAGCCTGACCAGTTCACGCAGGCGGAAGAGCCGGAATGGGTGACGGCGTGGCTTGCCAAAAGAACGGAGAAGGCCGAAAAGAAGGAGCAGAAAGCCAAAAGCGAAACCCCTGTGGATGAAGCGGCTCAGGCCAAGAGGCAGGAGAAGCGGCACCAGAAGGTACTGGGAGGCATATCCGACCTTGAGGTATGGATGAAGGACCTGGTGCGCAACGGATTCCTGAATGTTCCGGAACGTGCCTATACCCTGTTTGACAACATGGCCCGGAGGATGGTGGATGCCCAGGCACCGGGACTTGCGGGGAGACTGAGAGCCATGGAGGCTATAGACTTCGACTCGGAAAGCTGGAAATCCGGCCTGACGGAAAGCATGGGCAGGCTGTACCTGCTCATGCAGAGCTACAGAAACATGGACGGCCTTCCCGAAGAATGGAAGGACGAGATACGCACGCAGATCGGATATCCCCAGTCCAAGGACAACGTCCTTGCCGGAGAGCCGGTGGCGGACAGCTGGCTCGTGCTTCACAAGCAGTCCCGTAAAGTCAACGATATCAATACCGACATCTACTGGTTTTACGGAAAGGAAAGCAGACTTTTCGCCAGATACCTGAGTTTTGCCGTTGTCGGTACCTTTTCCACCGAGAACTGGATTCCGGGCAGTGCCTATAAAGGGGCGCTATGCTTTTACAACGGCACGGGTACATGCCGGCGTGCATTGTTCCGGGAGTCCGTACTCGCGGAAGAAAACTTTGTGCCGGCGTGCAGCCCTGACCTGAAGCAGGCTGCCGCGGTGTACCGCACGGCCATGCTGACGAATCCGTTTTTCGAGGACGCCCCCCTGCTTGTGGATGACGTGAGGGTTGCCCGTAACGGGAAAGACTACACGCTGCTGGACAACGCGGGCAATGCCGTCCGTGTGGCGATGCCCGAGGAAACCTTCATCGACATCCTCGCCATTACCGGCGGCAATCCGTTCGCCTCGCTGGTCATTGTAAACGGGGATATATGGGAACTGAAATCCATTTGGTACAACAAAGAATATCATACTTGGAGAGATGAACGTAACTGAACCTATCATACAGGCTGCACTGCTTGGAACAGCCAACCGTGAATTCGTTCCCGGAGCCTTTCCCGAGTCCCTTCAGACTCTGGTTGACGGGATCCACGGGAAAGCCGAAGACACGGAATCGTTCCTGTACATGACAGCCGCATCCGCCTTCGCCTACAGGCGTGCCGGATGGGAACCGGCCGGAGCGGAAGGCATTGTCCCCGTGAAAACAGCCCCGGAAGAGGAACTGCCGTATTTCGACAAGGACCGGAGTCAACTCTTTTCCAGACTCCACGGTACACGCTATATGCTAGCCTACGCCTACCGTCTGGCGCAGGGGTCGGGAAAAATCATTTCGCCCGAATACCTCCAGCCGCTTATCCGGCGTGCCTATGACCGCAACAATCCGTTGCGGTTTGAAGAACGCAGGCTGCTGAAAAATCTCGTCGGGAACAGAGGCTTATGGCTGATCAGGCAGATGGGCCTTGTCGGAGAGGAATGCGGGATCACCGATTCTTGGGATACGGCCACCCACGGCGAGCGTAAGGAGATGCTTGCCAGATTCAGGCAGCAGGATTCTGCCGCAGCCCTTGAACTGCTGCGGAAAGACTGGAAGAGCGAACCGGCCAACCAGCGCAACGAGCTGCTTGAATGTCTCCGGATAAACATCAGCAAGGCCGACGAGCTCTTCATACAGGAAGTGCTGGAGTCGGACCGCAGCTCCATTGTCAAGGAAACGGCACGGAAACTTCTGTGCATGATTCCCGATTCAGCCATGGTGATGCGCTGCTGCGAACTCCTGCGTGGACATATCAGACACAACATGCTTACCGGATGGTCATACGACGAGATCGGATACACCCCGGAGATGAAGGCCATGGGGCTGTCCGAGGTAAGCTCCAACAAGAAAGAGGGCGATTCCGAATTCATCCTGAGGCAGCTCGCCGAACGGGTGCCTTTGAGTTTCTGGTGCGAGGTATATGGCTGCGGTAAGGAAGAGGCCGCGAGAAAATTCGCCAAGCATCCCCCTTTCAGGAAGTTCCTGGAGCTGGAGGACCCGATACTCAACTTCTCGGACGGGCTGTGGGCTTTCCACACCCTGAAGGAAGACCCTTCCTATCTGCGCAAGCCGGAACTCGTGGCGATGCTCACTCCCTCCCAGCGGGAGGAAATCAGCTGGCCGGAAACGGTCCGGGATTTCGGATTCATACCCGACTCATGGTACGGCAACGACTACGAGGCATGGGGCCCGAAATTCTCTTCCAGCGTCATGTCTTGGATTCTGAAAAAGGATTACCTGTACTATGCCGCAGACATGGCGGAACGGCTTGCCATGCATATCCCGTCACATCTAAGGAACCTGATCGAGGCCAAGGCCGCCTCTTCGGCGGAGGCTTCGCCGTCCATGAACGAGTTCTGCTCGAAGATGCTGGAATTCATGGATCTTAAATCTGAAATAGACACTTTGTTAAATGAAAAATAAATATTGATATTCATATGAGCACTTTACTGAGACAACATGCCGAGCAACAGTTTGCAGAGGAACTTCATGAACTGAAAAAGAACGAGACCAACCCGATTCCCGAAAACTGGGAGATGTCACCCCAATCCGTGGTCACCTACCTCATGGGAGGGATACTGAAGAACGGTTTCGAGGTTTCACCGAAATACATAGGCAACCGCCGCCTGATGGAGATTGCCGTGGCCACCCTTGTCACCGACCGGGCGCTGCTTCTGTACGGTCTTCCCGGTACGGCCAAGAGCTGGGTCAGCGAGCACATGGCGGCAGCCATATCAGGCGATTCGACGCTGATAGTACAGGGTACCGCCGGAACGGGAGAAGAGGCCATCCGCTATGGCTGGAACTATGCCCGTCTTCTCGCCGAGGGGCCGAGTGAGGGTGCCCTGGTACAGACCCCGGTGATGAAGGCGATGCAGGAAGGCAAGATCGGCCGCATCGAGGAGCTTACCCGTATCGGTTCTGACGTGCAGGATACGCTCATCACCATCCTTTCGGAGAAGACCCTGCCCATCCCCGAGCTGAACAAGGAGGTGCAGGCCATCCGCGGATTCAACATCATAGCCACGGCCAACAATAGGGATAAAGGTGTGAATGACCTTTCAAGCGCACTGAAACGCCGTTTCAACACGGTCATCCTCCCGTTGCCCGACACGCTTGAGGAAGAAGTTGACATTGTCCGCCGCCGCGTGGAGAGCTTCGAGAAAGTGATGCAGCTGCCGGCAGAGAAACCTGCCCTTGATGAAATCCGTCGTGTCGTCACCATTTTCCGTGAGCTGCGTCAGGGAGCCACCGGCGACGGCAAGACGAAGCTCAAGAGCCCGAGCGGCACACTGAGTACGGCAGAAGCCATATCCGTGGTGAACAACGGCCTTGCCATGGCCGGCTATTTCGGTGACGGCCAGATCCATGCGGAGGACCTCGTTTCAGGCATCCTCGGTGCCGTGGTGAAAGACCCTGTACAGGACAAAGTGGTATGGCAGGAATACATGGAGACGGTGGTCAAGAACCGTGAGGGCTGGAAAGACATCTACAGGGCTTCAAGAGATATGATTTGATTGACGTATTTTGCATGAGACAAGTAATATGACAGACATTCATCTATTGGGAATACGTCATCACGGGCCGGGCTCCTGCCGGAACATCCTGCAGGAACTTGAGCGTATCCGTCCCGACCTCATACTGCTTGAGGGACCGGCGGAGGCCGAGGCTCTCATGCCGTTCGTCTCCTACGGGCAGATGAAGCCTCCGGTAGCCCTGCTCGGCTATCAACCCGATGCGCCGCAGAATGCCGTATTCTATCCGTTTGCCGACTTCTCGCCGGAATGGCAGGCTTTGCGCTATGCTCTCCGGGAGAATGTCACCTTACGCTTCTTCGATCTCCCGCTTGCCCATTCCCTTGCCTTCGAAGCGGAAAGGAAGGATGGCAACGAGCCTGTAGAAGCGGATGATGAAGCTATCAAACAACCGGGTGATCCGTTTGACCTGCTGGCAGAAGCTGCCGACTATACTGACGGTGAATCGTGGTGGAACATGAACATAGAACAGCGCAGAGACGGCAGCGGCATCTTCGAGGCCGTCAAGGAAGCTGTGATCGCGCTCAGGGAAGCCCTCCCGGAACATACCTCCCGCAGGAACCTTGTCCGTGAAGCGTGGATGCGTCGCATGATACGAGCGGCCCAGAAGGAACCTTTCGGGTGCATAGCCGTAATCTGCGGGGCATGGCATGTCCCGGCACTGGAGAATATGCCGAAGGTGAAGGATGACAACGAGCTGCTGAAAGGGCTCCCGAAGGTAAAGGCGGAATGCACGTGGATTCCGTGGACGTATGACAGGCTCACCTTCCGCAGCGGTTACGGGGCCGGCATAGACTCTCCGGGATGGTACCATTACCTGTGGCATCATCCGGAAGATGACGGCACCTGGTGGGTCAGCCGTATAGCGGCCCTTCTGAGGAAGAAGGACATGGACATCTCGGTGGCCCACGTAATCGAGACAGTCCGTCTGGCGCAGACGACAGCTGCGTTGCGTGGATTGCCCGCCCCGACGCTTGAGGAATACAACGAGGCGGTGACCACCGTAATGGGCTTCGGGGACGATATGCTGCTGCAGCTCGTCAGGGAATCGCTCATCGTGGGCAACTGTCTGGGCAAAGTGCCGGAAGCGGTACCCAAAGTCCCTCTCCTGATTGACGTGGAACGGCAGCAGAAACGCTTGCGTGTTCCTTTCACGGCGGAAATAAAGGAGATGACACTTGACCTGCGCAAGGAGACCGACTTGGAACGCAGCCTGTTCTTCCACCGCCTGGCCCTGCTTGACATAGACTGGGCCAAGCCGGAAACCGCAGGCGGCAAGGGTACTTTCAAGGAAAAATGGAGTCTTTACCATAGACCGGAACAGATTGTCTGCATCATAGAACGGGCAGTCTGGGGCAATACCGTGGAGGAAGCCGTGCAGAAGTACGTCTCCGACCGCATGACCGGAATCACCAGAATCCCCGAACTGACGGGACTTCTTGACCGGGTCATTCCGGCCAACCTTCCGGAGCTTGTGGAAGCGATGACCATCCGTCTTGACCGTCTGTCGGCGGCATCCACAGACATTGTGGAGATGATGGAAGCGGTTCCCGACCTGGTGAACATCGTCCGTTACGGCGATGTCCGCAATCTGGATTTCAGCAAGGTGGGCAACATGCTCCGGGCCATGGTGGCACGTATCCTTGCAGGAGGTCTGCTCGTCTGCATCAACATCGACGAGGAGGCAGCCGGAGAACTTCTTGAACACCTGTCGGCTACCAACTATGCCGTATCCACGCTTGATGACGAAGAGCTGAACGGCATGTGGTATGGGTTCGTGCAGCAGATCCGCAATTCATCAGGAGCGCATCCGCTGCTCTCCGGGTACGCGGCACGCATACTCTACGACAAGGGCAGGATATCGCGTGAAGAGATGCGTGACACCTTGAGCTTCTATTCATCGGTGGGCAACGCACCTTCCGACATCGCATACTGGTTTGAGGGATTCCTGCGTGCATCAGGTTCGGTACTGCTGCTGGACGACAACCTGTGGCAGCTCATGAACGGCTGGCTCTGCGGTTTGAGCGACGCAAATTTCATAGAACTGCTGCCGGTGATCAGACGTACATTCAGCAATTTCACTACAGCCGAGCGCCGCAAACTCGGCGAGAAGGCCAAAGGATTCGAATTGAACGGAACCGATACCGGAATCGCCTCCGGGGAACATTCCTGCAATGACGGGGATGCATCCAAAGTAATACCCCTGCTCGGCAGACTTCTGGGAATCGGATAAAAAAGGAACAGAACATGGAAACAGAATATTTGAAAAGATGGCGTATGGCTCTCGGCGGGAATGCCGCTGACGGGACGGGTGTAACGCTGACGGTGGAAGAACAGCGCCTTGACAGTTCGCTGGAAGCCGTCTATGACAGTGACCGCCGCGGCGGACTCGGGTCGTCGGCCCCAAAGGTAAGCCGCTGGCTTGGCGATATCCGGGAGTTTTTCCCACAGACCGTCGTGCAGGTCATCCAGAGGGATGCCATCAAGCGTCTGCATATCGATTCGCTGCTTACCGAGAAGGAGATGCTGGCAACAGTTGTCCCTGACGTACATCTGGTAGCTACACTGATGTCACTCGGCAGGGCCATTCCCGAAAAGAACAAGGACATGGCCCGTCAGGTTGTACGCAAGGTCGTGGATGACCTGCTGCGGAAGCTCTCTTCCCCGACCCAGCAGGCCGTCACCGGTGCTTTGAACCGTTCGGCGAGAAGGCGCAATCCCCGTTACAACGAGATAGACTGGAAGACGACCATCATAAAGAACCTGAAGAACTACCAGCCCCAGTACAAGACCGTCATTCCGGAAGTCAGGATAGGCTACGGCAGAAAATGCAAGGCTCTGAAGGACATCATTCTCTGTCTCGACCAGAGCGGTTCGATGGGAACCTCTGTCGTATATTCCGGCATCTTCGGTTCGGTACTGGCCTCCCTGCCGTCCGTCAATACGCGTATGGTGGTGTTCGACACTTCGGTCGTTGACCTTACCGATGACCTGCAGGACCCGGTTGACCTGTTGTTCGGTGTCCAGCTCGGCGGAGGAACCGACATAGCCAGGGCCCTGACTTACTGTCAGGGTGTGATCACACGGCCGCAGGACACTGTGCTGGTACTGGTGACCGACCTCTATGAAGGCGGTGACGAGAAGGAGATGCGCAAGCGTTTCGCCTCCATTGTGGCCAGCGGTGTGCAGCTGATTGTGCTTCCGGCCCTGAACGATGACGGGGCGCCCTGCTACGACAAGCGTAATGCCGAGTATCTTGCCGGTCTGGGTGTTCCCACATTTGCCTGTACGCCTGACAAATTCCCCGACCTGATGGCTGCGGCATTGAGCAAGCAGGATATCGGGATGTGGGCATCAAAGAATATCAAAGAAAAATAGAGGAATATGGAACTTTCAGATGAACTGTACGACAGAATCGAAGAACTGTCAGAAACGGGAAATGAGGCGATGGAAAGCGAAGATTACGCGAAAGCCATCTCCTGTTTCCAAGAGGCACTGGACATCCTTCCTGAACCGAAGGAAGACTGGGAAGCATATCTCTGGCTCGTCGGCTCAATCGGTGACGCCCATTTCATGATGGGGAACTACGGCAAGTCGCTGGAGTTTTTCCGCAAATGCTACAATATCGGAGAGACAGACAATCCTTTCATCCTGCTGCGCCTTGGCGAGAACTATCTGGAAATGGAGGATGAAACCAATGCAACTGAATTTCTTCTCCGCGCCTATATGCTCGAAGGGGAAAAGATTTTCAAGGAAGACTGGAAATATTTCCAATGGCTGTCCGGGCATGTGAATCTCAAACAAAAATAATAACAAAATTATACGGCACTCATGAAAAAGGAAATAACAGACAGAATCAGGCTACTGGGCGGCAACGTAGCAAACCTGAAAGGGAATTCACTGAAAGAGGATCTCTGTGCCATTACATTCGATACGGCCTTGTTCCTTAAACCGGTGGACACGCCCTGGCTGGCTGCCGAAGATACAGAGCCGATTGAAGGTTTGGGCGATTGGGTGGATGAGCATATGGAGTTGTTCAATTCTGACAGGGAGGCGTTCTATAAGGAAATGACAGATACGTTCTTTACCTTGGATGAAGAACCTCGCCGCCAACTGTTTTGGGTTGCCAGACCATTTACGCCATTCCAAAAAGGGACACCGGATTTTGAAGAATGGAATGGTTGGTTTACGGATAATGCAGAGCTGGGTGAAATCATCAAGTATTCAAATTGTGCCACTCCGGATTTTGTAGAGCTGCTTTATACGGACGGTTATCCCAATTACTATCTCATCTGCCTGTCAGATAACGACCCTGAGAATCCTGTCGTCTGGAGTACGGATCATGAGGAATTTTTCACGGAAGTAACCAATGAGGGACGACTGAATGATTTTCTCGACAGGTTCATGACTAAGGAGGAATTCCTGAAATTGGTGAAAAGTAAACTTGAAGAGTGAATATAATAGTTGGATTAATGCTTTATTCTGATGCAAAGTTACTACAAAAAAGTGAAATGCGGAAAGATATAGTGATAGAATTGAGT
>ENA-OYZL01000331-OYZL01000331.1-human-gut-metagenome-genome-assembly--contig:-NODE-331-length-22485-cov-6.112974_pt1 | contig 22485 bp, 15 predicted proteins | sample MGYA00243292_ERZ653479 | MGnify/ENA primary metagenome ERZ653479 (study PRJEB26926, sample SAMN06165116) | human gut metagenome | biome: ENVO:00009003; feature: ENVO:2100002; material: ENVO:00002003... | reverse complement strand
CTACACGCGTAAGATCGTCGGCAGCGTCAGATGTGTATAAGAGACAGATCCAGATGCGGGGGTTCTTTACGATGTTGCCCATCTGGAGCATACTGGTGCCGAGGCCCTGACTGATGAGGCCGCCGACGCCGTTTTCTTTATAGCTCATGACGGCAAAGCCGATCATCTGGGCGCAGCAGCCTGCCACGGCAGCGCCGCCGGCGAGGCCCGTCAGGCCGAGGGCCGCACAGATGGCGGCAGAGGAAATGGGCAGGGTCAGGGCGACGCCCACGATGACCGAGACGAGGATGCCCATGAGGAAGGGAGCCTGTTCGGTGGCCCACATGATGAGGGTGCCCACCTGGCTTGCGGCTGCGCCGATGGGGGCGGCGATGAGCATCGAGAGGCCGACGCCGGCAAAGATAGTGACCAGCGGGGTGACGAGGATGTCAACGCGGGTCTCCTTGCTGACGGCCTTGCCCAGCTCAGCGGCCACAATGGCGATGATGAGGACGGCCAGAGGGCCGCCTGCGCCGCCGAGGGCGTTGGAGGAGTAGCCCACCGTCACGAGGCTGAACAGTACCAGCGGCGGGCAGTGGAGCGCCCAGCCGATGGCCACGGCCATAGCCGGGCCGCTCATGGCCGTGGCGTAGCCGCCCAGGTCCACCAGCGTCTCAAGCCCGGTCTGTTGGCCCAGCGTCTTGATGATGGTGCCGATGAGCAGGCTGGCGAACAGGCCCTGTGCCATCGCGCCCAGCGCCTCGATGAGGTAGCGCTGGGGGGTGATGACGATGTCCTTGCGTTTTAAGAAATCTTTTACATTTGACATAAAGAATCTGCCTTTCCGTCTTAACACTTTCAGAGTGCAGCAAAAGCTGCATGACCATCATGATACCATACACGTGTCAAGACAACAAGAGGGAAATGCAAAAATCCCGTTCGGAACGCATCTTTTTTTCTTTTGGATGCAATAATACGGCGGCTTGGTTCGTTTTCCACATGAAGCGTCGGCTGTGGTGGAAAACTTCCACGAAACGCCCCGCACGAGGCACCGAAGGACATTGACGGGAGCTTGGGGTTGGGTGTATACTATAAACGTAAAAGAAGCACTTTCGGCGGCGAGAGGCCGCATTAGAATATAGCTTGGAGGCAGAGCAAGCGGAATGAGACAGAAAGATACAGGAACACCAAAAAAGAAGACGCGCCGTGCGGCGGGCCAGATGGTGGCCTCGGCGGTGATGGCTCTTGCCATCGCGGTGGGTGGTTTTGGCACCACAGCCCTGCTGGCGTCCCAGCCTGCGGGTCTGACGGTGGAGCCGTCGGCTCTGCTGTGGGAGGGCGAAAACGATGCGGCCCACAGCACCAAAAAGGAAACGAAGAAAAATAATACGGAGACCCCGAAAAACGACTCTGCATCCTCTGAGGCGGAGAGCACTGCTGCGTCTGCCGCGCAGCCGTCTGCTCCCAGCCAGAGCGTGAAAGAAGAGCCCGCCGCATCGGCGGCTCCGGCTGCACCCGCAGAGGAGACTGCCGCAGAGCCTGCAGCCCCGGAAACAGCTCCTTCTGCCCCCATGATGGGCGGCATCGACGAGCTGGAACAGGAGAACGGCTTCCCCCGCTTACAGCAGGAGACCGAGGCACTGGCCGCCGAAGACCCCCTGAGCGCCCCGGTGGAGCAGGATGCAGTGTCTCAGCCCGCTGAGCCGGAGACGAACTCCGAAGAGCAGAGCACCCTGCCGGTGAAGACCGAGGAAGGCACCATCCTGCTGACGCCGGAAGAGATACGCGCGGCGCTGGATGCGGGTACGCTGGATGCGAGCAACATTGATACTGCCTGTCTTACCGACGAGAACGGCCTGCTGAGCTGGCTGTGGAACCTCCTGTTCGGGAAAAGAGACGATGACAGCAGCACCCCGGCTCCGGTCTATTCCGGCTGGCGCACCGTGGGCGGCAAGACCTACTATTATGACCAGTACACCAACCAGCCGGTCACGGGCATCCAGTCTATCGACAACAAGCTCTATTACTTCGACGCCAACGGTGTCCAGCAGGACGCCACCTTCGGCATCGACGTCTCCAAATATCAGTCGAACATCGACTGGGAGCAGGTCAAGACGGCGGGCGTCAAGTTCGTCATCATCCGCATCGGCTACCGCGGCTACGGCAGCGGCGCACTGGTGCTGGACCCCATGTTCGAGCAGCACTTCACCAACGCCCGGAACGCGGGCCTCAAAGTGGGCGTCTACTTCTTCAGTCAGGCAGTCAACGAGAACGAGGCCCGAGAAGAAGCGCAGGGCTGCGCCTATGTCCTGAATGGCCGCAAGCTCGACTACCCCATCTACTTTGACACCGAAGCTTCCGGCGGCAAGAATGGCCGTGCCGATGGTCTGGGTGTCGAGGACCGCACCAAGTGTGCCATCGCCTTCTGCGAGGAAGTCAAGGCCCAGGGCTATCAGCCGGGCGTCTACGCCTCCACCCTGTGGTTCCGCAAGCGCATCGACCTGAACCGGCTAAAGAGCTACAGCATCTGGAACGCCCATTATAATGTGGCCGGCAGCCCCATCGCCTGCGATATGTGGCAGGGTACCTGCACCGCCCGCATCCCCGGTTACGGCGGACAGATCGACGTGAACATCAGCTATGTGGGCTGAGGAGACGAGAATGGATACCATCCACCTCATCGCTTCTGACCTTGACGCCACCCTGCTGGACGACCAGAGCCAGCTCCCGCCGGACTTTGTGGAGACTGTCCGCGCTCTGGCAGAGCGGGGCATCCGGTTCGCTGCCGCCAGCGGACGGCCTATCTATACTTTAGAGGAGATGTTCGCGCCCCTGCGGGACGACATCATCTTTGTGGGTGACAACGGCGGTGCCATCTGCTGGAAGGGCGAGAGCCTGTATCTCTCCGAGATGGACGCCGCCGACTGGCACACGCTGGCCGGGCAGGCCCGGAGCGCGGGCCACGCCGCCGTCCTCTGCGGGCTGGAAACGGCCTATGTGGAGGAGCAGTTCCGGCCATACGACAGGGTCTTCAAGAGATTCTACACCAAGGTGGAATATGTCCCTCATCTGGAGGACGTGACCGCCCGGGTGGATAAATTCACCATCTACTTCCCTGAGGGGGATGCCCAGAAGGGCTACGACGCGCTTTATGGCCCGGTCTGGGGCGGGCGCTTCTCGGTGGCGGTGGCCGGTGCAGACTGGGTGGACATCATGAACCCCGGCATCCACAAGGGCGCGGCCCTGCTTCGGCTGGGGGAGCGTCTGGGTGTCCCGCCCGAGGGCATGATGGCCTTCGGTGACACCTTCAACGACGCGGAGATGCTGAAGGCGGCAAAATACGGTTTCCTTGTAGAGAACGGCTCGCCCGCCCTCCGGGAGGAGGTGCCCTTCCTCGCGCCGCCCAACACCAGCTCCGGCGTGATGCAGGTCCTGCGCCGCGTTCTGGCCCAGAATGGCCGGGTCTGTGAATCGGATTTCAGAAGAGCAAAATAGAGAACGGCATCGGAGAAAAGCTCAGATGCCGTTCTTTTTTATTGGTATAAAACTGCGCCCAGCACCGCCGAGAGCAGGATCATCCCGATGGGCGAAGGGGCTTTGCCTCTGGCTTTCTGCCAGATGAGCCGCACCCCGGCCAGAATTGCAAGGATGCCAATGCCCCGCCATGCGGGCGAGGGCGTTTCAGCGGCGGTGGAGATGCCCAGCAGAGTGCTCAGCCCCATGGTGAAGGCCGTGGAGAGGATGAGGGCCACGACGCAGGGCCGGACGCCGGAGAGGAAAGCCTCGACCCCGTCGTACTTGAGCAGGTCGTGGATGAGGGCCGCGATGAGCAGGATGATGAAAAAGGACGGCAGAACGACGCCCAGCGTGGCGCAGAGCGCCCCCAGCACCCCGCCCTGCGACGCACCGATGAAGGTGGCCATGTTGACGGCCAGCGGGCCGGGTGTGGACTCCGACACCGCGATGAAGCTCAGGAACTCGGCCTCAGAGAGCCAGCCGTTGAGCAGGACTTTCTCCCGGATGAGGGAGATCATGCCGTAGCCGCCGCCGAAGGAGACGGCACCGATCTCCAGAAAGGTGAGGAATAATTTCAGAAACATCTTACTTCCCTTCCTTTCTGCGGCCGATGAGCCATGCAGCCACGCCTGCCGCACCGCTGAGAAGGATGAGCAGGATGGACGAGACGCTGACACCGGCCAGCGAGAGACCCACCATCACCAGCATGACGGCGGCGAGAACGCCGGTGGCAAAGGGCGACTTGTCCAGCGCTTTGAGCATCCGCACGCCTGCCGAGAAGATGAGGTAGATGACGCAGACCTGAATGCCCTTGAAGGCGTTGGCGATAACGGTGAGCTGAGTGAACTGCTCGAAAAACAACGAGATGGCGTAGATGATGAGAAAGGACGGCAGGCAGACGGCCACGGTGGCCGTGGCCGCGCCGGGAACTTTGGCCAGCTTGTAGCCGAGGTAGGTGGCGCTGTTGATGGCCACCGGCCCGGGGGTGGATTCCGCGATGGCGGTCATGTCGAGGAATTCGTCTTTGTCCAGCCATTTGCGGCGCTGGATGAACTCTTCTTCCAGCAGGGCGATCATGGCGTAGCCGCCGCCGAAGGTGAATAGACCGATCTTGAAAAAGGTGAAAAACAGCGTCTCGAGGCTTTTGACCTCCTGCGCCGGAGTGTTATGGTTCATGGGCAGAGCCTCCTTCCCTTTATCTTACACGCGGGAAAGCCCGGCGTCAATAGCGGAGAAAAAGCGGGATTTTACTTCCAGCGGCTTTACAATCCGGCCAAAAGGCGGTATTCTTTACCCATACCACTCTAAGATTCAGGAGGAAACGATGGACATCCGCCAGCTGCATTATTTTCTGGTCCTCTGCGAGGAGATGAACTACACCCGCGCGGCCCAGCGCCTGTTTTTATCCCGACAGGCCCTGCGTCAGAGCATCTCGGCCCTCGAGGCCGAATTGTGCGGGCCGCTCTTCCTCAGCGCCCACCACAGGCTCAGCCTCACCGACCGGGGCGTGAGCCTGCAGCGCCATGCCGCGCCGGTGGTGGAGCAGTTCCAGCAGATGCAGGCGGCGCTCCACGCCGAGATCCAGTCGGCCCAGCCGGTGCGCATCGGCATCAGCGTCTCGCTGGTGCCGGACTATCTGCCCGGCCTTGAGACCCAGCTGGACAAGTTCCGCCAGCAGTACCCCCACATCGAGATGCGCTTCCGCCTGCTGGACAACGACGCCGTGGCCGAGGGCGTGGAGCAGGGCGAGCTGGATGCGGGCCTTGTGATGGACTTGGGCTGTGCCGCACCGGTGCTGGCCCGCACCACCCTGCGGGCCGACCCTGCCTGCCTGCTGGTGCCGCGCGGCCACCCCTTCTGGGAAAAGGAGAGTGTGCCGCTGGCTGAGCTGCGGAACCAGAGGGTCCTTCTGCCCAGCCTGCGGCAGGACCTGTTCGCCCCGCTGTGGGAGGCCTGCGCCCGGGCGGGCTTTGCGCCCAACGCTGAGATAGGCCCCAGCTTTTATCAGGCGTACTACCTCGTGCAGGAGCAGCTCTGCACCTGCCTGACCCGGTACGAGCCGGGCGCGCGGCGGGAGCTGGACCGGGTGCGGGACGTCCTGCTGGAAGACCTGCCGCCCCTCTGCGTCTCACTTTTGCAGCGGCGCGACCATACTTCGGCTTATATCGACCTGCTGCGCAGCTACCTGATGGAGGTGCTGGGCGGTGCGGCCAGCCTGCCGCCCCGGCGCGGACGGTCGGCGAAGCCCTTCTATAACCTGCCTGTCCTGTCCAGCGCGGCGGCAAAGCCCGCCGTGGTACATCCTGCCCCCGGCACTCAGCTGCCCTTTGAGGGCGGACACAACTTCCGCGAGCTGGGCGGCTACGAGGCCGATGAGGGCAAGCACATCAAGTGGGGACAAATTTACCGGGGCATCCCGACGTGGAAACTCACCAGCGAGGCTGACCGGAAGCTGCTGGACAGTCTGGGCCTGCGCCTCATCCTCGATCTGCGCAGCGAGGCCGAAGCTGCCGAGACGCCCGACTATGTGCCGGACGGCGCGCGGCTGGTGCGCATCTGCGGCCTCTGCCTCGAGAACGGCAAAGAGGTGGACTTTTCGCCCGAAGACCGGGAGAACCTGCTGAAGGGAATGCCCGACGAGGGCCGTCGGATGGCGGACGCCATGTACGAGCGGATGCTCTTCGGCAACAAGGCGTACAAGGAGCTGTTCCGTGCGCTGGAAGCCGGTGAGACGCCGGTGCTCTTCCACTGTTCGGCGGGCAAAGACCGCACCGGCGTGGCCGCCATGCTCATCCTGCTGGCGCTGGGCGCGTCGGACAAGACCATCGCCGAAGATTTTGAGAAGACGAACATCTGGCGCAGGCCGGAGCTGGAAGCCGTCTGGGCCGAGCACGCTGAGGAGATCGCCGCTGACCCTGCCCGGAAGGACTTCTACCTCGGCGTGTTCGGCGTCCACCCGGAGTCTGCTCCCTTCGTGCTGAGCATCATCCGGGAGCGCTATGGCAGTGCCGACGCCTATCTGGAAGCCGAATACGGCCTCACTCCGGCCCGCCTGATGCGCCTGCGCCGGATGTATCTCGAATAAATAAAAAAATAATTTCCGCTTTCGGCCTTACTTCTCCTTGACATTGTGCAAAATGTTTCGTAATATAAGAAGTAGTATGGAATCTAAGACGCTGCAGGCGGAACATTCCGCGACCAGATATTTCAATGGGGCTTCATCTGCCCGTTTTTATAAGCACATCTTGTAAATCGAAAAGCTGCACCAGACCTACCGCACAGGAAGATTTTTCTCTGCGTCTGTTCTTGTTGGCCTCTTTTGCGTTGAAAATTTGATTGATGTCTGGCCCGCGTTCGGCCGCACAGCGTCTCCTGCCTGTTAAAGCAAAATTTGACTGTTAAGGAGAGTGAAGAACAATGACCGTGATCGGAGTGATCGTGGCATTGATCGTTGCTGTCGCTGCCGCAGCTGCGGGCTATTTTATTGGTTACAACAACCGTAAAAAGACCGCAGAGGCCCAGATCGGCAGCGCCGAGGCCGAGGCGACCCGGCTGGTGAACGAAGCGATCAAGACCGCCGACCAGAAGCGCAAGGAAGCCATTCTGGAAGCAAAGGATGAGGCTTTCCGCCTGAAAGCCGAGGTCGATGCCCAGAAGGCAGAGGCCGATAAAGAGATCAAGCAGCGCCGTGCGGAGATCAGCCGCCAGGAGAACCGCATCGACCAGAAGGAAACTGCCCTCGACCGCAAGACCGAGGCTCTGGAAAAGCGCGAGGAAGAGCTGAAAAAGAAGCACGAGGAGGCCGAGGCCCATCTGGCCGAGGTCGATGCCCTGCGCGCCAAGGAGATGGAGCGTCTGGAAACGCTGGCCGGCCTGAGCCAGGAGGACGCCCGCGAAGTGCTGCTGCACAAGGTGGACGAGGAGCTGACCCACGAGAAGGCCATCCGCGTGGCCGCCTACGAGACCGATTTGAAGGAGAACTGCGACGGCATCGCCCGCAACCTCATCGGCCAGGCCATCAGCCGCTGTGCTGCTGACCACTGCAGCGAGACCACCGTCAGCGTCGTCCCGCTGCCCAGCGACGAGATGAAGGGCCGCATCATCGGCCGTGAGGGCCGCAATATCCGCGCCCTTGAGACGGCCACCGGCGTTGACCTTATCATCGATGATACCCCGGAGGCCATTACCCTGTCCTCCTTCGACCAGACCCGCCGCGAGGTGGCCCGCATGACGCTGGAGCGCCTCATCGGCGATGGCCGCATCCACCCCGCCCGCATCGAGGAGACGGTGGAGAAGTGCCGCCACGACCTCGAATTGCAGATGAAGCGGGAGGGCGAGCGCGCTGTCATGGAGCTGGGCATCCACGGCCTGCACCCCGACCTCATCAAGCTCATCGGCCGCCTGAAGTACCGCACCAGCTTTGGCCAGAACGCTCTGACCCACAGCATGGAAGTGGCCTGGCTGGCTGGCCTGCTGGCAGGCGAGATGGGTGTGAACGTCACGCTGGCACGCCGTGCCGGTCTGCTGCATGACATCGGCAAGGCTCTTGACCATGAGATCGAGGGCAGCCATGTCCAGATCGGTGTGGACATCTGCCGCAAGTACAAGGAAAATACCCAGGTCATCCACGCTATCGAGGCCCATCACGGCGATGTGGAGCCCAAGACTCCGCTGGCCTTCATCATTCAGGCCTGCGACGCCATCAGCGCTGCCCGTCCGGGCGCCCGCCGCGAGAATGTCGAGAGCTATGTGAAGCGTCTGGAGAATCTGGAGGAGATCTCTTCCAGCTTCGAGGGCGTCGAGCAGGCATTTGCCGTGCAGGCCGGCCGCGAAGTGCGCATCATGGTCAAGCCCGACGTCATCAGCGACGATCAGGTCATCCTGCTGGCCCGCTCCATCGCAAAGAAGATCGAGGATACGCTGGATTACCCCGGCCAGATCAAGGTCAACGTCATCCGCGAGAGCCGTGCTGTCGAGTACGCAAAATAAAATATCGAAAGACAGCAAGAGCCGCTGTGCGTATGCACAGCGGCTCTTTTTGCGTCCAGAGGGACTGCAATAGAGACGAATCGACCGCCGTACTGCACGAAACGTGTGGAACGGCGGCTTTATTTGTAGGATGTGCCAAAAAATCACCGAAAAGATTGTTGACAAAAACTCTTGTCAAACTGATAGGGGGGGGGGGGGTAAAATAAAAAAGGAAAAACCACGAAACAGGAGGTAAAAATTATGCGGTTACGGAAAAATATGAAGCGGACGGCAGCGGCCGTCCTGGCCCTGAGCATGGCGGTGTCGGCAGTTGCTGCCCCGGCCTCGGCTGCTTACATCTGTGATGTGAGTCAGGGCAGTGTGGAAGTCTCTGTGGACGAAAGCGGCAAACAGACTATCACGGTGGGCGGTAAGGCTGTCGAGAAGAGCGAGGATGAAAGTGATGACATCATCATCACCGGCGACAACACCAAGCCCACGGCCACCGAAAGCCTGAACGCAGAGGAAGAGAACACTTCCGAGGCTGAGAAGTCCGCTGAGGTTGAAAAGTCCGGCGAAAACACCTCCGAGGTTGAAAAGTCCGGCGAGACCAAGACCGAGGGCGAGGGGAAGACCCAGAACTCCGCCGCTGAGAACAAGGAGCAGGCCGAAGAGCCCGGCTCTCTGGAGCTGCTGGCCCCGGAGGACGAGGAGAAGAAGGACGAGCAGAAGAAGACTGAGCAGAAGCCCGCCGACTCTCAGGAGCCGGAACAGGACAAAAAGACCGAAAAGACTGAAAAAACCTCCGATCAGGTAATTGAGTACGGCCAGTATGACCCCGAAGCCCAGCAGGAGGCCGCCAAGCCTGTTGTCAAGCAGGAGACCCAGGAAAAGAAGGCCGATGAGGAGAAGACCTACGAGGCTACCAACGCCCCCACCACCCTCACCGAAAAGGCGCAGGCCGCTGCCAACAATGTGGTGAGCATCATCAATAACTCTACCAACGTCCTGAAGGTCATCCTGCGAAATCTGAAGGTGGATGCAGGGAATACTGCCGAGAATGCTGTGACCGTTTCCGGCACCGGCGATGTGACGCTGGAGCTGGATGGCAAGAACGAGCTGAAGGGCGGCAGCTACTGGAGCAACGATGAGAGGTCAGATAGCGATCTCAGTGGAGGTCATGGCCTGCACGCTAAAGGTGAAGGTACGCTGACCATCCAGGACGAAGACAAAAACGGCAGCCTCACCGCTGCGGGTGGAGATGTTGAAACTTCAAACCTTGGTTTTACGATGAATGGTCAGTGGCTTAATGGCGGTGATGGCATCCGTGCCAAGAATCTCACGGTGTCCGGTGCCGAGCTCAAGGCCGAGGGCGGCGATTCCAACGTGACAGGAACATCGGATGTGATGTCCGGTGGTGGAACTGGCATCCGAGTGGATAAGGGAACGGCCAAGCTCCTTGATGATGCCCACATTACCGCAAAGGGCGGCGATGGATACACAGATAATAACAAGGAAGCATCGGGCGGTGCCGGAATTTCGATAGGTGCAAATGCAGAAATCGAGGGAGTTTCGATTTCCGCTACAGGTGGAAGTGCAGAGTCAAAGAAATATGCAGGCGCCGGTAACGCAATGAATCTTTACGGAAACTATGGACAATATGCTGTGAGCATGAAGGATTCTACGCTGGAGCTCACCGGCGGGGACGCAAAAGCCGAAGGTGAAGGTAATATGGGAGCAGTGCTCTCCATGATGTATCATAAAGAACACACATTGGAGAACCTGACGCTTACGGCTGTGCAAGGGAAAGCGGAGGCTCCTAAGCTATCGTTTAATGGCGGGACTTTGTACTTTAATGGCGGCACCCGTGAAATAGGCGGAAACAGCACCATCAACCTTGTGGGAACAAGGACGGACGGAGTCAAGGCAAAAGACAACACCGTGGTCAACCTGTATGTCCCTAAGGGCGAGACGCTGAAAAATTCCGATTCTGTGGACAATATCAGTACCGACGAAACGGGAAAGGTCAATATCTACGAAAACGCCACCACCACCAAAAACGAGGACGGCAGCATTACCGTCACAGGTGACCTGGTCGGCATCAAGCAGGACGGCCACAGCTACGAGCTGACGGCTACGGTAGAGCCCACCTGCACCACTCCGGGCAAGCGGGTCTACACCTGCACCACCCATGAGGGCGAGACCTACGAAGAGATCATCAGTGATGCACTGGGCCACCACTTTGTGAATGGCGTCTGCACCCGCTGCGGCGCACCCGAGAGCAACGGCGGCTCCTCCGCTGTCACCCTGACCGTTACCGGGGCAGGGGCCTACGAGACCTCTATTGCCGATGGCCGGTATGTTGTGGCAGTGCCTGCTGAGACTGCCGTCCTTTCCGGCTGCCTGAGCAACCTGAAGGAGCTGAAGGCTCAGGGCGTGAACACCCTCGTGTTCCGCACCCAGCTCCGTGAGACCGTCCTGAACATCGACAGCATGCTGTCTCTGGGCGTGGACGGCACCCTCTTTACCCTCACCCACTCCGGTGAGAGCGCAGAGCTGACGGTGGGCGGCGTTGCACACAACGAGCTGCTCCACTAAATAACCAACCTCCCAAGGCGGAGAGCTTCCGCATCTCCCCGCTTTGTACGAAAAGCCCCCCGGCACTTCCGCATGGTGCCGGGGGCTTTTTTGCGCCGGGAGGGGCGGAGGTTCAAAATTTTTTCATAATTTACTTGACAACAGGGTTTGTATGTAGTATACTCCACAGCAACCTAACAAACATACATACAAAGTAGGTTTGTGCCAAATGGGAGGAACATCATGAGAGAGCGAATGTGTTGACAGACAAAAACGACATCACACTCAAAAATAAAGGAGGATCCGTTTTATGTCTGTAGAAATTCTGGATCTGGCCGCACTGGCTCTGACTGCCGTATTTTTTGCCCTGCTGTACTACCTGCATAAGAAAAAGCACGTTGACTTCGGCGTGCGCACCATTCTGGCTGTGGGCCTCGGCCTCATTGTGGGCCTCGTGTTCAAGGGCCACCACACCTATGTCGCCGCTGTGGGTACCATCTACGCCCACGTCGTTTCGGCTGTGGTCATCCCGCTGCTGATCTTCAGCATCATTTCCAGCATCACCAATCTGGGCAATTCCGTCCGCCTGAAGAATATCGGCCTCAAGACTGTTTTCTTCCTCGTCCTGAACACCTTCTTCGCCAGCCTCATCACCCTGATCGCTGGTGTCGTGACCAATGTCGGCCACGGTGTGAAGTATGAGCTGGCCACCGACTACACCGCCAAGGAAGTCCCCACCTTTGTAGACACGGTTATCAGCCTCTTCCCCCAGAACCTCGCTTCCCACTGGGCAAACGGCGAGGTGGTGCCCATCGTGGTCTTCTGCATTCTGGTCGCCATCAGTTACAACAAGATCGCCGCCAAGAAGCCCGAGGAAGTCGCCCCTTTCAAGAAGTTTATCGACGCCGGTGACGTTGTGATGGGCCGCGTGGTCAGCTATGTCATCTCCTTCACTCCGTATGCCGTCCTGTCCCTCATCGCCCGTGCCGTCAGCCGCTCTTCTCCGGCCGACCTCGTCCCCCTGCTGAGCGTTCTGGTGCTGGCTTATGTCCTCTGCGCCATTCAGGCCTTCGTGGTCGAGGGCGCGCTCATCAAGATCGTCGGCAAGCTGGATCCTGTCCAGTTCTTCAAGGGCGTCTGGCCCGCAGGCACTGTCGCCTTCACTTCTCAGAGCAGTGTTGGCACCATCCCTGTCACGGTCAACCAGCTGACCAGGAAGCTGGGTGTCAACGAGGACATCGCCGCCTTTGGTGCAAGTCTGGGTGCAAACCTCGGTATGCCGGGCTGTGCCGGTGTCTGGCCCACCCTGCTGGCTGTCTTTACCATCCACCTGCTGGGCATTGATTACACCCCGGTGCAGTACGCCTTCCTCGTTGTGCTGGCTGTCGTCGTCTCCATCGGTACCGTCGGTGTGCCTGGCACGGCTACCATCACTGCTACCGCTCTGTTTGCTGCTGCCGGTCTGCCGGTGGAAGCCATCATCCTGCTTTCGCCCATTTCCAGCATTGCTGATATGGCTCGTACTGCCACCAACGTCGTCGGCGCTGCCGCCGCTACCACCCTTGTGGCTGCCACCGAAGGCCAGCTGGATAAGGCTGTGTACAATGGCGAGGTCGAAGTACCTGCTGCCGAGGCAGTCTGAGCACTTTTCAAAGTGCTTTTGAGACAAAACTTCAGGCACATAAAGTAAAATAAAGTCCGGACAGCCCGCTATGCCGAGAAAGCATAATGGGCTGTTTTCTTTATAAAAGAAAGATACAGCACGAAACTGTACGTGGCAAAAGCACAAGTAATACTTATTTCACATGAACTGTACTTCATATGAATACACATCAAGAGCAAAACTATACAAAATTCAAATCGGAATTTTGGCGTGTAGTTGGTCAAACTACAGAAATCGTTGGGTTGAGGGTATAAATTTGGCAAAAAGTCTTTTCTTTCAGCGGTGGACGATGTATAATGCGGCCAAGGCACAAGGGTGTGCAGAAAGCTCCAGAGGGGGAGCAGAACACCTTGTGCATTTTTCAGAAACAGTCGCTTTAATACGTTAAAGCGGTGTTAGAGAGGGGAAAAGATATTATGAGATTCGATCGTCGTATTTCGCGCCGCAGCTTTCTGGCAGCAGCAGGCGTATCCGCAGCAGCTCTGGCCCTGACGGCCTGCGGCGGCTCCAGCTCCACGGCAGCGTCTACCGCTGCCTCCACCGGTGCTTCCAGCGCAGCTGGCACTGCCGCAGGCGGCACCCTGAACATCATGCTGGAGACTGAGGTCCAGTCTCTGGACCCGCAGATCGCCACCGACGGCACCTCCTTTGAGGTCATCGCCGACTACACCGACGGTCTGATGCAGATGGACGCCGACGGCGCAGCTGTCCCGGCCCTCGCCGAGACCTACGACATCAGCGAGGACGGCAAGACTTATACCTTCCACCTGCGCGATGCAAAGTGGTCCAACGGTGACGCCGTCACCGCAGCCGACTTCGTGTTCGGCTGGCAGCGTGCTGTTGACCCCGCCAATGCTTCCGAGTATTCCTACATGCTGTCTGACATCGGCCAGGTGGTCAACGCCGCAGAGATCATTGCCGGTGAGAAGCCCGTCACGGATCTGGGCGTGACCGCAGTGGATGACAAGACCCTCGAAGTTCAGCTGAACGTCCCTGTCAGCTACTTCCTGAGCCTGATGTACTTCCCCACCTTCTACCCTGTCAACGAGGCATTCTTCAACACCTGCAAGGATACCTTCGGCACCAGCCCCGACACCGTCCTGTCCAACGGTGCATTCATCCTGACCGACTACCAGCCCGCTGCTACTGCATTCGAGCTGACCAAGAACCCCGACTACTACGACGCTGCAAACATCGCTCTGGATGGTCTGGCCTATCAGGTCATCAAGGACAGCCAGCAGGCTCTGATGAGCTACCAGACCGGTGCTCTGGATCTGACCCTGCTGAACGGTGAGCAGGTCGATCAGGTCAAGGATGACCCCGAGTTCACCAGCGTGGGCGCTGGCTACCTGTGGTACATCAGCCCCAACATCGACGGTGTGCCTGAGCTGGCAAATGAGAACCTGCGCAAGGCTATGACCTTTGCTCTGGACCGCGACGCCATCACCGGCGACGTCCTGAAGGATGGTTCTGCTCCCTGCTACACCGCCGTTCCTCCGCAGTTCGCCACCGGCCCGGACGGCAGCGATTTCAGCGCCGACCAGACCAAGTACGCTGATTCCTGCGCATTCGATGCAGCCAAGGCAGCCGAGTATTACGAGACCGCCAAGAGCGAGCTGGGCAAGGACAGCTTCTCCTTCGACATGATCGTTGATGCCGACGATGCACCTCAGAAGGTGGCACAGGTCGTCAAGGAGCAGCTGGAGACCACCCTCCCCGGCCTGACCGTGAACCTGACCGTCGAGCCCAAGAAGCAGCGCGTGCAGGATATGCAGGACGGCAACTTCCAGCTGGGCCTGACCCGCTGGGGTCCCGACTACGCTGACCCCATGACCTATCTGGGCATGTGGGTCACCGGAAACTCCAACAACTACGGTCTGTGGAGCGACGCCGAGTATGACTCCATCATCGAGGAGTGCACCACCGGCGACCTCTGCACCGACCCCGAGGGCCGCTGGGCAGCTCTGTACGATGCAGAAGCCATCGTTCTGGAGCAGGCAGTCATCTTCCCGCTGTACGGCCAGTGCAATGCCGAGATGATCTCCAGCGCCGTTACCGGTGTGGAGCATCACCCCTGCGCCCTGAACCGTGTGTACAAGCGCACCGTGAAGAACGCTTAAACTGAATCGCTGAAAACAAGGCCGCACAGTGGCCCGTAAAAGCCACTGTGCGCCTTTTTGGCATTGTACCTGTCCGCGGTCCGCGCACGGCTGACTGCGGATAGGAAAACCAAAGGGGGTTCACCTGACGTGAAAAAATATACGCTCAAGCGTATCCTCACCTCGCTGTTTACGCTGCTGGCCATCCTGCTGGTGCTGTTCATCCTGATGCAGCTGATGCCCGGCTCGCCCTTCAACGACGAAAAGCTGACAGCCGATATGAGAGCCGCGCTCTATGCAAAATACGGCCTTGACCAGCCGATCTACATCCAGTTCTTCCGCTACGTGGGCAATATGCTCCGGGGCGATCTGGGTGTGAGCTACAACATCTCCAAAAATACGCCCATCTCCCAGCTCATCCAGTCCCGCCTGCCCATCTCCATCCAGATCGGCGGCATGGCTGTTACGCTGGGCGCTCTGGTGGGCCTTGTGCTGGGCATCATCGCTGCCCTCAAGCGGGATACCATTTTCGACACCATCGCCACCATCATCTCGGTCATCGGCGTGTCGGTGCCGTCCTACGTTTTCGCACTGGCCCTGAGCTACACCTTCGGCTTCAAGCTCCGCTGGTTCCCGATGCTGTTCTCCGCCAAGGATGTTTTTGGTTCGAGTGTCCTGCCCAGCGTGTCGCTGTCCATGTTCACCATGGCATCCATCGCCCGCTTCACCCGAAGCGAGATGATAGAAGTCCTCGACTCCGACTATATGCTGCTGGCCGAGAGCAAGGGCATCTCCGGCCCGGCGCTGATCTTCCGCCACGCCCTGCGCAATGCGCTCATTCCTATTATTACGGTTTTGGCTCCCCTCATCGTTGATTTGATGACCGGCTCGCTGGTGGTCGAGAAAATTTTCGCCATCCCCGGCGTGGGCAGCCTGCTGGTGACGGCCATCCAGTCCAACGACTACAACGTGGTCATCGGTCTGAGCTTCATCTACAGCGCCATGTACATTGGCATCATGCTGGTCGTTGACCTGCTGTACGGCATCATCGACCCGCGCATCCGTCTGGCAAAGGGGGACGACTGATATGGCAGAAAAAGCGATCCGACTGGGCGGCGAAAGCACCGCCGCAGCCATCACGCAGGCCGTGCAGGAACTGTACCCTGAGCACAAGTTCACCGAGGCAGAGTTTGCCCGGAAGGACAACGCGGCTGAGATCGCGGTGGATACCAACTTCGCGGCCCAGAGCTTCTGGAAAGACGTCCGCATCCGCTTCTTCCGCAAGAAGAGCGCCGTGCTGGGCCTCGTGATGATCATGATCATCCTGCTGCTGGCCGTCTTTGGCCCGGGAATGAATGCTTATACTTATTCCGGCCAGGATCTGAGCCAGAAGAACTTCGCGCCTCGCGTCCCCGGCATCGAGCAGTTCGGCATTCTGGACGGCAGCGAAAAGATGAGCACGACCACCGGTACCAAGATCGTCAACAACTATGTCGAAAAAGGCAAGGATGACGTCTACTACTGGTTCGGCAGCGACCTCTATGGCCGCGACATCTGGACCCGTACCTGGGAAGGTGCCCGCGTCTCCCTTATCATCGCCGTGGCGGCTGCCGTCATCGATATGGTCATCGGCATGAGCTACGGCCTCATCTCGGGCTACTTCGGCGGCAAGGTGGATATGCTGATGCAGCGCTTTCTTGAAGTTGCCAACGGCATCCCCCGTCTGGTCATCGTTACGCTGCTGCTTCTGGTGCTGCAGCCCGGCATGATCACCATCATCTTCGCCCTGATGCTGACCGAGTGGGTGGGCATGAGCCGCATCGCCCGCGCTGAGATGCTCAAGCTGAAGGACCAGGAATTCGTTCTGGCTTCCCGCACTCTGGGTGCCGGCAGCTTCTTTATCATCTTTAAGGAAGTGCTGCCCAACATCATCGGACCCATCATCACTCAGGTCATGTTCAGCATCCCCACCGCGATCTTTACCGAGGCATTCCTTTCCTTCGTGGGTCTGGGCATCCCGGTGCCGCAGTGCTCACTGGGCTCCCTGATCAGTGAGCTGTACAACAGCTTCACCACCCATCCCTATCAGATCATCCCGCCCATCGTGGTCATGAGCCTGCTGATGCTCAGCTTCAACCTGCTGGCCGACGGCCTGCGCGAGGCACTTGACCCCAAGATGAAGAGTATGTAAGGAGGCGCACAACATGCCTGATACGAAAAGAGAACAGGTCTTGTCGGTGCGAGACCTTGATATTACCTTTAAGACGACGGCCGGCCCCGTCCACGCCATCCGCGGCGTGAACATCGACCTGTACAAGGGCGAGACGGTAGCGCTGGTGGGTGAGTCTGGTTCCGGTAAGTCCGTCACCATGAAGGCGGCCATGGGCATTCTGGCCCAGAACGCCAAGGTGAACAGCGGAAGCATCCGGTTCAGCTACCATCACGCCGACGGTAGCCCTGAAACCGTCGATCTGCTGCAAAAAGATAAAAAGTGGATCCGCCGCCACATCAACGGCAAGCGTATCGCCATGGTCTTTCAGGACCCCATGACCAGCCTTGACCCCACCATGACCATCGGCAAGCAGATCATGGAAGGGATGCTCTGGCACTTCAAGATGCCCAAGGCTGAGGCGTATCAGAAGGCCCTCAAGCTGCTGGAAGAAGTCGGTATCACGGACGCCGAAAAGCGGATGAAGAGCTACCCGCACCAGCTGTCCGGCGGTATGCGTCAGCGCGTGGTCATCGCCATCGCACTGTCCTGCGACCCGGACCTGCTCATCTGCGATGAGCCCACCACCGCACTGGATGTGACCATTCAGGCGAAGATCCTCGAGCTCATCCGCAGCATCCAGAAGGAGCGCGGCATTTCGGTCATCTACATCACCCATGACCTCGGCGTCGTGGCAAAGGTGGCGGACTATGTCGATGTCATGTACGCGGGCAAGATCGTGGAGACCGGCACCATCGACGAGATCTTCTACGACCCGCGCCACCCCTACACCTGGGGTCTGCTGTCGGCCATGCCCGACCTCGATACCGCCGACGAGCGTTTGTACACCATCCCCGGTTCGCCGCCGAACCTGCTGCATGAGAAGGCCGGCGACGCCTTTGCGCCCCGCAACAAGTACGCGCTGGAGATCGACGACGAGATCGACCCGCCCATGTTCAAGATCAGCGACACCCACTTCGCAGCCACCTGGCTGCTGGACCCCCGCGCTCCCAAGGTGGAGATGCCGCCTGAGCTGAAAGACCGTGTGGCCCGTATGAGCGCAGAAGCAAAAAAGATAGAGGAGGCGGAGTAAATGGCAGCACAGAGCGCTACCCCTCTTCTGAAGGTCGAGGGACTGAAGCAGTATTTCAAGGTGAACAAGAACTTCACCGTCAAGGCCGTGGACGATGTCAGCTTTGAGATCTATCCTGGCGAGACGTACGGTCTGGTGGGCGAGTCCGGCTCGGGCAAATCCACCATCGGCCGCAGCATCATCCGGCTGTATGACCCCACCGCAGGCAAGATCACCTTCGACGGGCAGGACATCAGCGGACGTCTGTCTCACGCCCAGAACAACACCCTGCGCACCCAGATGCAGATGATATTCCAGGACCCGATGGCCTCCCTGAACCCCCGCAAGAAGGTGGAGGACATCATCGGCGAGGGCTTGGACATCCACCATATGTACAAAACGCAGGACGAGCGCCGCGAAAAGGTGGAGAAAATTCTGGAGAAGGTCGGCCTTGCGCCCGAGCACGCTGAGCGTTATCCCCACCAGTTCTCCGGCGGTCAGCGCCAGCGCGTCGGCATCGCCCGCGCCCTCATCATGAACCCGAAGCTCATCATCGCCGACGAGTGTATCTCGGCACTGGACGTGTCGATCCAGGCACAGGTCGTCAACCTGATGAAGGACATCCAGCAGGAGACCGGCACGGCCTACCTGTTCATCGCACACGACCTGTCCATGGTCAAGTACATCTCCGACCGTATCGGCGTGCTCCATCTGGGCCACCTGCTGGAAACGGGTACCACCGAAGAAATTTTTGCAGATCCCATTCATCCCTACACCCGGAGCCTGCTGTCGGCTATCCCACTGCCGAACCCGGTGGTGGAAAAGCGCCGCGTGGCCGAGACTTACGACTATGCCACTTCCGGCATCGACTACAGCAAAGGCACCAGCCACCTCGTCAGCGGCAGCCACTACGTCAAGTGTACCGATGAAGAGTTTGCAAAGTGGTGTAAATAAAATGAAAACGCAAGTCTCTTGACAACCTGCGTTCTAACGTCTATAATGAAGATAAAGAAAGGCGCTGCCCGCACAGTGGTCAGCTCCCTCCTCTATCACGGAAATTTAAGAATAAATGACCGCTTGAGTTTGGTAGACTGTAGGGCGGTCATTTTTCTTGTCATTTTTTAGAATAGTGCTTTGCGTGGTGCGTATTCCGAAAAAATACTTGGGCAATCGTCCAAGTGATTTTGGCAGTGCCAATGATAACGGTGGCCAGAAGGCCGAGCAGAGCAATAACAGTATTCAAAATATCCATGATGGAGTTCCTCCTTCAAGTCTTTCATGTATCAATGATTAAGACCATCCGGAGGATGACAAAAATTGGACTTCCTCCGGACGGCACACGGAATGTGATGCCGAGGAGGGAGCATGACCGCTGCACTTGCAGGACAGCGCCTTTCTAATCACAGAATAACACAAATAGAAATGGATTTCAATGGCACGGCCCACCTTATAGAGTGGGGCTCAAAATGTTTTCGGGCAGGGCGTTGTATTCCACACGGAAATTTGGTATCATATACAATACGGCTTTTGTTATGTGATGCGGCGCGATTTGCGCCCGGAGAGAGATTGGGAGGAACGATATGATGATCCCCGGCGTCCTGTTTCTTTTGGGATTGCTCTGCCTTATCAAGGGCGGTGACTGGTTCGTGGACGGCGCATCGGCGCTGGCCCGCCAATTCCATCTGCCGGAGCTGCTCATCGGCGCAACGGTGGTGTCCGTCGGCACTACCCTGCCCGAGGTGATGGTGTCCACCATCTCGGCAGTGTCCGGCCATGGCGAGATCGCCTACGGCAACGCCATCGGTTCTGTCATCTGCAACACGGCCCTCATCGCGGCCATTACGGTGGCCGTGCGGCCCGGCAAGGTGGACCCGAAGCCCCTGCGTGTTCCGGTGGCTTTCTTCTTTGCGGCTGCGGCCATCTACTGCGTGGCAGCTTACGGCATGGGCCGCTTTACCCGTCCGATGGGCCTGCTGATGCTGGGGATGTTCGTGGCCTATATGGCGGCGAATGTCTGGCAGATGAAAAATGCTCCGGCAGAGCCGGAGCATGAGGAAGAGCCGATGGGCATCGGAAAAATCGTCCTGCTGCTGGTGGTGGGCGCAGCCCTCATCGCGCTGGGCGCGAACCTGCTGGTGGACAACGGCACCATCATCGCGCAGGCGATGGGCGTGCCGGAATCGGTCATCGCGCTGACCTTCGTGGCGCTGGGTACCTCGCTGCCTGAGCTGGTCACAGCCATTACTTCGCTGATGAAGGGCCACAGCGACCTCTCGCTGGGCAATGTCGTGGGTGCGAATGTCTTCAACCTCGTGCTGGTCAGCGGCATGTCGGTGACACTGGCACCGTTTGAAATCCCTCAGAGTGCGACCCTGTTCGGTATCAACTCGAGTCTGGTGCTCGAGCTGCCCGTGATGCTGCTGGTGATGGTGCTGCTGACCATCCCGGCGCTGGTGCGTGGAAAGCTCTCCCGTGTGCAGGGTGTGGCGCTGCTCTGCATCTATGCCGCATTCTGCGCAGTGCAGTTTACAATGTAAAACTGCGCAAATCGACAAAAAGCAATCGTTTCTCTGTTAACAAGCGTTGGCAGGATCCTTTATTATAAGAGTATAATGGTTCGCCCAATAGGGCGGACAGAGAAAATGACCGCCGCGGAGCAGGAGACCGCAGCGGTCATTTTTTTGTTTGTCTTGAAAAATGCTGTCAGGAAACGAACACAGCCACAACGAGCGCCTGACCGCCGATGACGCCGACGGTAAAGCCGGATCTCTGGCAGTCGTAAGGCTGATAAGAATCCGACGAAACCAGAAGATTCCGATTGTCGATGAGCTTTCCAGCAACGGGGCCAAACTCTGCATCTTCTTTCAGGACGCCGTCCTCCAGCATGTTGGCAGAGAGGAAGGAATAACTGACCCAGTAAGTTTCGCTGGGCGAGGGAGAAATTATGCGCAGAACATCGTCGGCGCAGTTCGCACGGTCATCTTTGGGATTTTCGGTTAAGGCCTCGACCGCTTTGTTGATGTCGTCGCCGGAGTACTGCTTAAGGTACAAAAATACAGTTTTAGCAGCATCATCGCTGCCCTGTATAAAATGGTTGGGGCTACTGAATTGGTCGAAATACTCCTGATTCAGGGCGGCGAGCAGTTCCTTCTTTCCCTGGGAGGTGTTTTCTGAGGGAACATTGTCCGGCAGGATGAGTTGCCCGGCCCCAGCCTGACAGCTGCAGAGCAGGAGCAGGATGCTGAGAACAGCTCCACAAATAAAACTGCATCGTCTGACACACTGCATCATGGCGGGACCTCCTGTCGGTATGGCACGATTTCACTGAGGTGGAGTAGAAACGATGAATTTCGACTTGCGGCAACACTTTTCATCTCTTATGACACAATGATATGATTTTGACGACAGAATGTCAATGTTTTTGAGAAAACTCGCAAAAATCTGGAAAGATAGCCAATGAAGGCCGTTGAAATTTGACGTATCAGACAATTTTCGAGAAAATGAACAGCAGCCCCGCCTGAAAAGCGGGGCTGCTGCAATTACTGGGGGATATGAGCTTTTTACTCGAGTCTCAGGCTGTCCAGCACTTCATTCACTACATCCAGCGCCACCTGTCCGGGTGCGCTGGCCTGCCCGGGGTTGGCGAAGGTCATGGCAGAGCCGAACGTCTCACCGCACAGGCGGCTCACTGCACCCAGCGCACCCATGCTCATGGTGATGACGGGCGTTTCGGGGTGCTGCTCTGCCATCTCTGCTGTGGCAGCCAGCAATTCGAGGACGTCAGATGGCGAGTTCGGCATTACAGCCAGTTTGGGCAGGTCGGCTCCGGCCTGCTGCATGGCGGTCAGGCGTGTGACCATCTCCGTCCGGGACGGCGTTTTGTGGAAATCATGGCTGGAACAAACCACTGCGACACCGGCCTTGTGCGCCTGCCCGATGAGGGCCGGAAGTTCTTCTTGATTCGGGAAGAACTCGACGTCAAGCAGATCGGCACAGCCGCTGAAACAGACCGTGCAGCAGAAGTCAGCGTATTGCTGCGGCATCAGGGAGGTTTCTCCACCCTCTGCTTTGGTACGGAAGGTCACGAGCAGGAGCTTTTCGCCCAGCGCTGCTCGCAGACCGGACAGCACCCGCTTCAGTGCGGCAGCATCCAGAGCATCAGAAAACCAGTCGGCCCGCCACTCGATGCAGTCAGCTTTCAGCGCGGACAGCCGCCTGGCCTCACGGAGAATATCGTCCTCTGTGCGGGCGACGATGGGCAGGATGACTTTCGGACGGCCTGCGCCGATGCAGCAGCCGCGGATGGTGATGCTGGGCATGATAACTACCTCACTGCAAAAAAGATACTTTCATCATACCTGTCTCTTATACACATCTGACGCTGCCGACGATCTTACGCGTG
>ENA-OYZL01000310-OYZL01000310.1-human-gut-metagenome-genome-assembly--contig:-NODE-310-length-23228-cov-11.071678_pt1 | contig 23228 bp, 31 predicted proteins | sample MGYA00243292_ERZ653479 | MGnify/ENA primary metagenome ERZ653479 (study PRJEB26926, sample SAMN06165116) | human gut metagenome | biome: ENVO:00009003; feature: ENVO:2100002; material: ENVO:00002003... | reverse complement strand
ATTTTAACTTTTATTAATAATTATCACAATCTATACCTTTTGCATTAATGCAATTGCAATCTGTATTTCGATTGTTTGAGTGTGGCAAGAAAATCATCAATCCAACTTACCTCACCATTGTATTCATCCCGTCCAGCAAGCTCCTTCCTAAACTCAACCGTCTTGTCGAAAATCATTTGACAAATAGCGATAGGATCAGATTCTTCCACCTCGTCACCTTGTATTTCTCCGTCTTTAAACCGCCCGAATCCTGCTTGACCAGCTTCTGCAATCTTATCTTCAAATTCAGAAACATTTTCCGAAAGATCGTCAAGATAAACATGTTTAGAGTTATCTTCCTCTCCCCAATGAATGTTTTTAAGGCGCGTTTTGGCTCCTTCCAGAAAATTAAGATAAGTGTTGAAAATACTCTTATCTTTCTTCTCGGATTTTTCAAGTTCATCTTCCTTTTCTTTTGACAGTGCAACTTCTTCTGATTTATACAAAGGCTCTATTTTTTCCACTTTAATGGATTCAATATAATCCGAACCATCCCCATCCCAACTAAAATGAGATTTATAATCTGGATCATCTTTATCCACATCAATACCAAAAGAATGACCTCCGTTCCCTATCTTTTTGATATACTCTAATAAATTTTTAAGATTATCTTCTTTGTCAACACATTCAATTATGTATCTCAAAGTAGCAAATTTTGCTTTATTAATAGTATCTTCTTCCGACTTTCTAATTTCTTCTGTCTTAGAAATATTATTAATACAAAATTTCTCGTTCCATTTCCATTCCTGTTCTCCGTTGTCCTCTGTCTTAATAATCACAGAAAACGGTTTGAAAAGTCCTGTCACCTTTTGAAAAGTAGCTAAAAAATCAGCAAACTTATCTCCATGACCTCCATCATTATCACTAAAGGAGATTTGGAAGTTTCCATAAGTGTATTTGTTTGGTTCTTCTTCAACTTCCACTTCTTTTTCTTCATAAACAGTTCTCTTGAAAGTAATGGCTTTCTCAATCTTTCCTTCATGAGAACAGCCTTCTCCTACTCCATCTTCTGTACGGACGATATTTTTAGTTTCTCCATCCAAAGATTCACGTTGCAATATATGAGCATCTTCCGTATCCATTGTTTTTTCAACTTTCCAATCTTCCGGCAGTTCATCTTCCAAATTAAGCTCTTTTGCACGCTTCTTGATCCATTTCTTTACATCTTCCTTCGACATAGAAGAACTACCAGATAAACGGATAGCATCTTTCAAATCCTGGCGATTTCTAATAGGATATTTCCCATTTGGCATTGCCTCACCCTTCTTTGCCAAATCCTTTCTCTCTTCATGAGTGAAAGAAGTCTTGTTTGCTGATTTTTCCAGTTTTTCGGGATTTTTCTCACAATAGGTGGTAAATGCTTCCTTTGATATTTTCCCGTCCTTGAATGACTTCATTACCAATTGAAATTCATCCGGCACTTCAATACCAAGAATGCGCTTGACATTATCCTTCATATCAAAAATGAAGTTGTAAAGATCAAGTTCCGTGTAAGGATTGATCCATTCCGACCCTGTTTCCTCTTCCGCATCCACAAGGATATTGACTGGTGTCTGATCGTCAATATGACACATAAAATAGTGAATTTCTATCCCCTTTCTTTTGGGAATATACTTGCCAACCGGAATCAATAAACTTTCCGACATGTCAATACCAGTTTCTTCAAACAACTCTCTTTTAGCTGCTTGCAAGAAAGTTTCCCCTGGATCAACATGTCCCCCTGGAATACACCAATCGTTCGATACTGCACCTTTTTCTCCCACACGGTTCAAAATAAGAAGTTTGTCACCTCTAAAAACCAGTACATCGGCAAATTGCACCTTTCCTTGTTTTGCTTTGAACAAATCAAAATAAACCGATTTTTTAATCAATCCTTGTTTCCAAAGTTCTCGACATTCAAAAAGGTGACGAGTATCTTTTGCCATTTCAGCAAAATCTTCATCGTTTTCCAGTCTCTCGATCGACTTCTGGATAGAATTTCTTCTATTGTAAACACTCATTAAATCCTTAGATTGCTGCTTCAAGAACTCACTAAAACAACTCTCTGCCTTTGCAGATGCCTCCGCATTGTCACTACCTCTCAAAGAATCGTATTGAGACTTCTGTAAAGAGTAATTCTCCGCAAGTGAATCTACCTCTTGTTTTATTTCTCTTTCCTTTTTAAGAAGTCCTTTATACTCATCTATTTTTTCTTTTTGCGTCTGTAAACCAAGTAACGCTTTCAAATTCAGTCCCATATCTAAAAATTTTATTTTGAATTACTGCTACAAACTACGTCCGGCACGCAGACATTATCTGCAAAAAAGAAGTCCGGCTTATCAAGCTCAAAACTATAAAAATATTGTGAAACATTATCAATAGGTATCTGTATAATATTGGTTACTTTACCCTTACAACCATTTTTCAGCATGATAACATCTCCCGGTTGTATCCGATTGGCCTTTTTCGCCTTGTTGCTACACAGAACAAATGAATTTTCCGTTATCCTGTGTAACGCATCTTCCCGATACCCCTTTTCAAGAGTTTCATCCTCGGTAATATAACACACATCCAAAATACGGGGAATAGATGATGGTTCAAACTGCGTTACCCTAACCACTCTCCTATAACCGGAAGTGGTTCTTACTACATCTCCCACTTGAATATCCTTTATCCATTTTGAACTATCCACTGTAGGTATACTGATATAACCAGAATTAAAAATTGTCCTTGTTTTCATTATACTTCGAAATGTTTTGTTCCTACTGTAATTTTCACCTTTGATTTTCTCTCAACACGATCTTTATCTTCCACTTTTTTAGGTTCAAAAGATTGTGTTTTATCATCCCATTCATAGCCATCTGGAATGTAACGGAGGTTGCATCTGCAAAAAGGGTGAATATTTGTTAAAACAGGCTTCCAATCCTTTGATTTTCTGCCTATATTCGTTCCGTTAGCAATCAATTCGGATAAATCAAATATAACTGGCTTAGAACCATAGCCATTTGTAGTGTAGGCATTTAAGCAATACCGGCAAGCTTGTGGCATTGTTTGCTTATACACCTTAGCATGGATGCCATGTTCTTTCATTATCATTTGAGCCGTACCTATCTGAAAAATGTTCTCCATTTCGGTAGCAACTATACGTCCCCAATCACGATTCCATTCGTCCAATCTATGCCCAAGCGCACTTACTATAGACTGAACAGATTTTCTTTTTAGAACCCCTTCCGAAAGTTCTTCTTTAATAGCTGTTTCAACTTCCCTTTCTCGCTCCGCAACAGCTATTTTCATTTCTTCTTCCGATATGGTGAAAGAAAGGGAATCCTTTATTTTATTTCCCATTCCTTTTATATAAGAATAAGAACGCATGGCAGACGCATTGTATTCTGCCTTTTCCCTTGTTGTTAATTGTGGATATTGTTCTTTCTCGACATATTGTCTCAAATCATCAAAATTAAGCGAAGAAAGCTGTGCAGGGGAAAGTATGGCTGCTAACCGTCCAAATATGAATGCTTGCCAATAAGGTGGTATTTTTAGAATTTCTGTCTTTAAGTCAAAATCGAACCTTTTAAGTACATCTATGTCGTCTGGGGAAAGATAATCTTTTCCCAATACATCGGCAATCACTCGTGCAATACGATAATCGACAATGAAAAACAACTGCTGTATTTCTTCCGGTGTAAAGAGCATAGACCTACTTTGATTTTTGACTAACCATTTTCTTAGTCAAGTCCATTAGCATATTGTTTATCTGTGTCGAGAAAATAACCTGCGCCATTCCTTCATACCCTTCTTGAACTTTAGGATAACGCATAGGATCGACATGATGATGTATATTTGACACCAACGGCATTTTCTCGACTTTTATATTCTTAACGTACCGAACGTTCATAATTCACCCCAGTTCTTCTCAATGTAAGACATAGCAGCATCCATAATAGGATTCGAACTAAAGGCTTTCTGTGTATCTTCCTTTTCTTCCGAAGCTATCTGACGATCCACTTCTTCGTTCATCACTTCCCCACCATACATAGCCTGCTGCATCTGCATTTGCTTTTGAAGTTGATAGGATTGGTTCAGAATAGTATCCGTTTCGGGATTGAATTTGCGTCCAGAGTATTTTTCAAAAATATCCTCCAAGCAAACCATACCATTTTGAATCTTCTTAGCATCAATCTCAACCTGTCTACCTTCATCCTCTGCATCCACACCTGTAAAAACAAATTCAAAATCTTCGTCCAATTCAGAAACAAGATAATAATTGATTACTTCTTGCAAGAATACAAGGATAGGTTTTAACCCTTTGTCTTTAGAGTGTTGCAAACGTTCTTTCTGTCCAGCTTGTCCGAATATATTAGTCTGATCTTTAAATTGAAAACCAAGTTCAGATGGATCGATACGATACACGGCACAAGCCATAACCAACAGGAACTTAAGCCAATCGCTAAACTCCATGTCACGGTTGGTGTTCTTTGACAAATCTACCCATTGAAGGTCTAACCCGTTGATAATAGGTGTTCTATGAGACTGTTTTACTCCCACCATAGTCTGTTGCCAAGCCTGCCTGAACTCATCCAAAGAAGATTGAGATATGTTCGGATTCTTAACATTGATAATTCCCTTTGGTTGAGAAGATTTGCTAAAATAATTTCCGTTATATTCAAATCCCCACAATATCCATGTCATAATACTGGATAAAGTTTCCAGTTCGGAAGTGCCATACCCGTTCTTATAAATGTTAGTGGATTTGTTTCGGATACCTATTCCAAGTTCCCAGGGGTAGAAGATCACGCTTTCATGCGTAACAGGATTTTCCATGATCTGTCCTTGCCATGCCATACAATATTTAGGAAGATAACCTTTGAAACGGTACTTTTCAAACTCGTCTCGGAACTTAGGGTCAATACTGTCCAAGAAACGGATCAAAGAAGCATCTACGGCACGATATCTCGCCAAATTCCATGATCTGTCCCTTACAATCTCAAAGGCAAGCTGATCAAGTGTTAAACTGTCAAACACAACTTTTCTCCCAAAATCCTGAAATGTATCAAAAGATTCCCATTTGTCATGGAAACCGCCTTCTTCCAAGAATTTACGAATATAGGCTATCTTTATCTGATCTTCTCTTGAATGTTCTGTACTTTGTTTCTCAAAAGGATTTCTTTTTCTTCGGATAGTGTAACCTTCTTTCTGTTCATCTGTTGAAAAATGCAAGAAATTCTGTACCTGTTCAACACGGGTATTCACCACAGCCCGGACAACAAAAATGTCCCCCATCCTTCGAAGTACTTCAAAAGGAAGCGACCCGTAAAACATAGGGTCTTTATATCCTCTTCCCGTATCACTTGCTTCATCTGGATTAAAGAACACAGCCTTTACGTTGTCCTGTCTTTGATTGACATTATCCAGGTACAAATTAGCTTTTAAAAGATTTTCCAAATCATCAGAACGAGACATCTGCTGTAATTTGGATTGAAGCAAAGTAGGAAGAGTTTTCTGCAATCCTACAATATCTTCCAAAGAAAGGCTGGCCAGACCCTTTAACAGGTCTGACTTTCCTTGATTTTTATTTTTGTCTCTTTTCCTACTCACGTCAATAAAAAATTAAGCGGAAGTGCCTGCTGCCTGTGATAGCGTAATTGTTATTTGCTTTGTTCCTTCCGATTGTTTTACAACTGCTGACCCTTCTCTTGCTGTACCAGTATTGACCGCTGCTACAACGGAATATTCGGTTGTTCCTTTCGAAAAACCTGTACCGGAAACTGTCGTAGTATAATTCACAGCCACAGGACTACCACTATTCTTTCCATTTACCGTCTTTTGTTTTGTAGAAGAAATAGAAAGAGTTTTTGCTTCACCCGTAGCAACAAATTCCACTCTTGAAGGGTTTGAAGTCAAATTATAAGTATAAGCAACGGTTGCTTTAGGTTGACTTAAATTAATCGTAATTGATTTTGCGCCCGACCCTTCTTGTGTCACAACAAAAGTTCCTGTTCTTCCGGTAGTCTCATTTGTATTTTCAGTGGCGGAAACAGTATAATTTGCTCCCGATTGAGTTTTCAAAGAGAAACCCGTACCGGTTACCTTTCCTGTAGTATTTACGGTAGTTGGAGAACCACTGTTCTTACCGTTCAGCTTCTTTTGTCTGGTAGAAGTGATTGTGACCACTTGATCACCTGCCGTTGCAGCAAAAGTAAGAGTTGTCTTATTGGCTGTGATCGTATTTTCATAAGTAATAACAGATGCAGCTTGACTTAAAGAAATGGTTGCTGTTTTCCCACTCTCATTCTGAATGATTGTAGCTGTACCAGTTCTTTGCTTGTCAGTAGGATTCTCTGTAGCAGAAATTTGACTTATTCCCGCATTACCCGAAAAACCTGTACCGGAAATTTTAATCTGAATAGCAACGGCTATGGGTTTCCCGTAAGGCGCACCGTCCCGATATTCCTGCTTGCTGGAAGTAACAACAAAATTCTTGCTTTCACCCGTATTAACGAAAGAAAGAGATTTTGTCTGCAATGTAAACGTATATTCCGTTCTATCAAGAACGTTTACATAATTGATCTTTTCTTCTTCCAGTCCTTCGGGATAGCCGATAAGACCCAATCCATTAGCAAGACACCATTCTATAAACTTACCGATATTATAGGTAATACCAGCTTTTATTACAATCCCTAAAGATTTGTAATAGTCTACATCACCTACCGTATTTTCAGTTACAAAAACATTCATCTGACTGTCTACACCATCTGTTATGACAGTCATTTGCTTGCTTAAATCTTTTGTTGTAAATAAAAGTCGAAGCATATCTTATGCGTTTTTGGCAACCACCTCAAATTTCTGAACGCCTGCATCAGACATTACCACAATATTCAAATCTTCTTTTGCATTCAAACCCATATCCTCTAAAGTAAATGCCATCGCTTCGCGCCCGCTTACTTTAGAAGCCAATGTTTTTCTGTCACCTCTGATAACACCAAATCTACCAGCCGATTCATTCAAATTTACAGAATTAGGAAAATAGATTTCCACTTCCTTTTCAGCAGGAACAGTTGTTATGATAGAAATCACACAAGCATCATCTTCGTTCCATTCTGCATTCACAGCGACAACCTCATTCAGTCCTTGCGGTTCGATTGTAAGAGTAAGCGCGTTGTTTTCTGCAAACGCAACCAACTCTTCATGTTGAACACTTTCCCCCACATTCCATTTCCAACCCAAAGCAAGAAAAGCATCGCTTCCTGCTTTTTCATCAGCAGAAGGATTGACAGAACCAGCAGGAACAACACCTCTTGGAGATTCAGTGATAAAAACTCTTTTTTGTTCACAAGAACCATCTGTAACAACGACTACGTCAATTTTTTTATCTGTATTAATAAAACGATAAAGTCTCATATCTCAAAAATTTTAATTGCAAGTTATCTAAATAGAAGGACGGTTGTCGCTCTTGTCCTTCATTTTTAAAAATCCATTTTCGTCAAAGTCCCTTAAATATTTCCTCACCCAAGAAGGAACAAGGTTAGGACTGATCTTTCCTGCATTCTCAACAATGGAAACAGATTCCCTAACGATAAGAGCTGTGCTCATTAAAGACCGAAACCAAGTAAAAGTAGTGGTAACTTGTCCATCTATCGTATATCCGCCCAAAACATGAGCCACAATAAGCAAACAACTATACACAAAAAGTTTTGTCATAATCATTGCAAACCCTTTAGAGGAAAAATCCTTCTTCCTTAGATGAAACACCCAGCTTACAAGAGTGTCAATCACAATAAGTACGACAAGAAACTTTAAAAACTCCCAGTCCCTAAATATATATTTTTCTATTAAGTCCACAATAGGAGAAAGGGGAATAGCGACAAGTAATGGATAACAAAAGCTACCCAAATAAGCCTTTAAATAATGTATTCTCTGTTTTCTTCCCATCACTTTGCAAGGCTTAATCTTCTTTCTTGTCAGATTTTTCAGATTTATCGGAATCTTCTTTTGCTTTCTTCTTATATTCGGTGTCTTTCTTGTACGGCATCCCCACAATACCTTTTCTTCTATTTTCAGGGGTATCTTTATAGAAGCCAATCTTGTTTTTTACAGGAAGTCCGGTTGCTCCGGCTTTTTCGATTGTTTCTTGGTCAGCATCCTTCCACTCAATCTGCGGTTCACGATAATACACAACAGATTTGTTGAAGTTTCCATCAACCACAACAACACGATTTAAGGACACGAAATCAATAGCTCCGCGTTCCTGTTCAGTAGGATCAATGCTTTTAACTACATCAGAAGCAAAGTCTCTGACTTGCTCCAATGAATAAACCTCCCAGTTATTCTTTTCTGCAAGGTCTTTAAATTCATTTATAGGATATTCTCTAATCATTTTGTGCACAATTTAATTAGGTGAAATTCAACACACAAATGTAACTAAAATTTCCTATATCGAACAATTTTCAAAAAATAAAAAACTCTTAGCAAGCACTTTCCTTGTTGGGGTGGCAACCGTACTAATACTTGCTAAGAGTGCCGTTCTCGCTCCACCCAGCGATCGAAGGTAACGGCTTAGCCTTTTAAGGTAGGAAGAAATTAAACTGAATTTTTTGATTGTTCCTATGCGCGAAGAGCAATGTTACTTCAAAAGAAGCCTTTCTCACGGGAAGCTAATTATCCCACGACATCCTACAGGAAGCCTTAATGCCAGTGTTGCAGGACTTATCGTATCGGTTTATACTTCTATAGGGGAGCCGGCATTCTCAAACTCCGTTGGTCGCTCCAATCATTTCAATCTAACACTTCCAAAGTGGGGATTTTAATGTTGTTCCCCTCAACATCACATAGCCTTCAAGAAAAGAAGGGAAGTTACCGCGAATCACTCCCAATCTTCAACTTTTTAGCTATCTCATCTCGACTGCAAATATACAACTATTGTATGCAATAATTGAAATTTTTACAGTTAAAAGTTGTTAATGTCAACGCCACATGCGGCAGCAATCAATAGAGACACCTCCTGTTCCTCTATTGACATCTGCCGAATAGTAGCAAAATATCTTTCTGAATCATGTTGATAGCTGTCAAGAACAGCTTCTTGTTGATCCTTTGTAACTCCGTAAAAAGACAGTACATTTTTCTTTTCTTCTTCCGTTAGATTCTTTCTGTCTTTGATGTATAATGTTTTCTTTTTCATATTTTGTCAACGTCTTATTTGAATAACCTTGAAGCTGATTTAATCTTCTTCCTCTTTTTAGCAGACCTAACTCTCATATCTTTAAAAATAGCTTTATAGCATCTTTCTCCACTATATCCAATTTTGTACCTATTCTGTTGCTTAGAAATAAAATAATCAGAAATATCTATTCCAGCAATACACAAATCAATCAAAATTTCCTCTATTTCAATAGGGTTGACGGTTCTTCTTTTCCGATAATACTCTTTTGGATTTTCCTCAAATTCCAATCTAATATTATCGTATTCAAAAATTACCGACATTTCTGACCTGCAACGGCATAGAAATTTAAATTTATACCCAGCATCATCTTTTATCTTGTCAAAGGTATGAATGCTGCCGGCACTTATTAGCATTATCTTTTTCATAAGTTAGGCAGCTTTATACATTTTTCGATAATACTCTCTAACTATAGGCTGCGGCACTCTTTTTCTATATGTATTAGGTGTACGATCGAATACAAGAGAAAATAAATATTCCACAACAGTAAGATCACCCCTTTGTCGTGCACTCCTTATACTTCTTCCGAGCTTGCATAACCGATCATACTCTTTGTTTTTTGCATTCATTGAATTTTCCATATAGCATTCATACCCCTTTGTCATGTTGCTTGCTGCTTTCAAATAACGGTAAGACAAAAGATTGAAACGTCTTCTTAGTACAGAATCACCAGAGTTAATAATAAACATGTGAATCTTCTTCATTATGATAGCGTTCCATAATCTCATAGGAGGAAGGTTTATCTGAAAGTTCCAGCTACCTTTTGTCTTGCGTTTTTTTAGCTCTTCCTTTGTTGGTTCTCTAAAAAAATCCTTACCGAAATAAAGTTTCAGCTTCGCCATAGAATATCTGACCTGTTTAATAGTCCAACCTAACTCTTTTGCCATAGTTTTCTGGCTTAAATATAAATAAGGTTTCCATTCTATGGATGGGTCAGCTTCCTTTTCTCTCTCCCAAACATGGTAAAAGTTTATTCTTCTATTTTCAAGATAAACCAAAAGCACGCGTTCGTTGTACCCAAGTCGGAGTTCACTGTTCTTAAAATTTTGAGTATATTCAAATGCTTTTAATTTATTAAAAATGCATTTGCGCAAATTAAACGAATCTTTGTAGAATCCAGTATTGCTGATCTCAAAGCAATAAAAAACCTTCTTTTTTGGTTTATTCCAACTATACGTTGGTGGAACTACAATTTCCTTGTGTTCAATAGTTATCATCCCAGAATACTTCTCAAAGGTAGAAACAGCTATTTTTCTTGATCCTACACCTAAAGCACGGCGAAGGAAACATTCAATTTCTTTTTTAGAAGAGAATACTAAATCAGTGAAACTTCTATCGCTTTTCATAGAAGCGACAAATTTTTTAGATGTGAGATGTTTCTTTTTGGAAACTCTGTTTTCAGAAAAATCACGATCTTCTGCGATGGATTTTCTCTTTTTACGAGCTTTTACTTTCTTGTCCATCATTCTGGATTCTCTTTCAAGATCACTTTTAACCAGAAGAAAACCGATTCGGTCAAATATAAGGAAACGTTTTTGCATATGTTTATCGTTTAATGTTTAAAATTTCCACAAATATAAGAAGCAAATCTCTTATAACAAAAAAAATCTTCTTTTTTCACAAAAAGAAGATTATGCAAAAACTTTTTATATTTAACCGAAAAAATTATACCGCAAAGATAAAGTAAAATATAGTAAAAACCAAATCTACGGGCGAAAAAGTGCCTCACGCACACGCGCGCCCTTAGGGTTTCTTCCCCTCCACCCATCCCTCTGTCTTGGTTTTATTTCCCTTACGCGTGTACGCGTTTTTCTATTCCCTTTTTCCTTAGTAGGAGCATCATCTTATTGTATTTCCTTTTTGTTTCTACCCCTCTTTTTCTTCTTAATAGGAGGCTCTTCCTACTAATGGGAATTGGTAGAGATATCCTTTTTATAGGGAAAGAATGAGGAAGTCCTACTTCCGAATTTCCCTATATTAGTAGGATTACTCTACATTTTATATGTAGTAGTAATTATTATATACGTAGTATATATATTATGTTGCCAAAATCGGAAGTGAACGAACGAAAGTGGAGTGAGACGAGCTCGTAAGTGACCGATTTTCAAGTGGCAACAAAGGCGCGCCCCGTAGGGGGTGCGCGGGAAGGTGAAGACTGGTGTTTGGAGGTATAAGTGGTATGGAAGTTGAGAAAGTCTTGGGTGTGTTTTTATCTTTTCATGTATCGTACTTTTTATTTACACTATACTACATTTCGTAATGAAATAAGGATGATGGACACAATAGAATTTCTAACACGCAAAACGAAAATGGGTAGCAAATCAATTTGACCGCTACCCACCCATCGAATAGTAAAATAAGAATTTAAAGAAACTGCTAAGGCGTTTGGTTTGGGATATTATGTTGTTGTTTTTAGGTGAGGATGATTTCTCAACCACCCTCACCTTGCAGTTCACATGACAAACGATCTAATTTATGTTTTCTACTCTCTTTCATCAAAGATACAAAAGTTCTTCTATCTTTGATGTTCAAAGAGATCATTTCTTCAAATTTTTCTTTGCTTCCCAATTCTATCGTATAACCGACTTTGCAGTACAGGTAATTTCTCAAAGGGACGCCTTTGTATGTTTTCTGTTCTGCCGTCCAATCCAAAGATCGTAAAAGTCCATCTCCTATTTTAAGGATATAGTTCTTTTTCTTTGTCCCTTTTACCACAAGATAACTCTCTCCTGTTAGACTTTCTTCTTTAGGAGTAGCTTCTACTAATACATTATCGGTAAAGAATCCCGATTTGAAAGCGTCCGAGGCATTCCCATTCCATGTAAATAGAAGGTATAGATTGCCTTTCTTGCTTACGAAAAATCTTACAATATCTGCCATATCCCTACTTTTTATTTTGTTTGTTCATGCCGTAATAGTTGATAAAGATAATGTCAAATCCAATTGCTCCGTTTTGTTTCATTTCAATTGAACTGAATCCACCGTCCCAAATAAGGGCAATAAGTTTGTAATCTGGTTTATCTACAACCTCGGATATCCCTTCTTTCTTTAACCTTTTCTTTTCTTTCAGATAATCCAGAATCCCATCTATAAAGGTTTTTGTATCTTCCATATCATAAATATCGAACTTTGCTTCGAGACTTGTATAAGGAACTATCCCTGATTTTTCATCAAAAACCTCGTTTACACTTAATTTATAACCTGTATTGAGGCTATATTTTATAGCTTTTCCTCCAGTCTCTATAGCAACCCTTTCGCTGTAGGCTTCTTTTGGAATGAGTTTATCAGCTTCTTCAACCAAAAAATCTTTAGAAGAAGCATCCAATATTTTAAATTGAATATCCATAATTTGATAGATGTTCAATTCTTTGGAGGTTTCTTGCTCTTTGGTAATTTCTGATTCTTTAGAGGCTTCCTGCTTGCATCCACACATCGAAATAAGTGTAAATAATACACTGATAAAAATTACTCTTTTCATGTTATTTGTTGTTTTTAATGATTTCACGTTTGATATTGTTGTTTGTATCCTCTGCCAAAGGAACCGCTATCAGGATTGAGAAAATCCAAAATCCGGTAAACCAAAGTAGGTGTTCAACACAGTTCACCAAATCGACCTTAAATAAGGTCACTACAGCGCCTAAAATGTTGTACAGGGTACAAATGGTCAGGATGGATGCGATAATAGGTTTACCAGTATAATAAAGCCCAAATCCACCCCACATACAGGTCATGATAAAAGCCCTGAATGGCTTTTTCTTCCTTGTTTCGTAAAGCAACTCTTGCCTCTCCGTCATTTTCGTTTCCATACTCCTATTAGTTTTTGATTGTGTAATTGATTATCGTGTTTTCTTCGGTACAAGTGGAAGTCCAAAGAGATGGTTCTTCTGTCAAATCTTCATCCATTACAAGAAAGAACCCGTTGTTCACTAAATGAAACCCATCTTCTTTAAAATGAAAGAGAACTGGAGCTTGATTGTTTATAAAAACTTTTGCCAAGATAGGCATGTTTGGTATTTGATGATCGTCAAAAGAGATGATTTCCACTTTATACCTACTCATCCATGTACGTACTGGTTTGCCAGCTTTTGCTTCTTCTAAATTGAAAGGTTTCATAATTCTATTTGTTTTTGTTACTTGAATATGCCGCAAAAGTAATATCATTTTGTACAAAAACGAGGCTTTTATTGTTAATTTACGTGAAAATGTAATAGTATATTCTTACACTTTTGTAAATGGAAATAAAAATCCCTGCCTCTCACGAAGAAAGACAGGGACAAAACACTGTATGGCTAAGATTTTAAGCAATTGATTGTTTGGACAACTTCAAGTAACAGTACAAAGTTAGAAATTTCACTGGTGATTCAAGTGATTTTTCGTCAAATTCATACTCATTCAGCCATTTTTCTATTTCTTCCAGGTTCAGATATTGCCATTTTTCCTGTTTCATGCACTCTGCAAGCGCGGGAAAGGTATATTCCTTATCCTTATTGAATTTCTTGCATACCCTTTTGAGATAACTTTTCCTTCCGGAATACCAAACATCACCGGCAGACGACATGCAGTAATAGGAATTGTCTTTTCTTTTTACTCCGAACCGGGTAACAATGGGGAAATATACCCTATCAGCAAGAAAAATGAATGGAATATACCATAAACCGTACAAAAAAGTCAGAAAACCGTTCAATTTAGCTTCTGGAATGAATTTTTTGAGCGTTTTTCTGAATCCATAAGCAAAATACCAGTTGTTAGCACCTCTTTTTACTTTGATTGTGTATTTCAAATGAATGTTCCTATCATACACCCTATCCCATGGTTTTACTTTTTCTGTGTTCATAGAAGGAAGATACGTCCAAAAATGTTTCAATGCACTGAAATAGGGATTGTAAATGGTATGTCCGTGATCAGAAACATAGGAAAGGATGTTTTTCAGTATTTCTTTTGCCAAAATGCCTGTTTTGTGATTTTCCATCCCCTCCGCTATTAATGCAAGAGATGGAAGTAAGTTCCAAATTTGGTCTTGCGAGACAAAAGGAGAAAAGCAGGGGTCTTCATTTTCAAGTTCGATACCGTTCGAGTAACCGCTTTCCACTTTGTAAGCATTAAAAAGGTCTTTTGAATTTACCGATATGTCGTCTCTAAGGAAGAATCCAGGCTCGTATTTAAAATATACTTTTGGATTCTTCATCTTTTCATCCTCATAGACACTCAAAGAAAGTCTTTCTATTGACTTCAGACACCAGTAAATTTTATCTACACAAGATTTATCCCCCAGCACAGCTTCTACATATAAATAATGTAGGTATTCCGCCATATTGATCGTCCCGTCTCCCCAATACAAGACTTTCAATCCTGTTGTGTTACTCTTTGTCATTTTACTTGCTGGGATATTAGTTCCTCGGCAATTGTAGTTCTCTGCCACTACTACAAAATCTTTAAAGAAAATGCTTTTTAGCTTCGTATATTTTTCGTCTATCGTCATGGCTGTATATATTAATGTATAGTATAGTAAAGGCGGAACTTTCGCTCCGCCTGAACCAATAAAAACAAAAAGTGTGATGAAGAAGATTATTCCTTTTTCTTGGTAAACAATCCAAACAGCCATTCAATAAGTCCAGTATCAAAAAATCCGTTCGATGCTAATCCAGCTCCAAATCCCCATAACAACGCTTGCCACCATTCTAATCCTTCAAACATCCCAAGATTGAATCCCCATGCAAACATCCCAAGTCCGATACCGATTACCCAAGAGATAATCCGTTGTACCCATTCAGAAGGTTCTACTTTGAAAAGTTTCTTGATAAATTCGGTTACGACTGCCGTAACACCCACTACTCCTGCAAAAGTAGCGAAATTGGCAGCATAATCAACCGTTTCTTCTGGCAGTTCCCCTTGTGCAAAAATACAGGCGATACAGGAGAACATAAAAGCTAAAGCTAATAATAATTTGTTCATGATAAAATTGTTTTTGAGTTAATTAACTGCTTCAAAGATAAAAGAAAAGGAGCACTTTCGCAAGCACCCCTTCTCAAAACTGTTTAACCGCAATGACATTGATTAACTTAATATGACAAATAAGTTCGATTTACTATTTCTTCGCCCCAACCTTTACGCGATAGGCTTCATAAAGGTTGTTGACCACAATTTCCAAAGCATTTACGTTCATGCTTTCAATGATCTTCTCTCCTGGAATGGTTGTTTGCCAAATGGCATTCCCATTCTGATCAATAGTTTGTTCTACCGTTGCATTAGGATAGGCCTTTTGTAGCTTTTTGATAGCTGCTTCTAAACGTTCTTGATATGTCATGACTTTATTTTTTCTTCAAAAATAGATGTAAGCTCTTTCAATTGCAAATGTATTAACATACGTTAAACTTCTTCTTGTGGTTTGTAATAATATATTCTTACATTTACCTTTGCTGTCAAACATATTTTATACTGATGAAAAGGAAAGGAAAAGATTTTGTAATTAAAAACAGGAAGTATGAGAGTTGTCTTATCCTGTTTGATGCCGGGTTTAAGCCTTTATATTGCTCGCAAGCAATGGAGAGTTACGCTGATTATATAAAGGTAGAAGGCAATGCGTACTATGGCATTACGAAAGATCAAATTTTGCCGGGAGATAAGATTGTGAGTGTGGAAGATTTTCTTGAAGAATGGAACAAAAGGAAAGAAAAATAGAATCCGGCATGGTACGGTCGGTCATGATGTATCTTCTCATAGATGCAATGGCGAAATATTGCACATCTTGATACTGACTATTTTGATAACAAGTGTTATTCTTACACTAAAAATATTTTAAAGAAAAATGTAAGAATATATTTTGACATATAAGAATAAACTATTATATTTGCAGCAGAAAACAATCAAAAAATGAATGAAAATGAATTAAGAATACGTGAGATCATGCTTGAAAAAGGTATTTCAGTTAATGAAATGTCTGAAAAGTTAGGAATAACACGACAATCGTTTTATTCCATTGTAAATGGAAATCCTACCATGAGCACATTAGCTAAAATAGCAGAAATTTTAGGCGTAACCGTAAAAAAATTATTTAAAGATGAGAGTAACGGAAATATTAGTGATAACGAAAAAGAAGAAAACGATGAAAGAGACGAAATTTAAAGTAGGTGATATCGTTAAGGTTAAATCTCTTGACTGGTACAATAGTAACAAAACAAAAGATGGCTCTGTGACTGTCGAAGGTTCTTTTACATTCATAAAAGATATGAAAGAATTATGTGGCAAGTTCTTTTGTATCGAAAAGATAGATGAAGTATGTATTTCTTTGAAGACACAGAAAGACTATGTGTTCCATAGTTGGATGTTGGAAGATCAGGCGTACGAACTTGAAGAAGTAGACCTTTCAAAAGAAGAAGTGAATGTGAATGATCCCAAATTCTTCACAAGGAATCTCGTTCCTTTATGGATGGAAGGTAAACTTATCTTACCTATTTACAAAGCTGTACCGGCAGCTACGAAATTTCAGCCATTTCAGAAAGTTCTTGTAAAAAACAAAGAATCAATTAACGATTGTTTTACTGTATGGTCGGTTGATTTTTATTCGTATTTTGATATGGAACGCCACAGACACCGCTGCTTAGGTGGTTTATGGGATTATTGCATTCCGTATGAAGGAAATGAACACCTTCTTTGGTACAAGAGAAGAAACCTGTTAATCTTTTCATATTTTAAGTTTCCCGGCGGAATGTTCCGCGCAAGGCTTCCGCCGGGTTTTATCTTACCACTGTAAATTTTACCGCAATGAGCTATTTTATCTTAATGGGAAGAAGAATCCCAAAACAAGCTGTAACAGGCTTCAAGTTTCAAAATGAAACAGATAACATTCGTCCTTTTCTTTCAATCAGAATAAGAGGAAAAGAAGAAATCATTCCTTTTAAAGAGAACAAAGACATGTCTCCTGTAAAACAGTATCTTTGTTCTGTATTCCCCAAATTCGTAAAAATAGGTGACTGGTATCTCAAAATGTCAGAGATCAGAGAATACAAACCGGTAACTGCCGAGGATAGAAATCCTTACATCTTATTCAAGACATCTAAGTTTGGAAATATAAAAGTTCGTTTCCCAAAAGACGAAAATATGAATGCAGAATTACTGGTATTAGATCAACTTTTCGATGTAGAATAATATAATCATCTCAAAAACAACAAAATATGGAAACGAAAGATAGAACAAAAACAGAAGTCTCTATTGAATTAAGGGAAGCTCAAAGAGAAATCAGTAAAGCAAGAAGTACAAGAAATTGGGCAAAAATTTCTTTTTTGAATCAAAAAAGAATACGCCTGCAAGAAGAACTGGATTACTTAAAATCCAAAGACAAGTTCTATTACCAAGAACAAAATTTGGAAAAATCACTTGTTTCTTGGGCAGCAAAGACACTCAATCTTTCTCTCAATATGGCAGATTTGTCTGTATATTATCTGGACTTGTATTTGCTTCATTTCAAGGAAAGAGGATTTGTTCCTACCGATGAATGGAAAGCTAAAGAAAAAGCATTTCATGAAGCTGCAAAAGAACTTGCAGAATATATGCGGTATTTCTTTAAAGGTAAATCTTCTGACGACAATTCAGAAAGCATGTCAGAACTTATGGATTTGATCGAAAGAGATTACTATACGGACAGAGAAAAAGTTCATCATAAACAATACGAAGAAAAGTTATGACAGATTTGAGAGAATATATGTCATATGAACAATTTACAATTGAATTGGCAGAGTAGGTATGGAAAGAGAAGATAGAATAAAAGCATCTTTTGAATATAAACGAAAGATAGGAAGGATAGAAGGGAACTTTCATAATGATATAAGCCTAAACAGTGTTGCGGTTGCTTTTAGAGTGGGTATTAATTGGTTTATAAATTTTGTATGGCACGATAAAACAGTAAAGCCTAAAGTCGTTTGTATTACAAAACAGTAAAAATAGAATGGGAAGAATAAGGTAAAAAAACAAAAGAATGAATATGGAAACGAAGACATGTCCTAAGTGTGGACAAGAAGATGGGTCGGGACAAAACAATCTACATGATATGAATCCCGAAAATTTTTGCAAATGTCCTATACGGTCTATTATGGAACGAGATGGAGTTTGCTATTCTTGTGCGTTTTGGATCAGACTATATGAAGAGAATAAGAATAATCCCAATTGGTTGATTATAGATGGAGAATCATGGATAGCTAATCCGTTTGTTCCCAATACAAACAACAAAACACGAAGATTCATGGGTATGGGAGGAAGAATGATGGAGGCTATTTCAAATGATGGGAGAAAAATCATTTCCAATGATTGGTGGCGTCAAGGGAAAATCCCAGAAGAACTTAAGGATTTAATTCCTGATAATGCCAAATGGGTAAAATGAGTTTAAGCCGTTTGACAAAGTGCTGGTAAGAGACGAGGACGATAAAGAATGGCATATCAGCTTGTTTGCAAGGGAAATTGTGGACGATTCTGATGGATTGTCTTATAAGTATGAATGTTCCAATGGAACATTATGGGACTGTTGCATTCCTTTTGAGGGCAATGAATGTCTTTTAGAAACTGCTGAAAATCCAGAAAAATGAACGAATTAGTTTACAGAAAAGAAAATCAAGCACTGACCAATAGTAGATTGGTAGCAATGAAGTTTGGGAAAAGGCACTCTAATGTTATTAGGGATATAGAAGAACTTTTAAGCAAACTTCCTGAAAATGAACGAAAACTCAATTTTGAGCAAATTATAAACTTTAAAAATTACAGCATTATGAACGAATTAAAGATTTTCAAAAACGAAGAATTTGGAGAAGTAAGAACAATGTTGATAAATGGCGAACCTTACTTTGTTGGGAAAGATGTTGCGTCTGTTTTGGGTTATTCTAACACCAGAAACGCAATATTGCAACATGTTGACAGTGAGGACGCCTTAAAACAGGGCGTCCCTGATAGTCAAGGTTTTACACAACAAACAACTTTGATAAACGAAAGTGGACTTTATTCTTTGATTTTTTGGTAGTAAATTAGAGTCTGCAAAGATTTTCAAAAGATGGGTAACTTCCGAAGTGTTGCCTGCCATTAGGAAAACCGGAAGCTACAATTTACCATCCTATCAAATAGATAACCCTATCCAGCGTGCCGAAGCATGGATTCAAGAAGAAAAAGAAAGACAGTCTCTAAAAGAACAGACAAAACAGCTTGCAGAAGAAAACAAAAACTTGGAGAACCAAATAGAAGAAGATTTGCCCAAAGTGATTTTTGCAATGGTTGTAACCGAATCCAAACGTTCCTGTCTTGTTGCCGAACTTGCAAAGATCATCTGTCAAAACGGAATGGAGGTAGGACAGAACCGGCTGTTCAAATGGCTAAGGAAGAAAGGCTATTTGGGAACAAAAGGAGAATACCACAATCAGCCCATGCAACGTTATGTAGAAGCAGGATTGTTTGAAATAAAGAAAAGAGTTATAACGAAACCAAACGGAAGTACGATAACCGTATCGACACCCATGGTAACTCCGGCAGGGCAGTTGCATATCCTAAACAAGTTTTTGGAATGTTATCTCAAAATATAGCAATCTTCTCACAGTATAGCATTACTTGAAATGTTAAAATCATTTTTCTTAAAAATGTAATACTATACTGTGACAAACAAAGTCTATTTTCCATGTAAAAATTACAATAAGTCAAACTTTTTCGTATATAGGGCGCACTCAAAGAATGAAAATTTATAAATGACTAATATTTAACATGTTATCTTCAAAAACTATCAAAAGCCGATTTTTAATACCCATTTAAAAAATATACAATAAGTATTCTTACTCTAAAATCAGTATCATTTTACCCAAATGTTAATTACCTTTTTAAAAATGTAAGAATATACTATTACAAATAGGCAGCAAAAGTGTTACCACCTGTTAAAATAGGAAGATTTGCTCTCATCAGAAGAAGTAACGTCTGTTTCATCATCATAAATGCACCCATAGATACTACTCGGAAGTAGAAAGAATTTTGTGATTTGTAATATTATATACTTACATTTTGGGCTGATTTTGGTAATTTTAGTGTATCGTTTTGAAAGAATACACATAGAAAAAGTTTACAAATAGTCAAAAATTGAAAAGATGAGAATTTGCGTCATTCTAAAACCAACCAAAATTTTCAATTATTTAAAAATCAGACATTTGCAATTTTTCAATTTTGCCTACCCCCTTATAGGGTTTGGAGTTTGAAAATTTTCATTTTTATCATATCATTTTGATAGGAATTGTTTTGTTTGGTTTTACAAATTGTCATTTTTATGTATTGAGCGCAGCGATTCCCTCTCGGAAGGGGTTAAAAAGGCGGCTTTAGCCGACTCCCCTTCCGAAAAAGAATAGGTATGGACAATCCCTAAAAATTCCCCTATAGGAAAGAAAAACCAAATTCCCACATATACCCACTTTTAAAAACCAACAACCAAAAACTATACAAAGAAAAAAACAAATACCCTACCCTCTATAAAGAAAAAAGTTATATGGAAGCAAAAACAAAAATCCTGTATATATAGAGAAGTAGAATTACAACGACAAGAACATTCATTGTTAGCATAAATACCCGCATATCCTGATATATGTGCTATAAATTGTTGATTATTAGAAGATTAAAAGATATTGATTTAAAAGAATTTCGCTATATGAAGTTCATTTAGAGGTTTTGTTTTGTGGCGTATTAACAGCATTCGTCCTGATTTTTTCTATATAGGCTGGATTTAAATTCTGTATATACTTAAACTATTGAAATTCAATGAGATGAATATAATTTCTATATTTTAAATGCCCTATATGGGCTGTGTTTTGAGTTCATTTCTTGAAAATTTGCCATAAAGTAACTGTTTAGGAGTTTTATCTTGTGACGTATTAGGCACGCCATCTCAATATGGAGAGTCCTCAAACAGTCCCTAAAGATACCCTGGATAAACAAAATACCCCCGCCTAACATATCTATTATCGTTTTTCTGGCACTTTCTTATCAAAATGGTATAGATGTACCACCTACCAAAAGAAAGTGCCTTAAATCGTCTTATTTGGATTCATTTATTTTGATGGAATAGGAACGATTTAAGACATGAAGGTGTACACCACTACAGGATATATCGTTGCGCAAGTGCAGAAGATACTTTCCGTTACATTGAAAGTTCCTATATATATTATATATAGGAAAATAGGTTTATAACTGGTTTTATAGCTCCTAAAATGACATCGTATATGAGCGTTGCAGCGAATAGATGTCATTTTAAAAACAATCATTATACACCACCAACAAAGAAGATAGCATAAGTATATAGATAAAAGAAGGCGAAAAAGAGGTTACCAACCACTCCAAAAACCGCATGGACAAAGGAAACAATACAAAAATAGGGTGATTTAGGGAAAGGGAACGAGAATAGGAGAGTGCGAGGTGGCGAGGATACACACACAAATCTACCATGCATACATACACCTTTACAAATACCTTTACAAATCTGTCATTCTTTCCTTCTCTGCACATTTACAGAGCTTCCATTTACAAACCATACCCTACCTATACATATTCGCAGCCCTTTATATTCATGACATGCTTTTCTTGGTTACTTTTCCTTATTTAGACTAAATCTAAATAATGGTTATTCCTATTCTATGGCATATTCTTTTTCCTATTTTCTTACATAAATACCTATATTTTAGCTTAATTTATTGATATTCAACTATTTGTGTTTTAAGCTGTTTTAGGGTCTTTTTATAGGGGTCTTTTTAATTGGTAGGATAATACTGCTTTTCCTTCCAAAGCGTGCTACATTCGCGCGATAACGCGCTACCATTTCGCGCACTTTGGTACACCAAGTAACAAACTATCAGCATAAAAACATACATTTCCCTACTTAATTAACCTTTCTTAACTGTATTTCTCTTGTTATGTAAGAATAAAGTATTACATTTGTATCAAAGAAAAGAACTAATAATAACAACAACTAAACTAATTACAATCATGGAAGCAAAGAAATTAACAGTAAACCAGGTAAAGAGTTTTGAAGATCAGCCCGCTATTGTTAGCAATGGAGATAGCAAAAAAGCGGTTTTAGGCTACAATGACAAGAAAATAGAACTTACATGCACCCTATCAAATACAAAGGTTTGCAAATGGGATAATAAATACCCGGAATCGCACAACCACTATATTGTAAAGTTCAAATTTGGGAAAAATAGTGCAAAGTTTGATTTTTTCGATAGCTTGCATAATTTCGAAACCGGGCAAACAGATAAAACGGAAATAGATATTTTCGAAATGTTTTATATATTTCTTTCAGATTGCCAGATAGCGAAAGATTACACTTTCGAAGAGTTTCAAATAGATTTTGAAAGAGCGAAAGAAAATTACAACGCATGCAAAAGAGCTTTACAAAAGTTTGAAAGAGTGTTTGCTGGGTCTGGAATTGATTTATACGAACTTTCAAACTATATGCAAGAAAAATATGTTTTTTAAATCATGGAAAAGCGGGTGTATTACTGGAGTGTCGGAGGCAAAAAATTTGCCTCCCTCCAGAAAGCAAAAGAGTTTGTAAGGGAGCACGCCGGCGTAGATTGTAGAAGGATAACAGGGCATGACAAAGAAGGAAAAGAGGTTACATTCACGCCCTATAAAGTAACAAAGCGCGGTATTTCCTTTAAAAAGACGGTAAAAAATAAGTGTTAACGATACAATAATTAAACAGATAAACAGTAACAAATATATGAAAGCAATGATTTTTTCTATTATTCGAATGATTACGGCGGCTTTTGTTTTAGCTCTTATGTTTTTAACTTTAGAAGCTGATAACGTTATACATATTATTCTTTCCTTTCCTATTTTCTTGGGAGTGCTTTATATTGGTATAGAAGGGCTACCAAAAAGTAACAAACTAAACAAAGAAAAGGAGGTAGATTAACCTTTCTTAACTCAAAATCTCTTGTTATGTAAGAATAAAGTATTACATTTGTATCAAAGAAAAGAACTAATA
>ENA-OYZL01000297-OYZL01000297.1-human-gut-metagenome-genome-assembly--contig:-NODE-297-length-23927-cov-33.791932_pt1 | contig 23927 bp, 19 predicted proteins | sample MGYA00243292_ERZ653479 | MGnify/ENA primary metagenome ERZ653479 (study PRJEB26926, sample SAMN06165116) | human gut metagenome | biome: ENVO:00009003; feature: ENVO:2100002; material: ENVO:00002003... | reverse complement strand
GCGTAAGATCGTCGGCAGCGTCAGATGTGTATAAGAGACAGAAATTATACAAATAATTTAAAGAAACAGATATGGCTAAGAAACAACTTGATATAACTTCAGGATTAACCTGATTAGGGATAATTTTACAATATATAAAAGGTTATGGGGTATGTAATATTCTTAAAGCCTTAATTATTATGTTTATTTTAAGTATTACGTTACGAATATGTTATAATCCTGCATTCTTATTTGATAAGTATTCGGATTATATGGCACAAAAACATACTCAAGAACTAGTAAATAGAATTAATGATGATAAAAAGGTTAAAGATCTATTACCTAAGCTTTTATATAGGTCAAATGCAGATCGAGTATGAATTATTCAGTATCATAATGGTATTTCGGATTGGTTGTATGGATCAATGAGGTTTGAATTATGTGGAGAAGGTATACATTCAATTAAAGAACAGTATGATAATTTTCATCTTAGCTGGTTAACGCTTCCAGATTATTTGAAAACACATACAACTTTTATTGGCAACCTTGCTACTTTAGAACCACTAGATCATGTATTATATGATCGATTTAGAAAGAATGGTATAGAGTATCTCGCTTGTATTTTATTAAAAGATGATATTGGAACTCCAACTGGAATTCTTGGATTTACTTGAGAGAATATGAATAATATAGAATATGAAGAAAGTGAGATTAAAGAAAACCTAATTAGATATGGAGCTATAATAGAACAATATATAAAACCAAATGTTATAAATAATGCCAAAGTTAAATAATGTAAAAGAAAAATATGTTAATGGTTATCAAGTAGATAAAGAGACAGAAGATGTTATTTATTCAGATGCAAAACATCTATACTTAGATAAATATGATAATAAGCCTTATGTATCAGTTACTACTCTAATACATAAATATGTTAATGAGTTTGATTCGGCATTTTGATCTGCTTATAAAGCTTGCGAAGCTTTAGTTGATTCAGAAATTTTTAAAGTCGCAAAGACTTCATTATTAAATACTAAAAGATGAGATCCAAAACTTCTTGAAAAATTAAAAATTAGTGAAGAAGAATTTGAAAGTAAACGTGCTGAGATTCTTCAATCATATGAAATTGAAAGAAATAAATCTTGTGAAAGAGGAACAAAAATACATGCTCAATTTGAGAATATGTATTATCAATCTGAAGAACAAGATCTTAAGAAATTTGGTCTTGGAGGAAAATTTACTTGCAAGAAAGGATATTATCAATTAGATTTAGAAAAAGGAGTTTATCCTGAATTTATGATTAGTTATAAATCAGAAGATGGTTTATTAAGAATTGCAGGACAACTTGACTTACTTATTAAAGATGGGAATGATATTTATATATATGATTATAAAGGACTCCCTCTAGATACAAAAATTCCAACTAAAAACGGATGGACAACTATTAAGGATATAAAGGAGGGAGAAGAGATATTTGATAAAGAAGGAAATATAACTAAAGTGTTACATAAATCAGATATCCATTACAATCCATGTTTTAAAATAACTTTTGATAACGGAGAGTCGATTGTGGCAGACCATGAACATAGATGACTTATTTCTTTTAGGAATATAGATAAAACATTTAGGGAAGTAGTTATGACCACAGAAGATATTGCAAAGTGGTTAATTGATAAACCAAGAACCTCGTACAATATCCCAAAAATAATGAACGCAAATCCTCTAAATCTTCCAGAAATAGAACTTCCTATAGATCCTTATGTACTGGGATGTTGACTAGGAGATGGCTCTAAGTCATGTGGAATTATCACTAATATAAACTCTAAAGTATGGGAAGAAATAGAAAATAGAGGATATACTTTTGGAGGAGATCTTTCTGACGGAAAATCTGCGGAAATGCGAACTATATATAATATTAGAAAAAAACTTAACGATCTAGGAATACTAAATAATAAGTTTATACCTGATTTATATATGCGAGCCTCTTATCAACAAAGACTTGATTTGCTTAGAGGGTTAATGGATACTGATGGTTACTATCATGAATCTAGAAAAAGATTTGTAATGGGAACTACTCAGAAATGACAAGCTGAAGATTTATTAAGGTTAGTAAGTACATTAGGCATAAAAGCTACTGTTTTTGAAGTAGATAAAAAATGTAATGGAAAGATATTTAAAGGATGAGATGTATGTTTTTCAACTGATGGATTAAATCCCTTTTTAGTAAGAAATCAAGATATCGACTTCCCATCTAAAAATAAGAATACATTTAGAAATATTATATCTGTAGAAAGAGTTGATACAGTAGCAACGCAATGCTTAGAAGTTGACAGTCCATCACACACGTTTTTATTCGGTGATTCAATGATAGTTACACATAATACTAATAAGAAAATCGATAAGGAATCATTTTATAATAGATTTACTAAAAGTAGAACTATGATGAAATTCCCAATGAATAATATTATGGACTGTAATTTTTATCATTATACATTACAATTATCATTGTATGCATATTTATTACAGAAAATTAATCCAAACTTTAATATTAAACGTTTAGTATTAATACATATAGATCATAGTAATCATATTACAGAACATGAATGTGATTATTTAAAATCAGATGTAGAAACAATGTTAAAACATTATAAAAGAGATATAAAGATTAAATCTGAATTAGATTTAGATAAACCTATAGTATTTTAATTATGGGACTAATAGATATTATTAGTGGACATGTTAATGAAGCAATTAATAAAAACGAAGACTTATCTGAAAAAAGATTAGCAGTTTGTAAAGAATGTCCATTATACAAAGAAACACCAATGGGTCCGATATGTAATCCTAGATTATATATTAATGAAAATAATAAAACAGACTATTCAGATAGACCAAAAATTGGATATAGAAAAGGATGCGGATGTAGATTATCTGCAAAAACAAGACTTGCACATGCAAGATGCTTAGTAAATAAATGATAATAAGTTAAATTTAAAAATGTAAATGATTATGGGAAAAAATCTTTTAGGAAATGCACACATGCAAGAAATGGGAGTTCATCTTATGGGAGCAAATATTAAACATGAAACGAAGGAGTTAACTCCTGAGGAAATTGCTGCTCACAATAAAAAAATGGAAGAAGAACAGCTTTTAACAGCAAATAGATTACTTGAATTAAACAAAGGCGCTAAAGACGCATCTAAAATGAAAGTAGCTGCAACTGGATATACTGTTATTATAAAACCGTTTGAAAAAAATCCTTATAGAGAAATTAAAACAAGTGCTTCAGGTTTAATTTTATCTGCAGGAGATCTTTTTGCAGATACATATAAGTCTGATGATACTGGCGAGATGGAGAGAGCCGAACAATTCATTGCGTGTGGTACTGTTATTTCTGCAGGACCCGAATGTAAATACGTAAAACCTGGAGAGGATATATATTACAGAAATTCTGTAGTACCTGTTCCATTCAATAATATGGGTTATTACGCTATCAGTGAACAAAATATTATATGTCGAGTAATTGAAAAGGACAAAGAATAATATGATAAACGAAATTGAAAAAACGTTTTTTAACCCAGGAGATATAGTCACTTTAAAACATGGTGAACTTATATCTCCTGTTATGTATGTAGTAGAAAAAATTACACAATCATACAAACATGGTAATGAAATAACTAATATCTTTAAAGGTATTAAATGTAGATGGTTTGATAGGAATATGGTTTTACGTGAAGCAGTATTCTCAACAAAAGATTTAAAATTTTATAAGAACAAGTAACTATGAAAGCTTATTTAAGTAATGGTATAACAATAGAAGGTACTGTAGCTGAAATTAAAGAGTTTTTAGAAGGACAGAATTATACAATTACAACTACTCCAAATACTACTCCTATTTGGATTTATCCTTCACAACCTTTAGATCCTAAATATAATAAATTTGAAATTACTTGCTCTACAACAGACATTAATAATAAAACAATATCATCATGGAACAAGAAGAATTAATGCAATTTGTTCAATGACTTCCATCTAAAGTAGAAGAATTTCAAAATAAAACTCCTGAAGAAATTGTAGGAAAACTAAATGAATTAGCACAAACAGAAGATGGTATGAACACTATTTCTGGATTGATTAACCAATTTAAACAAGAGCAATCTGCAGGAATGTTTAAACAAGGAGGCAAACTTGCCTATCTTGTTAATAAATTTAAGGATGGAGGATCTGCAAAGAATGAGCGTAAAGAAAATAAAAAGGTTGTAAAAGAAGGTAAGAAATCTTCTAAATTCAATCGCACTGCATATAGAAATATGAAATCTGCTATTAAGGATCAAGATCTTGGATTAAGTAGAAGAGAAGTTAAAGCAGCTGCAATGAAAAATATTGTAGGAGATAATTCTAAACCTAAGGTAACAAAAACTGAAGATTCGATTGTTTCTCAACCTTTATCTTTTGGAGTATCTATGAAAACTGGAGTTACTCCTAAAGTAAATGTGCAAACTAATGTTACTCCTGATTTATCTCAAGGTAATTTTAATCAAGCTTTTGCAGCAGCTAGGAGTGCAGGGCTTACTAACTTTACTTGAAATGGAAAGTTATATGGAACTCAATTGGCTCCAACAAGACCTGCTCCTAAGAAACCAAATCTTCCACAATCTAATCTTGGATCAAGAAATATTTCTGGAGCAGAAGAAGCTGGAATGTCTGCAGCTAAAGGAATTAGACCAGCAAATATGAATGAAGAACTAGTTGCAACTAATCCTTTGTATAGTGATTATATAGTAGCATCTAATTTAGGTAATCCTAATAGGTTTGATAGTAGATATGTAGGACCTAGAAGTATGTCGGTTAATTATGGAAATAATGCTACTTTAGGATCTATTCCTGTTGAACACCGCATCAATCCAAGAAACCTTGGTTCATTTTTCCAAGAAGGAGGTAAAACTTCTCAAAGAAAATCTGATAAAACTCGTAAGGAGTTTCATGGAGTAGATTTATTTGAATATGGACCTAATAAATGAGTACATAATGGAGCACAAGTTGCCAGAAGTTTAAAACCTGGAGTTAATCAAACAGTATTGCCTAATGGAGTTGGTTTAAGACAAATTACTAGAAATAATATTACAACATCAGAATTAGTATCTCCAAATAAACAAGATACTCTTTATATACATAATGGGGTTGGAGGTAGAGTAGATAGTAATATTGATGATTCTGGAATTCTTGGATTTTTAGGATTGAGACGGTCGTCTCCTGTAAGTAATAGATATAAAGAACTCCAATCAAAGTTTGGAGCACAAAAATTTGCTGAAGGAAAAATAATTCCTAAAATAAAACGAGACACTGTTGTTAATAATGTAGGTAATCTAACAGATAGAGGTGTAATTGATAAGGAAATGATTATTACGGGTATGATTCCAGGAACAAATAATCAGTTAATTGATTCTGTTCGTAGACATGTAATTGCCCCAACTTTTGAAAATCCATATTTAGGAACTCAAGCAATACCTGGAGATACATTGTATTATCGTACTTCTGGAGTATATACTCCTTCAGGAAATGCACTTCAGAGAGTTCAAGACAATAATTACCAACCTACAAAAGAGGAAAAAGAAAAATTAAATAAAAAATAATGCTAGATTTATTCCTTTATGATAATGTAACATGTAATCTAAAGATTAACGAATACGAAATACTATTAGTAAAGGAGTTTGCAGCGCTGTGAGATATAGAAAGAAATAAATGTAAGGAAGATCCAAAAGGAACAAAGAGGTTAAGAGCTTGAAGAGAATTTAAATATATATGGTTGTTTTGTGACTGGAAAAGTCCATATCAACAATACTTAGAGAGACAAAAGCATGATGCAGCTATGGAAGATTCTGGATTAACTCAAGAAGAATGAGACGATCCAGTCTTCCATGCAGCAGTTAGAAAATACATGGAAATCAAAGATTCTTCTAGAATACTTAGCCTTATAAAAACAGCGTATCGAACTCTTGAAAAAATGAGAGTATCTTTAGATAATATAGACCTTGGAGAGAGAGATAATAATAGTAAACCTATCTTTAAGGCAAAAGATGTATTAGCTGATATTGCTAGTATTGGAGTTATGGCAGATAAATTAAAAGAACTTGAGCTTAATTATAAAAAAGATCAAATGCAGTCCAATGCTAAAAATAGAGGTGATGTGAAACCTGGATTTATGGATAGTTAAGTATGGTAAAGACAATTAAATCTTCAATGTCTCAAGCACGTAAAAAAATGCTTGAACAGATAAAAAATAAAGAAGAATCAGAAGTCAAAAGAAAGAAAACAGCTAAAGAGAAATATAAAGAACTTAGAGAATCAATAAAAGATCCTGAACCAACTCCTCAATCTTTTTCAGATAAATTTGAAGAAGAATTAAAAAAGCAATTACAAGAAATGCTTGGAGATCAGAAGGAAGACACTACAGAACAATTTGAGTATACTGCAACTGATTTTTATAAAAAGAGAGATGGTTTGTGAGATGTGGCGGTCACCGAAGATGTACTTTACTTTGATCCAGAGTTATCATATGAATTAACTGGATATCGACCAATTAATGAAACTCAAGGTTTAGATTTTGATCCTACTCCTTTTAATGAACTAGCTCAAATTTATGATAGAACTGGATCATATACAGAATATCCTGCAGATTCAAAACCTTATAATGATTTCTGAAAAGAACAATATAAACGTTGTACTGAGGGTTATACAGTTGGTAAATATAGAATTACAGGAGATCATTATTTCTTTTTAAATTTCTATAGAATGGAAGTTATTTCTGAAGGGGCTAGAGGTGGTGCAGGTCGTAACGAAAAGTTCCCAACATTCCTAGCTAAACAATATGAATTCTTTCATTATGTTGAAATGGCTGAAAGACTACATAAAGATGTAGCTATATTAAAAGCTCGTGGTATTGGACTATCTGAGATTGTTGCTTGTTTAGCAGTAAGACCTTATATAACTAATAGAGGTTATCGTTCTTTATTAACTTGCGCTGCAGAAGGTAAACTTACTCCTTTAAAAACTAAATGTTGAAAGCAGTTAAACTGATTAGACATGAATACTAATGGAGGTATGCGTCACCTACGACAAAAAGTTAATAATGCAGATACTAAACGTGCATCTCAAGTTACTCCTGATGGAGTTGAATATGGTTGAATGTCAGAAATTGATTCAGTAATTGCTGATACATCTGATAAGATTCGTGGTGATCGTGTCGATAGATTAATCTATGAAGAAGCAGGATCTAATAAATATTTAACTAAAAGTTGGATTAAAGGTAATGCCCTTGTTGAGCTTGGTGGTTATCATTTTGGAACACGTATTGCTTTAGGTACAGGTGGTGATGATATGGCACTTGAAGGCTTATCAAATATTTTTGCAAAACCAGAAGGATATAATGTACTTCCATATAAAAACTATGATACAGAGGATAGAAAGCCACAATTAACAGCTTTCTTTATTCCAGCTCATAAGTTTAGTTTGCGAGAAGAATTTTTAGATACAAGAGGAGTTACACAATCTGAAGAATTTAAAAAGTTTTATGAGGAAGAACGTAAAAAATTAAGTGGCAAAGATCTACTTGATTATTGTGCAGAGCACTGTTTTATTCCAAATGAAGCATTATATAAACAGGGAGAAAATATCTTTGATTCAATCGCAATTGCAGATAGATTAACCCAAATTAGAATATTTAAAGCAGGATTAAAACCAGAGTATGTGTCATTATTATGAGATCGTTCTGGGGATACTCCTGATTTAACAAAAGTAAAAGTTATAAGTAATCCAAATAGTAAAATTGCTATATATGAAAGGCCACTTCGTGATGAAGATGGTCTTGTATTAAAAAATCTATATGTTGCAGGAATAGACTCTATTGACCAAGGTTCTGGAGATTCTTCTACCTCAACAGATGTATCTGATTTTTGCATAGTTATTAAGAAACGGATATATGGATTACAAGAAGCGAAATATGTTGCGATTTATAAAGATCGTCCTCGAGATATTCGAGAAGCATATGATGTAGCAATGAAATTATTAGTATGATATAATTGTAAAGCACTACTAGAACATACTAAGATTAGTATTGTTACATATTTTAAAGAAAAAAAGAAAGATAGTCTATTTATGAAACGTCCTGCTTCAACTCTTGGAGATATGAAAAGAGGCAACTCACAAATGATTGGTGTACCAGCTACAGAAGCTATTATTAAGCATGGTCTTGAATTAATTAATAACTTCGTTAATGATTATTGTTATTCAATTGATATTGATGAAATGCTTGAACAATTGCTAAAATATTCTTGAGAAAATAAACGAAAGTTCGATATTATTGCAGCTATGGAAATGGCGGAAATTGCAGATGAAGAATTAATGAATATACGACCTGCTGCTCAAGATAAATTAGCAAAAAAATGAGAAAATATTGGATGGTTCACTAATGAAAAAGGCTATAAAGAATATGGAGTAATACCGCAAAAGAATGGAACTCGTTGATAAAGTATATGAAATAATTGAAAAGGCTATGTGTGCATATTACACTGGAGACTTTACATTAACTATAGATGGTAATCAATGGAAATTAAGTTTAGATTTGAATCAATGAAAAGCTCCATTAGTTTTAGTCTATGAAGGTGATGAAGAAGGTTTTTTCGAATTTCTTGAAAAAGAACTTAGAAACAGACAACTAGATAGAACAAAATATTATTCTGGAGAAATGACTACTCCAGGTGAAGGAAATCAATATATAGTATTAGAATATGGTGATAGAGAATGAAGTAAAGAAGATTAATGATGCGATAGGTAATCTTGTATATGATAAAGTTGCTATAAGAAAAGCTTATGGATATTATCATTGTCGTAGAGATGCAGATCAATTCAAACACCTAGAAGAAAATTACGGAATTGGAACTCCTACATCAGTTAGTTTTACACCATTAATTAAGAAACATATTGATGTATTAGTTGGAGAGTATCTAGGTTTAAATCAAGATTTAAAAGTATCTTGCAAAGATGAAAAGACTGTTTCAAATATAATGAGAGAAAAGCAACTTAAAATTAGTGCAGAAGTATTTAATTATTTGCAACAGTATTTAAAGAATAACATTATTGCAGCTATTATTGAAAACAAAGAAATTGTAAATGATCCTTTTATTGAAAAAGAGATCAACTCAATTCAACAAGATATTGATCAATCTTTCGTTTCAGAATATGAAATTGCTGCACAAAATATTCTTGATTATTTAAGACAATCAAGAAATATTGATTTAAAACGTAAAATGGCAGAATTACTTACAGATTTACTTGTTACAGGTACTTGTTACTATAGAGTAAAACCTACAGAAAGTAATTCAAATGTCAATATTGAAATTTTAAATCCTGTTAATACGTTTATAGAACGTAATCCAAATTCTCCTTATCTTGCAGATTCTAAGAGAGTTGTTATTAGAAAATGAATGTCAAGAGAGGATATCTTAAATACATTCAGATCAGAATTAACTACAGAAGCAGCTAAGAAAATTAGAGATATGCAACAAACTGCAGATTCAACATCTCCTACTTATTTGGTTAGATATGTTGGTAAACCTGCTGAGCCTAATTTACGAGCTGATAATTTACATACAGGTATTCTTGCAGGACTTGAAGCACATCCAGGATGGCCTGGAGATTATGATTCAATAGAACCTATAAAGAATCATCTTATTCCTGTATATGAAGTTGAATGAATTGAAGCAGATTATAAAACTGGAGAATTAACAAGACATGAAGGAGTAAAAATTGGTTCAGAAGTATATATTACTCGTGGAGAATCAAAGTATATTGTAAGAAGTGCAGATTGTCCTAGTAGATGTAGATTATCTGTTAATGGAATGTTTTTCTTAGATAAAAATGGAGATCCATATTCATTAATAGCTCATACTATGGACCTACAGGATTAAATTATATGAGTCCTGTATAAACCCCGTGAATTGCTGGAAAACCTTAAATTAAATAATAGTAAATTTAAGACAATCAGCAGCTAAGCTTAGATAGAAATATCTTTGAAAGTTCAACGACTATCCGAAAGGAGTACACTTAAGTAAGTGGAAGTGCGGGGACAAGTTTAATTTAAAGTTAATTATAAGTAGTTATGAAATATAATGAAACAGAATTTAAAAATTTAGTAGCCAAATTATATAATGGCGAAATCGAAATAGTTGGAAAATTTACAGGTTTATCATATCCTATACTAGTAAAAGATAAGTATGGAATTATGTTAAGTCAAAAAGCTAATTTAATATTAAATTATAGACCAACTATTAACATAGCATTAAATAAGACAGAATATGCTATGAACATGTTGAAAGATAAACAATTAAATATTTATAATAAAATAAAATGTGTAGAAGAGTATAAATCTATGAAGACTCTTCAATTATTTGAAACTCAATTTGGATTAGTTAAAACAAGTTTTGATGCATTATTAGCAGGTCATATGCCTAATATAAGATCTGCTATAGATCGAAAAACTTATTTTAAAAATCAATTATCTTTATTATATGAAAATAAATATGATTTTAAAATAACTAATACAAGTAGACATGGAGGAAAATCTATTCTAATATGTCCAGTACATGGAGAAGTAGTTATTGATAATGATTATATTTTTCAAGGTAAAGGATGTCCAAAATGTAATAATATTACTCCAAGTACTACATTTTATTTTATTAAAATTTCTTTTAATGATTTTACTTGCTATAAAATTGGAATATCGTATAGAACTAAAGACGGAACACTAAGACGATATACTGATTATAAGAAAAAAGGTTATAAAATAGAAATTATTAAAGAAATTGAATTTGAAAGTAATTTAGAATTGAAACAATTTGAATTAAGGATTAAACAAATTATTAAAAATAATTTAGTAACTCCTCCAAATTGAGATTCAGAAATTGCAACCGAATGTTTTTCAACAGATTTATTTGAATTAATTTTAAATCAAATTTGTATGATATAGTCTAATCTGCATGGTGACATGCAGCAGTCGAAAAGACGGATATAGATTAACGACCTATATCGAATAAACAATGAAATATGATTTACTTATATATTTTAGAGATAACCTTATTGCTTCTTCAGGAGGAGTTGGAGATTGGATGGATGTTTCTTTTATTCCTTCGTTTTTAGGTGAAAAATTAGTTGATAGAGTTAAAGCTTGGCAAGCATATAAAAAGAATGGCTTAGCATTAATAAATAGTAAGGAAGAAGGTAGTGAAGGTATGCCTAATACGATTTTTAATGGATTTGATGATACTGTTAAAGCTCAGGCTATTCAAGGCATTCAATTAGCTATTCAAGCTGTAGAACAACAAGCTTCTTCAATTACAGGAGTGTTACCTGAAAGATTAGCTCAATATGAACAGAGAGATGCAGTTTCTAATGTTCAACTTGGAGTTAAAATGTCAGGTTTATTAACTAAACAATATTTTGAGACCATGGATATCATTTATAAAGAAGCTAATTATGATATGCTTAATTTAGCTAAATTAGTATATCCAAATGGTATTACTGGTACTATTGTATTAGGTAATAAATATTCAAGAATATTTACTGCACTTCCTGAACATTATACACTTACAGATTTTGATTTACATATTGAGGATAGTTCTAAGTCTTTTAAAGATATGGAAACTGTAAAGGCTCTTAATATCGAATTAATTAAAGCTGGAATGTCAGATCCTGATATGGCAGTAAGTATTGCAACTGCTAATAGTATGTCCGAACTTAAACGTTATGTAGCTAAAGCTACTGCTGTTAAGAAGGAAGAAAATAATAGTGTTTCTCAGTTGCAGCAACAACTTCAGCAATATGAACAAAATCTGCAACAGTTACAGAAACAAAATGAACAATTACAAAGAGAATTAGGTCAATCACAAAATCAACTTGAACAAAATAGTCAAGCTAGACTACAACTTGAAGCTGAAAAAGTAGCTATTGAAAGAGAAAAAGTTAAAAACGATAAGGATTATAACGATAAACTTATTGAAACAAAACAGCAACAAGTTCAAATTCAAGCTGCAGAAACAGTTGATACTAATCCTTATAATGATAAAATAAAACAAGTTGTATAATATGAATAAAAAAATAAATATTGATGTAATTGTTAGATCTGATTGTAAATTAATTGCTGTAGATAATAGTGATTATTTAGGTGTAGATTTAAGTCAGTATATAATGTTAGAATTTCTATCTTATAATACTGACGAAAATTTGCTTCCAGAATCAGTAAAAATAAGAAAGGAATTACATAATCGGGGACACTATTTAAGTAGATTTGCATCTGAATTTACATTAAATGTTGACGGAACTTATTCTTATTATAAATTAGTAGTTCCACAATTAATGCATTTTCAAGACGATAAAGAGCCTGATAAATATATTAATTTAATAGATGAATTATTTTTTTTAAATGGGGATCTTTATAAATCTAATATTACAGACCAGGAAGGATATACATTAGACGAAGTAATTGAAAATTCTGAAATTATTGGTTATAAAGAAGCATATGAATTTGTGCAAGAAAATAAGGCTTCACAAACTTTCTATTGTCCAATAAAAAATGTCTTTAGTGTTTGCAAATTACAAAGATGTTTAGTATATTTGCAACGGCAATTACTGTTGAATAACCGTAAAATATGTAGTTATGATAAATGTAAAACAGATGAAAATTTAAGGAATCGCAGAGATTTCTTATTAAGTGCTATGTATGTGTTTGATTATCTAAAAGATATGGGGAACTTTACAGAAGCGCAAAGAATATTAGATAATTTATCTTCATGTAATTCTTTATGTGGAAAGGAATTAGGTAATATAAATAATAGTTGTGGTTGTGGAAATTCTATATAATGAATTATATAAAATATTTGTTCAAGAATTAATTAATATTAATATTGGGCATTTACCTGATAAAAAAGCATTATTTACAATGAACGAATTAATTAATGCAATTGATTATATTGAACACGGTAATCCAACTAATAATGAAATAATCAAAATAATTCAATATTATGAAGAGATCTAATGTTAATGTAATTATAGATAATGCAATAAATTCTCAAGACTATTATAGAATGTATAGTTCTAGAGATTTTTATAGAGGAACATCTTTTAAGATGGCAGGAGCCTGAACTCCAGACACTCATTATTTCAACGATGAACATATTATTGATTTTATATCTTGTGAAGGAGCTTTATTGTATTGTCTAAGAGGTCATTTATCATCAGAATGAAATAAGCCGAATCTAATTTATAAAGACGATATAATTGTTGGTGTAGAATCTAATCCATATTGAGCTTTTATTATGGGAAATAGTGGTAAAGGTCAAAAAGGAGATAAAGGCGATATTGGTCCTATCGGACCGAGTGGAACTGATGGTATTACTCCACAATTAAAAATTGAAGATGGTCGTTGACTACTTTCAATGGATAAAGGTCAAACTTGACAAGATATAGGCCAAGCTACAGGTGATCCTGGGCAAAATGGAACTGATGGAAAGAATGGCTCTGATGGAATTGGAGTAATTCCTGGAGGAACTACTGGTCAAGCATTAGTTAAAAAATCTGATGCAGATTATGATACAGAATGAAAAACTATTTCTGAAGGCGGAGAAATTCCTAATTTTGATGCAGAAGTAGCTAATGTTTCTTCAACAACTGAAGCTAATGCTAATGTAGTTTTAGAAGGGGATATATTTAAATTTAGTTTTGGATTACCTAAAGGAGCTGATGGTAAAGATGGAGAAGATGGTAAGGACGGAACAAACGGAACTGATGGTTCTAATGGAGAAGATGGAAAAACAAGTTATCTACATATTAAATACTCTAATGATGGAGGTGTAACCTTTACAGGTAACAATGGAGAAGATCCAGGTGCTTGAATTGGAATTTATGTAGATTATAATATAAATGATAGTGATGATCCTTCTGACTATAAATGAACTAAAATAAAAGGAGAACCTGGAATTACTGGTGATCCTGGTCCAGCAGGTAAAGATGGAGTTGATGGGTTACCTGGAATTGGTATTGAAGTTCGTTATTGCTTAGGAACTACAACTATTTATGGAGGAACAAGTACTCCTGGAACAACAAGACAGCCAACAGGTTGGAATTTAGCGGTTCCAACTCCAACTGAAGAGACTCCTTATATTTGGTTTATTCAAGCTAGAGTAAATTATACAAGTAACGCTGATAAAGTTGGTACAATTGAAGGTAGTTGAAGTACTCCTACTAAATTAAGTGGAACTAATGGATTAAATGGAGAGAATGGTTCTAAAGGACAAATAATTTATCCTGAAGGTATTTATAATGTTAATACTGTATATCAAGGAACCGCAGATAAAACTCCTTATGTATATGATTCTAATGATGCTAACTATTATGTTTTAAATATAGTAGGAACTTGGCAAGGAACATTACACAGTAATGAATCTCCTAGCACTGATACTAGTAATAGTTGAGTTAAATTAGATGCATTTGAAGCGCTGTATACTAAAATTGGGATTATCGCTAACGGTCTTATTGGATCTGCTGTATTTAATGGAAACTATATGTTTAGCCAACAAGGTATTGATGCAAGTGGACAAACATCTACACAATATCAAAACTTTGATCCAGAAATTCCTACAGGAGGTGAGTTTACTCCAAATATACTATTTGATTTTAGAACTGGAGCTGGACATATGGCTGCTGGAAAGATTAAGTTTGGTAGTGATGGAAGTGTTGATTTAACTAACATTAAAATTAATAATGCTATTGTTCAAAACATTAAACAATATAGTCTTACTCAGTCATCTGATCCACATATACTAGATTCATTATATTCTGAAATTATATATTCTCCAACGATACATGAAGATGTAACTCTTAAAGTAAATGCTTCTGAATATCAATTAAATATTGATGATTCGTATTCTGGAGTAATTCATAATAAGTCTGATAAACAATTATTTATATATCCATTTGATAATGGAAACGATGATGAATCTATTAAAATTTGTGGTTATTATAATGGTAGACTACTATTCAGTTATGATGAGCCAATTCTTTTTAATGCTTCTCAAATTTTACTTCCAGCTGGAGGAGTATTGGAATTTAAATTTGTTCCATCTTCAATAGTTAATAATTACTATGTTGGAACAATTTGAGTAGAGAATACATCAGATTTTGAGTTAAAAACATGGAAACAAAATGGAACGCTACGTTCAGATCTTTATTATAAAAGCTATGACGATTATAATAGTGATTCATTTTTAGCATGTGGAGAAGTTTATTTTAATTCATCTGGGGTGCCATCTTTATCTGGTTTTTCTAGATGTAGAACTGATTTAGTATTAACTGTAAGTCAATCTGGAAATTTTTCTGCAAATTTAGATTTAACAAGTATTTATAACGGTAGAACTTTATCAATAAGTACAATAGCTTTTTCACAACCTATATGAGATGGAGCCATGCTAAAAATGTTCTATGGTTCAGCAAGAGGCAGGATTAATGGAGCTTTTTTAGATATAAGAACTGCAGACGGTAAAGTACCAACAACAAGTATTAGTGTTCCATTTTTAATATTAGGATCAAAATAATAAACTATGAAAAAAAATAATATATTACCTACTATAGATCTACAAAATTCAAGAGAGTATTCTGGAGCTTATAATTCAAGAGATTTCTATAAGGGAACCTCCTTTAAGATGGCAGGAGAATGAATAACAAACACTCACTATTTCAATGACGAATATATTGTAGATTTTGTATCATTTGAAGGAGCTTTATTGTCTTGCGTTAGAAGTCATACATCATCTTCGTTAAATATGCCTGAATTAGTTCGAGAAAACGATAAAATCATTGGTATTAAACCAAATCTTTTCTGAGCTTTTGTAATGGCAGGAGTTGAAGGGCCTGCTGGCAAAGTATGAGTACCTGAAATTAATAATGGAATACTTTCTTGGAAAGAAAGTAATACTTCTCCTTCATCAACTCCTATAGAAAATCTAAAAGGAGAACCAGGAGATACTCCAATTGTAGGTATCAAAAAAGATACATTAAATAATACTTATTATTGGACTGTATCTATTAATGGAGAATCTCCTAGATGAATACTTGATGAAAATGGACAAAAAATTTCTGCACAAGGTTTAAAAGGAGATCCTGGTAAAAATGGAACTGATGGAAAACCTGGTAAAAATGGAGCTGATGGTATAACTCCTGAATTCAAAATCGAAAACGATTATTGGTTTGTTTCCTATAATAACGGAACAAATTGGACGCAATTAGGCAAGGCTAAAGGTGATCGAGGAGCTACTGGAGAAAAAGGAAAAGATGCAATCCAACCAAAATTTAGAATTTCATTAGGAAACTGAGAAGTATCTTATGATAAAGGTATAAATTGGGAAAAAGTTGGTAGAGCTACAGGAAATAAAGGATATCCTGGAAAAGATGGCGTTGATGGACGTGCTGGTAAGGACGGTAAAGATGGGATAACTCCTGAATTTAAAATTGTTAATAATAACTGGTATATAACTTATGATGAAGGTATTTCTTGAAAGTTATTAGGTAGAGCAATTGGAGATCAAGGAGAACCTGGAAAAACTCCTGGACTTATCAGAGAATTTGGAGATCCTAATAATCTAACAGATGATAGAATTCTTTGAGGATATATAGGTGATCCTACTAGTGAGTGAACTACTTTATGTTATTTAGAAGATCTAAAAGGAGACAGTATTAAATCTGTTAATATTAGTGATGCTGAAGGACATTTAGAAATCACAATGGAATCTAGTAAAGTGATTACTTCTACAGGTTCCGTTCTTCCAAGGTTTGAACCAGGTACAATTGAAACAGTTGAGTGAGATCAAAGACCATCTTTAGTAATAGATAAAACTAATGCTCCTAGGGAATGGGCTTTAAATATTAAAGTTCCTAAAGGAAAACCTGCTACAGTAACAGTAATTTCTGAAGTTGAAAAATTAGCACCAGATGCACAACCTTATGTAACTGACTTAAATCCAGATATTAGTGATGCAAATCTTAAGTTTGGAATTCCTCAGGGAGAAAAAGGTGATCCTGGTGATGAAAATATAGCAATCGGATGTCAATCCGATTTCCCAAATAACGAACCAGAGCATGATAAGATTTGATACGATCCTTGTGATGAAGCTATGGATCAGTATTCAGTCCAAGACTTTTTATATCATTCTTATAAAGCTGTTGGTGGTACTCTCAATCAAGAACAATTTGAAGCTGCTTGAAAATCATTTCCTAATACATCGGGATTTGAAATAAAATTCGCAAATAGTTTTGAAAAGTTAGGAGATCCAACTGTTGATAAGTTAGGAAAATTATATATGATTCCTGCAACATCAACAGTACTTCACGACTTATTTGAAGAATATATTGTTGTTCATTCTCCAAGTACTAAAGAAGATGTATATATGTGGGAAAAATGAGGAAGTGGACAAATAACAGTAGATTTAAAGAATTATTATACTAAGAGTGAAATAGATACTACAGTTACTAATCAACTTGCAAATAAAGTTGATAAGGTTGAAGGCTCAGGTCTAATTTCAGATACAGATTTAAATCAGATTAGAACGAATAAGGCTGATATTGCGAATTTACAAACATCTGTTGGAGATAAGCAAGAAGCTCTTACAGCTGGTGATGCTGTTGAGATTTCAGAAGCGAATGTTATTGATGTTAAAATTGATCCTGTTTCTGATAATATATTAGCAAAATCTGAAAGTGGACTTAGAGTAAACAGGGCAAGGGTTGCTGGTAACAATATAAAAGTAGGAGTAGCAATTACTGGCGGTGCTGAAATTGGTGCAGATCAAACAGTTGCTGAAGGTATGAAAGCTCTTAGTGATAGTATTAAAACTGCTGTTGCAGGTGGCATTACATCTATTACTAGTCCAGATAATACTATTAAGGTAACTGGTGAAGGTACTTCTATAGGTTTAGCTGTAGATATGTCTAAATTAGTATCAACAAGTTCATCTATCCAAATTGGAACAGACGGTAAGCTTGATATATTTTGATCAGAAATTGAATAAATAATAATTTCCCCTTCCTCACATTTAGTGAAGGGGGGGGATTAAAATTTAAAAAAAATAAACATGGGAACAATTAAATTTTTTAAAAAGGCGACAGAGCCTACTACAATCGAAACTGGAAATCTTTGGTTTGATACAACAACCAAATCTATTAAAGTTAAAACAGATACAGGATATGATGTATTTGGTATTGGGCTTAAAGATGCACAATTATTAAGAAATAAATTAATAATTACCAGATCAGATAATACTACTGTTGAAGTAGATTTTAATGATATAGCGTCAGCAAGTTCTGTAGCTGCAGCGTTAAGTAAAAAAGTAGATAAAACAATTACGATAACAGGAACAGGCGGGTTATCTGGAGGTGGAAATCTGGCAGAAAGTCGTACTATCTCTCATGCTGTTCCAGCAGGAGCTGCTACGAAAACATCAGGGTTGTATAAAATTGCAACTGATAAGTTTGGACATGTCACAAGTACAGCAGCAGTAACTAAAACAGATATAACAGCTCTTGGTATTCCTGCTACAGATACTAATACAACGTATACATTTCAGGGAGCATCAAATGGATTTAAAGTAACTCCAAGTAATGGCGAAACTCAAACAGTAATTGTCTCTCCAAGTATTAAAAATAACGTTACTAAAACAGATGCCACAACAACTGCTGGATATATTCCTAAGTTTAATAATACGACAGGAGTTATTGAAAATGGTTACTCTGTACAAACAACTTTAGCTAGTAGTTCAACTGCAATCCCAACTGCTGCTGCTGTCGTTGCAGCTATTGATAATAAGATCACTGCAGCTGATGCAATGATTTATAAAGGAACATTAGGCACAGACGGTACTGTTACTAAAGTTCCAGCTAACGGATATAAAGTAGGTTGGACCTATAAAGTAATTACTGCTGGAACTTATGCGGGAATCAAGTGTGAGGTTGGAGATATGCTAATTGCTATTAATAACGGTCCTGTTAGTGGTACTACAGTAGTTAATGCAGATTGAACAGTTGTTCAGGCTAATATTGATGGCGCAGTAACTGGCCCAGCTTCTGCGACAGCAGGTCATATTGCAGTATTTGATGGAGCTACAGGTAAAGTTATTAAAGATGGTACATATACTATCGCCACTAGCGTACCTTCAAACGCTGTCTTTACTGACACAAAAGTAACTTCTGTAGATAATCACTATAAACCTGCTAATGGAACAACTCTTATAGGAACCGCTGGTTCTCCTGTTACTGCTGGTGGTAAAGTTGTTACAGGTATTACAGCTGATAGTTCTGGCCATATTACAGATATAATTACTGGTACTATACCAGCTGCACCAACCTTATCTGGTTTAGGTGGAGTTGGAACTATAAATGCATCTGGCACTGCTCCTTTAACACTATCCGCATCTAAAAGTAGTACAACTGTAACAATTTCTGGATCAGTAGCAGAAATGACAGCCGCAACATCAAATACAGCAGGTGCAGCAGGTATTGTTCCTGCTCCTGATGCAGGAGAACAAGCTGCGTTTTTAAGAGGTGATGGAACTTGGGCATTCCCAACTGATACAAATACTACTTATGTATTTGCAAATGGCACAGATGGATCATTTACTGTTACACCACGTAATGGTGAACCTCAAAAAGTATTAATTGGTAAACCTGCGACTGCAGGAACTGCGGATAATGCTACTCAAGTAAAGAATTCCTTAATTGTTACATTAAATAGTGGAAGTAACGAGGGAACTACAAAGTTTACATTCAACGGTAGCGCTCAAAAAACTGTTAATATCACTCCAGGTAGCATTGGAGCCGCTACATCTGCCCAAGGTACTAAAGCTGATAATGCAGTACCAGAAGTTACGTTTACTTCAAGTTCTTTAAACGTTTCTGCAGTAAAGGATAACGAATCAAAAAAAGTTGCTCTAACTGCTGAGATGGAATGAGTTGAATTTAAATAAATTAAGATAATAAGGGGATAGGGATTTCCCTATTCCCTTTATTTTTAACCTATAATATTATAGGTGCTATAAAAATATAGACGCTATGGCATATAAATCAAAATTTTTACATTTTAAAACTAAAGCTTCCTATAATGCAGAAAGAGCAAAAACTACTGCAGGAACAGAGGAACGTAAAGTATTTGATGCATATATATCATTTATTGATGAAGGTCCAATGATCTGTACTTGGGGTAAAGAATATAAATGTGATATCAGTGCTTCAGAAGTTGAAGCTTTAGTTAATGCAGGAAAAATTAGTCCTGCGACAGTAGCACCACTTATTGCAGGTACTGCAGCAGTTGGAACATCTACAAAATATGCACGTGAAGATCATAGGCATCCTGCGCAAACTACAGTAAGTGGTAATGCAGGAACAGCTACTAAATTAGCAACCCCAAGAGTAATTGCAATAGCTGGAGCAGTATCAGGAAGTGCAACATTTGATGGATCTAGTAATGTATCTATTAATAGTACACTGAATGGTTTTGATGCATCTAAGATTACTTCTGGAACTATTAGTGAAGCTCGACTTCCAAATATTCCAATAGAAAAATTACCAGCAGGTGCTTTAGAAAGAATGTTTGTAGTAGAATCACAAACAGCAGCAATAGATGCAGTAAAAGCTGGTACAATTCAAGAAGGAGATGTAGTACAAATAGGTAATGGAGGATTAATGTATTTTTGTATAGATGATGCCGCTACTACATTTGGGAATGCATTTAAAGAGTTTACTGCAGGAAGTGCAACAAGTGTACCTTGGTCTGGAGTAACTGGAAAGCCTACATTTGCAACAGTAGCAACTTCAGGAAGTTATAATGATCTCAGTAATAAACCAACGATACCATCACTATCAGGATATGCAACGCAAAGTTGAGTTACCAGTCAAGGATATTTAACTTCAATTCCTGTTGCTACATCAAGTGCATATGGAGGAATTCAAATTGGTTATACAACAAGTGGTAAAAACTATGCTGTACAATTAAGTAATGGTAAAGCATATGTTAATGTTCCCTGGACAGATACAAATACTACATATACTTCTGGCACTAATATAAGTATTAGCGGTACTACAATTAATTGTACATATTCATATAGTTTACCTACAGCTACAAGTTCAGTACTAGGTGGAGTTAAAGTTGGAAGTAATATTACATTATCTTCTGGGACTATTTCATTAAGTAAAAGTAATGTAACTTCTGCTTTAGGCTTTACTCCAGCAAATGTTAACGATATACCTAAAATTCCTATAGCACTTCCAAACCCATATGCATTAACAATTAATGGAACTTCATACACAGGTTCATCTGCGGTATCTATAAATACTGCAAGAATACTATCAACGTCTACTTTAAGTAGTTCAACAGTTTCTGCAGGATATAGTTATAATAATACTTTATCAAGAACTATTTCTTCTCTGAGTGGGTTTAGTTCAAGTAATCCTGATTCAGTTATTATAAGCACTGCTAGACTTGCATTTACTGCTTCTAATGCAATTAAGATGGATGGTCTTGCAGATTTATCTGGAACTTATTATATCTATTGTTTAAGTTATATGGCAAACGGTAAGGTTGCTGTTAACGGTGCAGTATATGCATAATCTTAAAAATATATAAATTATGAGTGTAAAAATTTATGATAAAAAGCAAAAGAAATGGATTATTTTTCCTGGAACAATTGGTGCTCCTGGTAAAGATGCTTATCTTATTGCACAAGAAAATGGGTATACAGGCACTAAAGAAGAATATGCTAAAGTATTAACTGATATACCAAAAATTATTAATTCAATAGAAGAAGAGCCGACAGAAGGAAGTAAAAATTTAATTACTTCTGGAGGAGTGTGACAAGCTATTGATAATGTACATACAACTATTAATAATCAGATAAAAAGTTCAATTGTAGATAATTTAGAGTCTCTTGCTGCTGATAAATCATTATCTGCAAACCAAGGAAGAATCTTAAAAGAAATGATTGCTAATTTAGCTAATCTTCAAATTGAGATTGTTGATCAACTTCCAAGTATTGGAGAGACAAATATTATTTATCTTGTTAAGAAATCTGGTTCTGCTCCAGATATACATGATGAATATGTATTTGTTGATGGAAAATGAGAGAAGATTGGTGATACAGAAATTGATCTTTCTAATTATTATACAAGAGCTGAAGTTGATGCTAAAATTCCTGTTATACCAAATATTGAAACTTCTATATCTGGTGCAGGTAATGTTATTACATTAATTGAAGTTGATGCTAATAATAAACATAAAGTTAATGCTACAAAGGGCATTAGTGTTTATACTCAACAGGAAGTTGACGATAAGTTAACAGGTTTTGGAGCAGGAGATGTAATTGCAGCAGAGGCATTTACTACTGCAGATAGAGTAATAACTTCTAATGGTCCAGGAAAAACTGTTAAAGATTCAGGTATTTTAATTAATAATTTAGCATTAAAGTCATATGTTGATGAGAAAGAAATAGCATGAGATAAAGTTACAGGAAAACCAGAAACTTATGTTCCTGCAGCACACACTCATCCTCTAGCTCAAATTACAGATGCGGGAGCTCTTGCTTATAAAGACAAAATTGATGAATCAGATCTTAATTTTGATATACCTGAAGGAATTGTAGTTGATTCTTCTTTAAGTACAACTTCTGTTAATCCAGTTCAAAATAAAGTAGTTACCGAAGCATTAAATAATCGTTATACAAAGTCTGAAACTTATTCTCAATCCGAGATTGATGAAAAAATTGGTTCAGCAGGTGGTGGAGATGTAATGGCTAGTGGAAATCTTGTTTCTGATTATATCATAATTGGAGCAGGAACTAAATCTATCAAAAATTCTGGTCAGACACTTTCTAATTTAGCATTAAAGAGTGAAATACCATCTTTAAGTGGATATGCTACTCAAAGTTGAGTTACGGGCCAAGGATATTCCACCGAGAATACTTGAAGACCAGTTAAAGTTGGAAGTACAACTTTAAATGATAGTTCTACTACATTAACTATTGCTAATGGTACTGGTATTGGTCTATCATTTTCTAATGGAACTTTAACTATTACTAATAGTGCTCCTGGATCTTCATATACATTACCTGTAGCTAAAAATAATGTTTTAGGAGGAATTAAGACAGGATATACAGAGTCTGGAGGTGCTGAAATGGCCATATATGTCTTAGAGGATGGTACTGCTTATACTCTCTTAAAAGATACTACAGTTAAAACTGCTTTAGGCTTTACTCCAGCAAATGTTAACGATATACCTGAAATTCCTATAGCACTTCCAAACCCATGTGCATTAAATGTTATTGCAGGAAGTTCAACTACAAGTTATACAGGATCTTCAGCATCTACTATTAACTTAGATAATATATTTAGTAAACAACTACCAATATTAACAAATGCTGATGATGCTGGTAAACCAGGTATTTATTTTACAAATTCAACAACTCAAGTAAATGTTGTAGCAAGAGTTACTAAAGAACAACCAGATGCTATAGTTGTTGTTCCTTCTGCAACACCTGTAGTATTTGATGAATCAACTGTGTTTTTAATGGATGGTATAGACTCATTATCTGGAGGAGCATATAAATGTTATTGTATTACTTGAATTGCAGCAGCTCAATCAGGTTTAAGAGAAGATCTTATTCTTGTTAATGGGGCAATTTATGGTTAATTATGTTAAAGATTATTAGAGAAATTTTATTAAAAATTGTTAACGATATCGATACTGGTAATTCTAATCTTAGTCCAGAAGAGTGCGAAGAAGTAATTGAATATCTTTCTGGAATAACTAATAAGAATCTGTCTCTTATACACATCTCCGAGCCCACGAGACCTCTCTACATCTC